>Ga0209100_1001221_pt1 | contig 18352 bp, 14 predicted proteins | sample lystaG_FD_185480 | JGI IMG/M metagenome (GOLD analysis project Ga0209100, IMG submission 185480) | Glacier valley bacterial and archeal communities from Borup Fiord, Nunavut, Canada, to study Microbial Dark Matter (Phase II) -... | ecosystem: Environmental > Aquatic > Freshwater > Ice > Glacier ...
ATCTCCCGCGTTCAATGTGGCATCAAAATTTTCTTTACTGAAATAGGCAATTACTTTTTCAGGTTTTGGTAATTGCCTGCTTTGTATCCATAATATTGATTGATAGGTTTTAGCCTTTTCTATAGGCCTTTGGCAAATTTCAGCATGAAAATAGTCCTTTTTATCAAAAGCAGGAAGATGCTTTTCAATGACTTTATTTGGATAAAATATTCCTGATAGAACTATGCATAGCGAAATCAGTAAATTCTGAGTTTTCACCCCCGTAAAGTTGCTGTTATGCCATAGGAAAATTAAAATTGAAATCAGAAGGGTTACAAGAATTCCTATCCAATGAAAATCTATTGGTATAGTGTAATTTATAAGAATACCAATCAAAAACAGGCTGCTAATGCGAATAAATGGGATCCGCTGAAAAAAGCTTTTGGTAACCGGCATGGGGTAATTTTACCCCATAACGATTAACTGCGGTATTTGTTTATGTGAAGTGCAATAATATTTTAAAGAAACTTTATTGGTGAGACAAACCCTTGACTGTGAATATGAAATATAAATTATTTTCCTGGGATTTTTATTTTATATTTGGGTATTACTTTGCCTTTTGATATGGCGGTTAATTTGCTTTTCAGCATTCGTTTTTTCAAAGGTTTCAGATAATCAACAAACAAGATGCCTTCCAGATGATCATACTCATGTTGAATAACTCTTGCAATGAACCCGCTAAAAGATTCCTGATGAACAACAAATTTTTCGTCCTGATATTTTATAATTACAGATTCCGGACGTAATATCTCTTCCCTTATTTCGGGTACGCTAAGGCATCCTTCATTCATTGACCACTCTTCACCGTATATTTCAATAATTTCAGGATTTATAAAAACTTTTTTAATTCCCGCGGGCTCATTCTCTTCCTCTTCATCAATTGTTGTATCCAATACAAATAAACGAATCGATTGTCCCACTTGTGGAGCCGCCAATCCTACACCATCTGAATTGTACATAGTTTCATACATATTCTCAATGAAACCTTTTAAATTCTTAAATTCCGCAGTAATTGGTTCTGCTTTCTTTCTTAAAACAGGATCGCCAAATACGGTCACCGGGTAGATCATTTGTTATAATTTTTTTGTTCCAAATAACTTTGTAAAATAATTGTTGCACTCACTCCATCAATGGTGGCTTTGTTTTGTCGGTCTTTCTTTTTTAAGCCTGCATCAATCATGGTTTGAAATGCCATCTTTGAAGTAAATCGCTCATCAACCTGTTCAAGAGGCATGTCAGGATATTCCTTTTGAAACTTTTGTAAAAACGGATTGATATATTTAACCGCTTCCGAGGGCTGATTGTTCATTTGCATGGGATATCCAACAATTACTTTTTCAACATTCTCTTTCGAGAAATACGCTTTCAGAAATATCCATATTTCATGACTGGCAACAGTCGTCAACCGGGTTGCAATAATCTGAAGCGGATCAGTTACCGCAATTCCCACGCGTTTACGACCATAATCTATTGCTAAAATTCGCCCCACAGTTTTTGTTATTTGTGGCAAAAATAACAATATTTTGAAAAAGAATACTTTGGCACAAGCTTTGTTTTAACCTGATCGCATTACAAGTAATATTCGCAATTTTATTTTTCAATCTTTTTAAAAAAAAAGCCATGAAAACCATTCAACCAATTAGACCATTTCTTCTGGTTTTAATTTTATCATTAGCGATGGCTACTTCACTTGAAGTAAGTTCAAAAAATTATCGGAATAATAAATCCGATAGAGATACCGACCATAAAGAATACCGGGATGACCGTTCCTACTCATCTGATGACGATGATGATGATGATGACGATGATGATGACCGCGGAGATAAGAAACATTACAAAAAACACAAGTCGAATAGAAATAATGGTCACTATGAGTATAGTCAACGCTATTCTGAAAGACCTAATCATTATCAAAAATGTTATTCTAACCATCCTAAATATGGAAGGGTTTACCAAAGGTTTGATCATACCCCTTACGTTTTCAGACATTCACATGGTAACTACTATTATTCAGACAATCAATTTTATACTTATCGCGACGGAATAGGTTATTGTGCCACTGAACCTCCCCGCCAGGTATATTTCAGAGATTTACCCTTTAATTGTAGCAGAGAGAATGTAAATGGCCAGGTATTTTTCAGAAATGGAGATTTATATTTCAGCCATTCACCCAGAGGATATGAAATTGTTCCTGCTCCCATCCATGTTAATTTCTCTATCGGGTTTTAATATGAAAATCAATCAATTGGGAATTAAATAAAGTTGAGGCCGTCTCCTGCAATAGGAAGATGGCCTTTAATTTTTTGTACTTTTAATTTGCGAAATTGTGTTTAAAAGATTAGATTACATTTCACGCCATACCCATTTATGCTGGGTCTTTATGTATTGATTCGATAAAATTTAAAGCTTTGACTATTACACCTGAAGAATATACGAAGGCAAACATCATTTACTAAATCAAATGATTGATTTAGTAAATGATGAAACACCAGAAAATGATCCTTTAATGGTTGATTTTTTGAAGATCTCATAAGTAATTGATATCTATGAAAGAGACCATTATACAATTGATTATACTGTTAACGTACCTTCGGACTAAAAGTAAATTAAGAAAATATTTTCATAAAACAGGTTATAATCATCGGCAACGGAATTACCATTCCATTATTTTTGCCATTTTGCCATTTCGCTAATTGAGGGAATTGGCGAAATGGCGAAACAGCGGAATGGCGAAACAGCGAAATGAAGGTTGGGTACTTATATGCAAGCGATTTCATCAATGCCAATAGGATGTTTCTGGAAAAAGCTACCGGACACTCTCTTCTGGCTTTTCTCATTTTCCTCACCTCACTTACTACACTTACTACAGTACTATTTCATTTTTTCCATTTTCTCATTTCCTTTCACTCTTCTCACTGCCACTGCCCAAAATAACAATGGCACAACAAGAGGATGTGAAAATGTGAAAAAATGAAATAGTACTGTAGTAAGTGTAGTAAACTTGAAACTAAAAAAGGTGAAACTAAGAAATTCCTAAAAAGCCAACAATACAGTATAATGTTGATACTAGCATTGGATAACTAGCTTTATATGAATGGGTTCCTTATATCGAAAGTGCGTTGTTAAAGGTGATTAATCCGATGCAATAAAAAATGATCAGCCAGTACAATGGCAGCCATTGATTCCACAATTGGAACTGCCCTTGGCAAAACACACGGATCGTGACGTCCCTGGGGATTTATGACCACTTCATTTTCAGCACGATCTACTGTATTCTGTTCCTTTAGTAAAGTTGCAATGGGCTTAAATGCAACATTAAAGTAGATATCCTCGCCATTGGAAATACCCCCTTGTACACCTCCTGAATGGTTGGTTTTGGTCCGCACACCAGTTTCTGTTTTAATAAAAACATCGTTGTGCTCAGAGCCTGACAAACGGGTGCCGCCAAAGCCTGAACCATATTCAAAACCTTTTACCGCATTGATACCCAGCATGGCAAAACCTAAATCAGCATGTAATTTATTGAAAACAGGCTCACCCCATCCGGCTGGAACTCCTTTCACTACCCCTGTTACTACACCGCCAACAGTGTCATGGTCTCTGCCGGCTTCCTCAATTCGGGCAATCATTCGTTTGGCAGTTTCTGCATCCGGACAACGCACAATATTGGTTTCTGTTTGGCTTAAATCAAGTTCGGTGTACGATTTGCCGACTTCAATATCTCCAACTCGCGAAACATAAGCCTGGATTGAAATACCTTCACTTTTAAGTAGTAATTTAGCAACTGCACCTGCCACTACGCGTGCAATGGTTTCGCGTGCCGATGACCGGCCCCCGCCACGATGATCGCGGGTTCCATATTTCTGTATATAGGTGTAATCTGCATGTGAAGGCCTGAAAACATCTTTCAGGTCGTTGTAATCTGCTGAGTGTTGATCTTTATTCCGTACAATAAAACCAATAGGAGTACCCTGTGTTTTACCTTCAAAAATCCCTGATAAAAACTCTACCTGATCGCTTTCATCACGTTGAGTGGTAATTTTTGATTGTCCGGGTTTGCGGCGATCCAGTTCGTTCTGGATAAAATCCAGGTCTATTTCAAGGCCGGCAGGGCAACCGTCAATAACTCCGCCAATAGCCCTTCCATGCGACTCGCCAAAGGAAGTTAACCTGAATATTTGTCCAAAACTGTTCATGAGACTAGCTTAAAGTTGCAAGTTCAAAGTTGCAAGTTCAAAGTTACAAGTTCAAAGTTCAAAGTTTCAAGTTGCATCCAGATCGGCACGCAACTTGAAACTTTGAACTTTGAAACTTTGAACTTTGATTAACCAAGAAATGCTGTTCCAAAATACGAGATTCTGAAACAACATTTTAATAAATTATATCATGGTATGATTAACAGCCGCAACCGCAACCGCCTTTGCCTTCGGTGCTGCAACTGCCATCTGCACATACTTCGTCACCGCAACCACCACTTCCACAACCTTCGCCACTTGAACAACCTTCGCCGCTTCCACAGCCACAACCACCACCACCTAAAGTAGCAGCAATTTCTTCATCGGTTGCTTCTCTTACTTCCAGAATTTGTCCTTTAAAGAATAAATTCTCTCCTGCCAATGGGTGATTAAAGTCCATTTTTACGATATCATCACTGATGTCCATGACCAACCCATTTAAGCGTTGTCCGCTGGTACTCATCATTGGAACTGAATTCCCTATTGAAACGACTTCAGTATCAAATTCACCGTCAATGATGAAAAGATGTTTTGGAAGGTCAACAATGGCATTTTCTTCCAACTCTCCGTAAGCATCAACATCCATCAAGCTAATTTCGAATGGGTTACCTGCTTCAAAATTCTCGAGTAATGATTCAAATTTAGGCAGCATTAAGCCTGCACCAAAGACAAAACTCAATGGTTTATCGCTGGTTGCCTTCTCAATTAAATCACCCTCCACATCATCGTAATGAAGATCGTATGTAAGTGAAACCATTTTGTTTTTACCTATTTTCATAGCTATCTATTTTATTTTTAAAATTTATTAATAGTACAAAGAAATAAAATTCAGCGGTAATATAAAATGGTTCGCCCTATTCATTTCTATTTGTTAAAGATAACATTAAAAACAAGCTTTGGTTTATCAATGATCCTTAATAGTGGAAAGTAGGGGCCGATTGTACTATTTCTTTACCATTTTGATAGTGAAACGATTGATTCCTTCCATCACTTTCATGAAATAAACGCCTGATTTTAAATTATCTAACCCATTAATCACTTGGTTATTAACTACATTTTTGTATTCTCCAACTGTTCTGCCTGTTATATCAGTAATGGTAACTCGTGCAGTAGCCTTTAATCCTGAAATCGCAATTCGGTCGGTGAATGGATTTGGATAAGCCATAGCCTGCACCTGCTGAATGTTGGGCGATGAAGTCAAATCCTGATAGTTCAAGTTGTCTATACAGAAATACCCCGGAGTGTTCATTCCCCAAATGCTGTTATCCGTCGACCTCAGGGAAAACTCAAGTTTCGAAATGAGACCCAGAGATTCCAGATTGACCCATTCCCACGTATTTAGAATGTAATCGTCTATACTATTGCTACTTCTAAAATCGGCCAGATAGGATTCAACTTTGCCGGTCGATTGTTTATCTGCATTAAATCCTTCAATGGTCAAAATCAACCAATCTTCATCATTTCCACTTTCTCCTCCAAACTTTTTAGAAAAATCATCACCATTTTTCATCGACCAATAGGCATACGTTGAATTGGTAACATATAAGCCTCTGACGGTGTTTGTTGTTTTAAAATCTGCCACTGCCGCCGATAGAGATGGGTAGCCAACAGCATAGTTTGAACTTCCCTGATTTCCATGGCCTGTGATGGCACTGTACTGGTTTATAAAACCTTCAGTTGTTGCATCCGACATATTTGAGTAGGCGAAACCACTCCAGCTTTCATAACCTTGACTATTACTATACGAATTATAGAAGGTTACTCCACCGCTCGTGAAACTTCCAGACCCATCAGAGCCATTCCAGAACTTTTCCGGAGCAAGTGTTAACTGGTCGAAACTGGCAACAGACTGTGCTGTTGCATTAAATACTAAAACAATGGCAATTATTGCCAGGTAGATGTGTTTCATTGTGTAATAATTTTGAGTGTTTATCAAAATAATTACAATACGCAAAACTGCTGAAATAACCCTGTGAATATTCGTTTTGGTTACTCCAAGCTTTTTCTCCCGAAAGCTTTGAATATTGTAGTCCGCATTGGCAGGTCTTCTGGCTTACTCATTTCTTTTGCGGCCTTCCCATCCGAACAATCGGTCAGTGGCATGAATTGCAAAAAAAAAACATTTTGAGCTTACAGCTGCGGGTACAGCTCCGGAATTTAACCGGATTCCCTCTTGATACTTTTTTAAAGTATCACCAATTCGATGACAAAGATAAGACAAAATTGAATTAGGCTATCGATACGTGGAATAAAATTTTCTTCTGTAATATGTCTAGTAATTAAACAGGATGGAAAATGCTATAGTTCTTAAACCAATAAATGGAAACGAAAAGAAAGAATTAAAGAGTGCAGATCAAGTCTATAGGACTTAAATAGCAGCGTCTTGCAAAGTTTACCAGAACCTTGATTGGCGCGTTCATTAGGAGTGGAACTATTTATAATATCCATAATGCAGTGATGACAGTAAATATATGTCTATAATGGAGGTGTTAAATTTGCCAATATATTTACTTTATATTTAAATGTTTACAAAACCTATTATTAATAGAGAGAGGCTCACTGATCTACGAACTGAACCCCGAAAGTGTCCAATGTTTTGATAAATAACTCATTTTACGCAAGAACACTAAGAAAAAGGGGAACACTGATGACACTGATCTAACTCACTTTAATTTACAAAACAGAGAGCCGTGGAGTTTTGAAAGTATAGAATTTCTGAACAAAATAGCTGTAAATTACCACGATAAGTGTAGTGATGATTTTTGACAACGTGGGCCATAAACCTCCATACTCGACCAGCAGCTTAATGAAAAAATAGTTCAGACAAATGGATCCTGAAACTGATAAAAGGTACCGCATGAGTTGTGTGCCCCCACTAATTTCAGAATCCGTGAATGTAATATATTTAGCAAGCAGAAAGCCTGTGAAAAAGGTAATGGGAAACACAATTAAAAAAGCCCCAATGTGCGGACTGATAGAAACGACATGCAGATCAATGACTTGCTTATCGAGAATAAAATTGTAGCAAATAAAGTACAACGAAATGTCGAGCAATGTATTAAAGCCTCCTGTTGAAGCATACCTAAATGTTTCTATTGGAACCAGTTTCTCAAAGGGTGCATAAAAAAAATCAATTGTCCGGATGATTAAGCCTCTTATCTTCTCTGCCACATTCGCCATTGATTCAGATGTTTTTTGTGGTAAAATTTATATTCATATCTGGTAATGAATACTTGGTAAAAAAGTCAGCAATGTATCACCGCGAAGGCCTAATCTGAGGGTTTCCAGCGGAATAATCTCGTTGGTGGCAATGTTGCCCAGGTTAACATTGGGCCCCAGTAGCTTGATAAACCAAACTTGTTGATTCTTTAATGGCGCTTCCCAAAGAATTGTATTGGGGTCAAGGGCTTTTTTGATGTCCAGTACCAACTCAAAATTGGCAGATCCATCATCATTGTAAATCCCCATGTTGCCACTTTCGCGGGCCTCAGCAATTACTTTCCATGCCCCGGCTGCCAGTTCAGCCTTCATATATGAAATCCACTGGTCGTTAGAAATCTCTTTCCCCTTTAATTTTGTGCCCACTTCTGATAAAACGGTGTAATTTTTGCCCAAAGTAGTGATATACTTACATTTAAGGGTATGGTTCAGTTCCATCACTCCATCCGATACTTCAAGCATTTCCATTTCATACTCATCCAGAAACCGCCGGTAATCATCTATCATGTTGCGAACTGCAAATGCTTCAAAGAGAGTACCTCCAAAATAGGGTTTCAGTCCTGCGGATTTGTAAAGCCTGATTTTATCAAGCAACCGGTTGGTAATAAGAGAGGTTCCAAATCCAAGCTTTATAAGGTCGCAATAGGGAGCAGATATATCGCATAAATCCTCTGCTTCGCGTAAACTTAAGCCTTTGTCCATAACCATAGTTAATCCGCTTTCACGAGGCTGTGCCGGACGATCAGGCATGTGGGGCAATCGAAAATTCATTGTTTAAAGGTTCGTTGATTGATATTGTGAAATTAGTTTTTTTATTGATTCAATTTTTACGGCTTCAGGATAAAACTCGAAAAGTTCACTGCTTTTGCTGTAATCAATTTTTAATGCCCTTTCAAAATGGCAGGCTGCTTCCAGTTCTTCATTTTTATCAAGCAAATAAGCGGTCAGCCGATAATCAAGGTAAGCATTCGATTTGTTGATTTTGTTGGCTGCTTTCAGTATCTTGATCGCTTTATCGGTATCCTCCATATCGTAATACATTTCCGAATAGGAGAGCCAGTTTTCAATGTTATCGGGTTCCAATGCAGTGGCCTTTTTGAAAGATTTCACCGCTTCTTTTATCTCGTCTAATTCAGCATGAACCTTCGCATTCATCGACCAAAAGTCTGCATTGTCACTTTCAAGGGTAAGTGCTCTTTTGAAGAAAGTCTGTGCTTCGGGAAGTTTCCCTTCCGACCACATAATTAATCCCGAACCATACCAGGCACTTGAATTGTTGTCGTTCAGACGGATGGCCTCTTTGTAATTGACCAGCGCATCGCTGTACCGGTCTGAATTAAGGTAACATTCTGCCAGGTAGCAAAAGGCATCATCATTTTCTTTGTCAAGCAAAATGTATTCCTGATAGCAGGCAATGGCCTCGTCAAATTGGTTATTGTTGGCTAAAGCATTGGCCTTGTTGAAATGAGAGTGTAAAAAATCCTCGTTCAGAGCAAGCGCGTAGTCATAAGCTTCAATGGCCTTGTCGAATTGGCCTAACCTGTTGAAGGTTATTCCGATATTATACCACACCGAATGGTTGAATGGATCGATATCCAGGTATTTGTTGTATAATTCTATGCTCTTTTCAAATTGTGAATCCCGGTCGTAGTAATATCCAAGTTCATAGAGCACAATTTCATTTTCAGGGTTGTCCTCAAAAGCCTTCTCCAGATATTCAATAGCAAGCATTGTTTCACCTGCCTGCCCGAATGAAATGCCAATGTTATAAAGGGTTTCATCAAGTTCGTCGATGGGCATTTCCAAGGCATGTTCGAAGGCATCAATGGCTTCCTTTACCTTGCCAAGTAAATTAAAGGCAGCGCCTTTGGTGAGGTAAAGATCGGGGTTGTTAGTTTCAATTCTCTCGATAAAACTCAGTAAATCAAGACATTCTTCCAACTTTTCCTGGTGCATAAGCACCTGGGCATGGCGGATCTGAATAGAGATGGCATCGGGATGTAACTTAAGCCCACACACCACCGCTTTATTGGCAAGTGAAATTTGCCCATCGTCCAGAAAATAATCAATAATTCCCTCAATTTCAAATACATCAAAGTATTTGGAGGTATTATCGCTCTCCATTTCATTGAAACGTGCTATCGCCTCCTGAAAATCGTCTTCTTCAAAATCGTTGGCGTCCTCGTTCATATACTCTCAATATAAGTTTGCAAATTTAAGAATACTTTTCGATTTGACTCATTTTGATTGATGCTCTTTTCTTAACAAATCGGTAACTGTTTTTACCGGATTGAATGTCTCCACCGGAACTTCTACAAAAAGCGTGTTCCAATCCGACATCGCACCGTTCCATAATCCAGGCAATTCCTGGGCTTTTAGTATTTTACCATCTTTCGATTTTAGTGAAATAAACCCGGTTTGCGGATCACTAAAATCCAGAAGATTATATTTTTTACCCCTGTAATCTTTCACCGCGCAAACCAGGTCAACAGGGTTAAAATGGGTAGCATGGTGTGCTATTGCTGCCTGTTGGGGGTCGTTAAAATTAACTTGTGAGCTTTCTACAATTTGAAGTGAAACGGACCCATCCTTATTTTGTGCAAAAAATGGCCCTCCTCCGGGTTCTCCCTGATTTTTTACCATTCCGCAAATCCTCAATGGACGATTGAATTTTTGGCACAAGTACTGGTACAACTCTTCCTTTTCGTTGTAATATTGTTCGTGAGGAGGTATAATATTCAGTACGTTTTCAAGAAAGTTGGCTGCCTCGGCATAAAAACCACTTTCTAAATCACTGTAATGATGCTCATTCAGTGTTTTTTGATACATGAAAATTTCTTCCTGTAGATTCAGCAATACCCCTGCCAGGGCTTTTTTATAAGCGATCGTGGGCTTTTTTAGCTGATCAGGAACCACATTGTCTATATTCTTTATAAAAATAACGTCCGCCTCCAAATCATTCAGGTTTTCAAGGAGGGCCCCATGGCCGGCGGGCCTGAAAAGTAAACTGCCATTGTTGTTTCTGAAGGGCTCATTTTCAGCAGTAACGGCAATGGTATCGGTGGAAGGTCTCTGCTGCGAAAAACTGATCTGGTATTTAACACCAAACAATTGTTCGTAATTGGGTAAAATATCAGCAACATGTTTCTCGAAAGCTATTTGATGTTCAGGCGATACGGTAAAATGAATCTTAACGACCGATGCACTGTTTTTTGAATAGGAGGCGCCTTCTACAAAATGTTCTTCCAACGGCGTACGGTACACTCGCGGGTAGGTATGAAACTTTAACAATCCCTTGGGCAGGTTGCCATAGTTAAGCCCCCTTTCAAGAAGGTTCCATTCCAGCAGCTTTTGCAGGGAAACTTCTTTGATGGCAATGCCTTCTTTTTCAGCCAGTTGTTTCAGATCTTCATAAAAAGCAAACTGATCAAGTTGATCCAGAAACAGAGCTACTTCTTTATCCTTGATGACTTCTGAACGTTCTTTTCCATTTTGTAAATCTTCAAGGGCCGAAAATAACGATTTGAACATTCGGCTTGCAGCACCCGAGGCTGGTACAAATTTCAACAGTTCGATTCCCCCGGCAACCTTTTTTTCAAAAACAGCAACGTATTTTTCTATTTCAGCCTCCGATAATTGTATCAGCCCGTGGTACGGACTGGCTGCCTCGGTTAACTGAAGGAAAGGAAATCCGGATTTAAAATTCCCGATTTGTTGCTCCACTGAGTCAATTTGGCTTCCCCTTAAAATCACCTGGTTGATATCTTCCGGTTTAAACATAGCTGCGTGTTTAGTTAGTATAAATTTAAAGAATTCAAATGAAAAATAAACACTTTTGCACAGGTATTAACAAAAAAGTTTTAAACTAGTTTTAAACACTTTTTAAGTTGATGTATATTTTTAAGTAATTGATTAACAATTAATCATGAATGTCTGAATATAAATGGCATTTTGATTCAAACAATTGTTTCATTTTTCTAAAAAAGTTAAGTTAAATTTTGTATCTTTTGGGTGCTGAAAATCTTCCTGCGGATGATAAAAAATGAATTTCGCTGACACCTAAAATGAAGTACTTTTGTAGGTGAATTTTAAAGTAAAAAAATGGGGCGTTATTTGTGGCAGGGCGATAAACGGTACAATGATTTTTCAGGATATTTCAGAAGAAAGTTTGATGGGCGGGTGCAAAAAATTTCGGTCGATGCCGGATTTACCTGCCCCAACCGTGATGGCTCCAAAGGAATGGGTGGATGTACCTACTGTAACAACCAAACCTTTAGCCCGGCCTATTGCAACCTGAAAAAAAGTGTGACCGCTCAGCTAACTGAAGGGATTGAATTCTTTGCCCGAAAATACACTTCGATAAAGTACCTGGCTTATTTTCAGGCTTATAGCAATACGTATGCCCCCTTCAAGAACCTGAAAATATTGTATGATGAAGCGCTTGGTCACCCGCTGGTAATTGGTTTGGTGATTGCAACGAGGCCTGATTGCCTGACTTGTGAAATTCTGGACACTCTTCAATTATTGGCTCAGAAGTATTACATCATGGTTGAATTTGGAGTTGAATCGCATATAAATCAAAGCCTTGAGCGAATTAACCGTGGCCATACTTTCCAGGAATCAATCATGGCCCTACAGGAAACGCATCGCCGTAAAATTCATAATTGTGCTCATCTGATCCTGGGTCTGCCTAGAGAAACGGAGGCCGACTGGCTTGACCAGGCCCGGGCAATTTCCAAGCTACCGGTTGAAAACCTAAAACTGCACCAGCTTCAAATTCATAAGGACACGCGCATGTACAAGGAGTATATTCAAAATCCCGAGCAGTTCCCCATATTTACTTTAGAAGCTTATTTAGAACTGGTGGTTCAATATCTTGAATTGCTGAATCCTGAAATAGTAGTTGAACGCTTTATCAGCGAAGCCCCTGACGAGCTGTTGGTGGCACCGCGTTGGGGCCTTAAGAACTTTGAATTTACTGCCAAACTTGAAAAGTTACTTGAAAAAAAAGATACCTGGCAGGGACGGCTTTTCCAGAAATAATTTTTATTACTTCAAAAAATCATACTTACAGGTCAAGGCATTCTAATCGTTGACACCGTTTGTGATAGCCAACCCGTAGTATTTTCTAACTTGCTTCTGTATTATTCATGTAACATAGCTGTAATACAACTGTAATGATGGTTATAGTTGTATTACATGTATGTTACAGAAACATTACAGAAGCAGTTTAGAGAACCCAGGGAGAAGGTAATTAGGCCAGGTAAAAGTCTTTTGAAAAGGAGCAGATTTTATACACAGAAAGAGTGTTATCTTAAAGTAATCGCCTTAAATTGAGCATTTGAAAAATAATCCTTATATTTAATATCTATAAAAATGAGAACTATGAATACTCAAATAACAATTGATTTTCCTTTAGATATTTTGCTTCCACTGAACAAGAATGAAAATGAGTTGAGGCAGGATATTAAATTTGCTCTAGGAGTCTGTCGGACTTTCTAATCGTTACAGGATAACTTACTTCATTTGTCTTTGCTATATTCTAATAACCAGATAATTATAAATTAAATTGATCAGTTTATTTAGTGATAATCCCTTTGTAATTTATGGGATAATTATTATCTTGCGTGCATGAAAAAATTTATAGGAGCAGACAGGGAACAACGAATGCTAATGCCCTATGATCTGTGTGATTGGTTACCAGAGCGCCATCTTGCACGATTTGTGGTTGATGTGGTTGATAAGCTTGATATGAGGTGGATATACAACCAATACCAAGGTGTTGGATCTACCGCATATGATCCACGGATGCTTTTATGCTTACTGTTTTATGGATATTCTACCGGAGTATTCAGTTCTCGTAAAATCGAGAGTTCCACTTACGATTCTGTCGCTTTCCGTTTTGTTACCGGCAATCACCACCCGGATCATGATACCATCTCTGAGTTCCGCAAACGTTTCCTTGGACAGATAAAGGGTTGGTTTAAAGAGATTTTATTAATAGGCAAAGAACTTGGGCTTGTTAAACTTGGCAATATTTACATAGATGGAACAAAGGTTCAAGCCAATGCTTCGCGCCATAAAGCTATGAGCTACGAGTATATACAAAAATTAGAGAAACAGCTTGAAGAAGAAATCGGGAAATTATTAGACTTGGCCGCTGCCAAAGACGAGAGCGAAAAAGAATCGGACTTGGATATTCCGGAAGAATTGAAGCTAAGAAAAGACCGTTTGGCTAAAATACAGGAAGCAAAAAAGGTTGTTGAACAGAGGGCATCAGAGCGTTACCAGAAAGAGAAAGAGGAATATGATGCCAAAATGGAACAACGTAAGCAGAAAAAAGAAATGACTGGGAAGAACCCCAGAGGCAAAGAACCCAAAGCCCCAACAAACCAGCCAAACGATAAAGACCAATATAATTTTACCGATCCTGAATCCAGGATAATGAAAACGTCCAGGGGTTTTGACCAATGCTATAACGGACAAGCTGTGGTAAACGATGATATGGTTATAGTTGGAGCTTACAGCAACTCACACGCCAATGATAAGCAGGAATTTATTCCGGCTATTGAATCTGTACCTGAAGGATTGTCAGGTGAAATATCCACTGCCGTTGCAGATACAGGCTACTTTAGCGAGACCAACATTGTAGATTGCGAACAGAAAAATATAGCACCTATAATATCCACCTCAAGAGAAAAACACAACAGCTTTTTAAACAATCATTTAACACAAGAACTAGAACCCACACAAAGCATAACCCCGGTTGAAAAGATGGTGCAGAAATTGAAAAGCAAAGTAGGGAAAGAAATATACAAGAAAAGGAAACAAACCGTCGAACCGGTTTTTGGGATCATCAAAGAAATATTGGGTTTCAGACGATTTTCGTTAAGAGGGGAAGCTAAAACAGACGCAGAATGGTCATTGGTCTGTTCTGCCTATAACCTAAAACGGTTTTTCAAGATGCAAATGGCATAAAATAAACATAATATGCTTTTTGGGCTACCAAAATAGACTAAATTTGAATATTACCCTCAAATCAGACGCACCTAATAACAGAAAATGAAATTAACCATCTTAGATTTGGGTCAAAATGGGAAATACCTAAAATCTTGAAAAATGGAAGTCCGACAGACTCCTAGCGATTCGATTATATCGGCTTCAAAAATTAACAATAGGGAAGGCTTCTCAAATTGCAGGATTATCGCAATTAGACTTTGAGACAATGCTATCTGAGAATGAAGTTCCTATTTCAAATTTGACCATAGAGGATGTAATGAATGATGGGCAAAAGTTAAAATAGAATGAAAAATTGACTTGTAATCGCTGATTCAGAGCCTATTTTCTCACTTGCCCTGATTGATAGACTTGATTTATTAAACTCTTTGTTTGATGCTATAAAGATTCCTCAGGCGGTTTGGGATAAAATCTCAAGTCATGACTCAAAACCATTTCATCATAGGATTTGTCATTATTTCAAAGATAAAGTAGAACAGATTAATGGGTTCAATGATTTGACTTTTGAAATGGATTATGGAGAATCGCAATCAGTGATACTGTATAATGAGTTACAGGCTGATTTTTTGTTGATTGATGATAAAAAAGCAAGAAGTTTAGCTGAAAACTTGGGAATTAATTGCATCGGAACGATTGGCTTACTTTCCATCTCTAAAGATAAGTGATTGATAGATAGCTTGAGGCCAATATTTTATGAACTTATAAGAAACAAACGATAGTATGCAATTGATTTGTTGAATGCTGTTTTGACTCAAAAAGAAAAAAGTAAAATATGCTACAAGCCATAATTAAGTAAATTGAATAAATTTGCATCCTAAAATTACAATTCATTGTTATTCGTGATCAACGTAAAATGAAACACGGAACCTTTGCCTTCTTCGCTTTCAATCCAAATGTTACCACCATGTTTTTCAATAAATTCTTTGCATAGAAGTAAACCAAGTCCTGAACTAGGTTCACCTTCCGTGCCTGGCCTGTTGGTTTTAATATCGAGCCGGAATAAATTTTCAACCATAGCCAGGCTCATGCCAATGCCATTGTCCTGAATAGATATTTCAACATTTTCAATAGCATCTACTTTAGCCGAAAGGCTCACTTTACCACCTTTAGCTGTAAATTTAACAGCATTTGAAACCAGGTTCCGGATGACGGTTTGAAGCATGTCCGTATCTGCAAATACTACTAAATCAGCAGGTATATCAGTAGTAATTTCAATTCCCTTGCTTTTTGCAGATTCCTGAATTGTATCGATGCTTTCATTAATTAACAAACTCAATTGAACGGCTACCTTTTTAAATGGGATGGTCCCTTTTTGTATTTGCGACCATTGCAGCAGATTTTCTAACAAACGGTAAAGATTGGTAGCCGATTTGCTCATGTTCGTTGCAATTTCCTGAACCTCAGCCATCGTCAGGCTCGGCAAATCTTCAGCCATAATTTTTGTAAGGCTCATGAAGCTGCCCAGAGGGTTACGCAGGTCATGGGCAATGATGGAAAAGAATTTATCTTTTTCAGCATTTGAATTTGAAAGTTCTTGGTTGTGTTTGTTAATTTCCTCTTCGGCACGCCTGGCTACAGTAATGTCACGGAAGGACCAAACACGCCCGATTGGTGAATTTGGCAAGATAAGAGGTGTTGAATATATTTCTAAAGTACGGCCATCTTTGAATTGAAGATGATCCAAATCTACATCAGTCGAATTGCGAAGTTTCTGCACTTTGGAAAAAAGCTGATCTGGATCAGTCAATTGTTCAAGAGCAAAGCTTAATAAAGCATGATAATCTCCTGCATCAATTAAGGCTTTTGGCATTTGCCAAAATTTAGCAAAGCGCTTATTTGTTTTGATCACCTTATCATTGCCATCAATTGCCAAAATACCATCGGCAGTAGATTGAAGGATTACTTTCAATTTAATTTCACTTTCACGAAGGCCTTCTTCGGCTTGCCTGCGCCTGGTTATATTGCGGCCAACGCCTAAAAGGCCCACGAGATTTCCTTTTTCATCTTTTAAAGGAAGTTTTGAAGTAAGCAACCATACTTTTTGGCCACTTTTATCAATTACGAATTCTTCCCTGTTAATTACTGGCTGTCCTGTTTGCAACACCACTTGGTCATCGGCAAAGAACCCTTCGGCAAGTTCTTTTGGATATAGGTCGAAGTCTGATTTGCCTAAAATTTCAGCAAAAGTCGTTACTCTCAAATATTTTAATTCGGTAAGGTTGGCCAGGGTCTTTTGACCTGCCAAGTCCTTGCAATAAATTGAATCGGGAATATTATCAATGACTGTTCGTAACAATAACCGTTCATTTCGTAAATCTTCCTCTACCTGTTTGCGATCAATGGCAATAGCTATTTGGCTTCCAACAGATTCTAAAAACTGAACATCGCGTTCAGAATAAATATTCGCCTTCTCATAGTGTTGAAGGGCTAAAACGCCTATTGTTCTGGCGGGTGTCAGTAATGGTACACCAATCCATGAGGGTGCAGGCGAGCCAAATAACTCCACTTCGTTTTCTGCTTTAAGCTGCTGGAATATCTTAGTCGACATAAGCAACGGAAGGCCCGAACGGAATACATATTGAGTGACACTTTTTTGCCTTGATACAGGGTTAGGTGTTGAATCGAATTTATCTACAAAATAGGGATAACTAAAAATTTCGGTATTTTGATCATAAAGACAAACATAAATATTTTCTACATAAAGCACTTTCCCCAGTGATTGATGAATCAATTTAAGCAATTCATTCATATTATCTGTCGTTGTAATGCCTTGTGTAATCTCATAGATCACATGGTGTTCGAGTTCCAACTTCTTCTGTTCTGTAATATCCCGTATGATGCAATGCGTTTGCTTAAATTTACCATTCGAATCATAATTAATCCTGCCTTCGAAAGCAATAAATAGCTGATGGCCATTTTTATGGGCCATCTCAAATTCATGATGAGTTTTTCCCTGCTCTTTGAAAATAAGGAACCGTTTGCGGAAGTCTTCCTGAGAGGAGGGGGAAAGAAAGTCGCCAAACCATTTCCCAATTACTTCCTCACGGGCATAGCCCAGTGTATCTAACCATAGTTGATTTACTTCAATAAAATTGCCATCACAGTCAAGTGACTGGTATCCAAGCGGCGCCTTTTTAAACAGTGATTGGAACCGCTCCTCACTTGCCTTTAGCAATTGAATGGTTTTCTTTTGTTCCGCTAATTGCACTTTTAATTGCAAATTGTTGAAAGCTTTTTCTGAAAGGTTGTTGGCAAATTCAAACAGCAGATTCGATACTTTCTTAAATTGATCAACCGACATCACCGGAACTTCTTTATATGCTTCTATAAATGCTTCACCATTTGCCCCAATTTCATGGGCCTGGTAGTTCATTTGATGTTCATCGAGTTCGCCATTTCTCACCTGGCCAATTAACCAGTTGGCAATATGCTTACCGTCAACTGTTATGCCCGAACCTGCGTCCCATAATCCTCCACTATGGCATAATTGTATAACTGGCCCCTCAGGATTATGGCGGCCAATTTCCTGATCTGATTTATAACAGTTTGAGCACCCTTTATCTGTTCCACGAATAATGTCATTACAAAAACGCGTAAATTTGCTGGGCCTGGTAATTGGGGTGCCATCAGGCATAGTAATAATGGAGGCTACACCATTTGTATCAGCAAACAGGTCCTGCAATCGTTGAATTTCTTCTAAATTAAAGAGGTCGCTAAACTGATTGTTGCTTCCAAAAGAAGTTAATGGATTATTTAGGTCTACTTTAATGTCCATAATTGTAATTCTTCTTTGTAAAAATATTTTATTCCTAAGCCTATTTCGAAAGGCCTTTTTCTGCCTT
>Ga0209100_1001231_pt1 | contig 18245 bp, 17 predicted proteins | sample lystaG_FD_185480 | JGI IMG/M metagenome (GOLD analysis project Ga0209100, IMG submission 185480) | Glacier valley bacterial and archeal communities from Borup Fiord, Nunavut, Canada, to study Microbial Dark Matter (Phase II) -... | ecosystem: Environmental > Aquatic > Freshwater > Ice > Glacier ...
AAATCGGAACCATCGACCGCAAGTAGTCTATATCCCTCGTAAGTTTTTAAATCTTGAAAGGAACGGGTGAATTCATTCAACAGGTATTCAAAGGCATAAGGCGATAGTTTATTCCTCTGCTGAATGAATGCCGAAGAAGAAGCCGTATCCACATCGTAATTAAAGTATTCCATGAGCTCACTTGTTAGACTATTTCCACCCATCGAAAGCATCAAGTTCAGAACAGTTTCGAAAGCTAGCTTTCGGGTGCGGGTAAAATCTGCATTCGGATTTTTAACGAAAAGTTTTGGCTCTGCAGCCATTTTGCGAATCATTTCAGTCAACTTGCCTTTAACAAAACTTGGATAATCAGTCATCATAGCCTCCTTGAAAATGTATTTTTCTAAGGGGCTTCGCCACATTTTTTTGATTGTTTGTCAAGCTTTATTTTGATTTTATGCGATTTTTTATACGATTTTTCTATGCTTTTTTCGCAAAAAAAGAGTAGGGTACAATTTCTGTACTCTACTCTAATATCAGTTTAATTACATCTGTCTTAACTTAATGACATTGTCTAATAAGGGTTCTGTTTTTCGGAAATTATTTCTGTAAGGCTTCGTCTCCATTGAGACCCTTCATCGTGAGGCTGATCCGCTTTCTTTTATGGTCTACGGACAGCACCCTGACTTCAACTACGTCCCCTGATTTTATATAATCCATGGGATTCTTGACAAACTTATTGCTCAGTTCGCTGATGTGGACCAGTCCATCCTGATGAACCCCAATATCCACAAATGCGCCAAAATCAGCCACATTTCTGACCGCTCCGGTAAGCACCATGCCTTCAGTGAGGTCCTTTAAATCCATGACACCCTTCTTAAAAAGTGGCTTTGGAAGATCTTCTCTAGGATCTCTGCCTGGTTTCTTGAGCTCCGCAAGGATATCTCTGACCGTTGGTTCTCCAAGGCCGCTAAGCTCAACTAGTTTACCAATTCCAAAAGCATTTGCCTTCTCTTCGATGCCTTCCAGTTCCTTTGGATCCAGCTTCTTCTTTTCATATCCAAGTTCCTTTAAGATTGTATAGGCCTCTGAATACGACTCAGGATGTACCCCTGTATTATCCAGGAATTCTTTTTCGCCACGAATCCTAAGGAATCCGGCACACTGTTCAAAAGCCTTGTCTCCAAGTCTTTTGACCTTTTTCAGTTCTTTTCTTGTGGTGAATTTTCCGACTTCGTCCCGATAAGCCACAATGTTTTCTGCTATGGTCTTATTAATTCCCGATACATAGGATAAAAGTGATGGGGTTGCAACATTTAGGTCAACGCCAACTTTATTTACCGCATCCTCAACAACGCCAGATAGCGATTCATCAAGTTTTTTCTTGCTGATATCATGCTGATACTGTCCGACACCTATGGACTTAGGATCGATCTTGACAAGTTCAGCCATGGGATCCTGAAGTCTTCTGGCAATGGATATCGCCCCTCTTATCGTAACATCCAGGTCTGGATATTCTTCACTTGCTAGTTTGGATGCGCTATATACTGATGCTCCGGCTTCATTCGTGATGACATAGGAAACATCAAGGTTTTCTTCTTTGAGTTCTTTGATCATTTCCATAAGGACCAGTTCGGATTCTCTTGATGCGGTTCCATTACCAACAGAGATGATTTCAACGCCATGCTTTTTAATCAGAGACTTAAGAACTCTTTTCGTCCCTTCAACATCTTGCCTTGGAACAGTCGGATACACTGTTGCATTCTCAAGATACTTTCCTGTTTCATCTAGAACTGCAACCTTGCATCCTGTCCTGAATCCTGGGTCATAACCCATAACACTGTATCCCTTCATCGGAGGCTGCATGAAAATGGATTTCAGGTTTTCCTTAAACACCGTTATTGACGAAGTTTCTGCCCGATCTGTAAGCGCATTTCTAAGTTCTCTCTCAAGCGAAGGAAAAAGAAGTCGCTTGTAAGCATCTGCAGATGCCAGCCGTAAGAGTTCATCATTTTCACTTTTTCCGGTTTGATATTTGGTAAATATGCTTCTCAAATTCCGTTCATCGTCTGCAAGTACGGTGACCTTTAGGATATCCTCCTTCTCTCCTCGGTTGATGGCAAGAATACGATGCCCAGGCATCTTGAAAGCCTCTTCCTTATAGTCATAATACATTTCATAAGGAGAGTTCTCCTTATCTCCCGCTGTCTTGATGACTGCGGATTTTACCGTGAGGTTTCGTAGAATTCCTCTTAAATTTGCATCTTCAGACATGTTTTCAGCGATGATGTCAATGGCATATTTCAGCGCCTCTTCAACTGTAGGGACTTCTTCCCCAATAAACTCCAAAGCTTTCTCCTTAGGATTTTCAAGTCCTAGAAGTATATGATTGGCAAGAGGTTCCAAACCTTTTTCTTTGGCGATGGTCCCTCTTGTTCTCTTTTTAGGCCTAAAAGGAAGATAGATATCATCGAGCCTTGTCATGGTCTCCGCTTTATCAATCTCTTTTTGAATTTCGGGAGATAAGTTTCCTTGCTCTTCCAAGATCCTCAGGATATCCGTTTTCCTTTGTTCTAAGGTTCTCAGGTATTGAAGTCTTTCATCAAGTTCTCTGATGATTTGGTCATCCAACGAACCTGTTGCTTCTTTTCTGTATCTGGAGATGAATGGTACGGTTGACCCTTCATCTAGAAGCTTTACTGTACCTTCTACCTGGGAAAGGTTGATTTTCAGCTCTTTGGCAATTCGTTCGTTAATATTCATTTATTTCCTCCGATGATTTTAAGCCGCTGCTTTTTTGTTTGAGATATGCACTGATAAACAGATCAATATTTCCATCCATAACACCCGGAACATTCGAATCTTCAGCAAGTGTACGATGGTCCTTGACCAGATTGTAGGGATTGAAAATGTAGCTCCTGATCTGGCTTCCCCAGGCTACGTCCTTCATTTCCCCTGCGATATCTTCAATCTTCTCTTTGTTCTGCCTTTCCTTCACTTCAACGAGTTTTGCCATCAAAACCTTCATTGCGGTTTCTTTGTTCTGAATCTGGCTTCTCTCATTTTGACAGGTGACTACAATTCCAGTAGGAAGATGTGTAATTCTAACGGCACTGTCCGTTGTATTGACATGCTGTCCGCCCGCACCTGTACTCCTATAGGTGTCAATTCTGATTTCATCATCCTTGATCACAATATTCTCATCGTCATTTAAAAGTGGGAGGACTTCAACAGAAGCGAAGCTCGTCTGCCTTTTTCCACTGGAATTATAAGGCGAAATTCTCACGAGCCTGTGGATTCCTTTTTCTGCCTTAAGATAGCCATAGGCATAGGGGCCTGAAATCTTCAGGGAGGCATCTCTTATTCCTGCCTCATCCCCTTCATTCACATCTAGGAGTTCTACATGATACCCCTTCTTTTCTCCCCACCTGGTATACATCCTTAGCAGCATGCTTGTCCAGTCCTGCGCATCGGTTCCACCCACACCACTTTTCAGCGTCAATATGGCATCATTGCTGTCGTATTTATCTGCGAGCAGCACCTTAAGATGCATGGACTCTATACTTTCTTTAAGTTTCTTGACCTCAGCCAAGATTTCCGTTACCATGTCCTCGTCATTTTCAGCAATTTCGAGCATCTCTATGGTTTCTTCAACTCTTTCAAAAAGGTTATTATACTCCTCGATGGTATTCTCGATGCCTTTTTGTTTCTGTGTGATATTCTTGGCCTTTTCAGGGTCATTCCAAAAATCCTTTTCCTGCATCTTGAAGATCAGTTCTTCTTTTTGTCTTTCCAAACTATTGATGTCAAAGAGACACCCGGATTTCTTCCAATAATCCCTTAAAAATCTTTAGTTCGTTTACCGCTTCTGTCAGTTTAGGCAGCATATACTTACACATCCTTTTTTCCAGTATTGATTTTCTCATGAAAGTGACCTATTAGTAAAAATCACATTCATTTCAAAATAGGCTTGGTTGCCCAAGCCTATTTTGTTTATTGACTTTTATTTTCCAGCACCATGACAGTTCTTGTATTTCTTACCGCTTCCACAAGGACATGGGGAATTTCTCCCAATACGGGTTTCTTTTTGAACAGGTTTCTTTGCCAGCGTGTTATCCGCATTTGTGGATACCTCTGTCGCTACCTGTTCTCTTTCAATAGGTTCTTCTTTTCTGATGGCAACACGCATGATGTATTTGATCGTATCGAGATTAATCGCATTGATCATTTCATCAAACATTTCAGAGCCTTCAAACTGATAGGCCTGAACTGGATCCTGCTGCTTGTAAGCTCTTAATCCGATACCCTTTTTCAAATGGTCCATGTTATCGATATGATCCATCCATTTGGTATCAACGACCTTCAGGAGCAGAACTCTTTCCACTTCCCTCATTTGCTCGCCCAGCTCTACTTCCTTGGCTTCATGCTGAATAACACCGATATCGTACAGCTTTTCTATGAGGTCTGTTTCCTTAAGGTCAACAAGATCTGAAACTTTTAACATCTTATGTGGAACAAAGATATCTTCCATATAAACAATCAGGTTTTCCAAGGCTTCTTCCTTGCTTTCGCCATGGTTAAGGAACATTTCAACAGCGCTTGATACAACCCCGTGCATCATGGACCGGATATTTTCTTTAAGGTCTTTGCCTTGAAGAACCATCTGTCTTTGTCCATAAATGACTTCTCTTTGAAGATTCATGACATCATCATAACCAAGCAGTGTCTTTCTGGTATCAAAGTTATTTCCTTCGACTTTCTTCTGTGCACTTTCAATGGACTTAGTGACCATCTTGGATTCAATGGCATCTTCGCCAAGACCCATGTTGTCAATCATTCCAAATAGTTTTTCGGAGCCGAAGATTCTCATCAAATCATCTTCAAGGGACAGATAGAATCTGGATTCACCAGGATCTCCCTGCCTACCGGCTCTACCTCTTAACTGGTTGTCGATACGCCTTGATTCATGCCTCTCTGTACCAATGATCCGTAGGCCGCCTGCAGCAACGACGCCTTCTCCAAGCTTTATGTCCGTTCCTCTACCAGCCATGTTGGTGGCGATAGTGATGGATCCGGCTTCACCGGCATGGGAGATGATCTCCGCTTCTTTATCATGATACTTTGCATTAAGGACATTATGGGGGATCCCGTGTCTCTTGAGAAGCGTAGAAATCAGTTCTGATTTCTCGATGGATGTCGTACCCACAAGAACTGGCTGCTTCTTCTCAAAGGATTCCTTGATTTCAGCAATAACAGCCTTATACTTAAATTCAACGTTCCTGTAGATGAGATCTGGATTGTCTTTTCTCATAATCGGCATGTTTGGAGGAATAACAATGACATCCAATCCATAGGTATGTCTGAATTCTTCTTCTTCAGTCAGCGCCGTACCCGTCATACCGGAAAGCTTCTTGTACATTCTGAAATAATTCTGATAAGTAATCGTTGCAAGGGTCTTCGATTCTCTAAGAACCTTTACGCCTTCTTTGGCTTCGATTGCCTGATGAAGCCCATCAGAATATCTTCTGCCTTCCATGAGACGTCCGGTAAATTCGTCAACGATGATGACTTCATCATCCTTGACCATATAGTCCTTATCAACCCTGAACAAATAATTTGCTTTTAATGCCTGGGTGATATGATGCTGAAGCTCCATATTCTTTGGATCGGCAAAGTTTTCCAGGTGGAATGTATTTTCAACTTCCTTCACGCCTTCTTCTGTTAAAACAACAGACTTTGCTTTTTCATCAACAGCAAAATGATCCACGTTCTTCAGTCTCTTGACAAAGAAATCAGCAATCTTATAAAGCTCTGTGGATTTTTCGCCTTCACCGGAAATGATGAGTGGTGTTCTGGCTTCATCGATAAGGATGGAGTCAACTTCATCGACGATGGCAAAGTTGAGTTCTCTTTGAACTCTTCTTTCCGCGTAGACAACCATATTGTCTCTCAGGTAATCAAATCCGAATTCGTTATTAGTTCCGTAGGTGATATCCGATGCATAGGCTGCTTTTCTTTCCTCATTGCTTAATCCGTGGATGATTACCCCACAAGTAAGTCCAAGGAATTCATAGATCTGGCCCATCCAGTCTCTATCTCTTGAGGCTAGATAATCATTGACTGTAACGACATGAACCCCATTACCGTCAAGCGCATTTAGGTAGCATGGAAGCGTAGCAACCAAAGTCTTACCTTCACCAGTCTTCATTTCTGAAATTCTACCCTGATGAAGAACGACTCCACCAATAAGCTGCACTTTAAAGTGCTTCATTCCAAGAACTCTCCAGGAAGCTTCCCTTACTGTTGCAAATGCTTCTGGAAGAAGATCGTCTAGTGTTTCTCCATTTTCAAATCTTTTCTTAAATTCAGCTGTCTTATTTTTCAGTTCCTCATCGCTAAGCTTCTGATATTCAGCATCCAGTGCCTCAATCTTTTCAACCAGAGGCATTACTCTTTTAACTTCCCTCTCGCTGTAGGTACCAAATACCTTATCCAATAATCCCATGTCTTCAACTCCATCTATTTTTTTGCTTCATTTCATCAGGATAACCTTTAAATTTCCGATAAGAATTTGAAGGTCCAATAATCCAACTAACATTATAACATTTATTGTCATTAGATATCAATCTTCCAAAGAATTTAGAATCTATGTGTGCCTTAAAGTTATCCAATGAAAAATATATCACAACATCATTAAATAATAATTAATTTTTGTACACAAAAAGGAACATCTTTCGATGTTCCCACTTGATTCTATATTTTGATTCTTAAAGCTCCTTTATTCTCCATCTTCCTTTTCAAGAAGACCATAATTTCCATCTTTTCTCTTATACACCACTCCTGTTTCTCCTTCTTCATCTTCGAAGACATAGAAGTTATGGCCGAGGAGTTCCATTTGTAGAACAGCCTCTTCTTTGGACATTGGCTTCATTGGGATCTTCTTTGTCCTGACGATTTTTGGAAGGTCATCGTTTTCCAGTTCAACTTTTCCTGTGAAAGCAGTTTCGTTGAATCTTACAGAATCTTCTCCTGCCTTTCTTTCTATCTTCGTCTTATATTTTCTAATTTGTCTTTCCAATTTATCCTGTACGAGATCTATGGATTTATACATGTCATCGCTTGATTCCTCGGCTCTGAGCAAGACATCGCCAAAAGGTATTGTCACCTCAAATGTTTGATTCAGTTTTGTCACGCTAAGGGTGGCTCTGGCTTCAACAGGCTGATTGAAGTACTTGTCAAGTTTGTTTAATTTAATCTCTACGGCCTCCTTTAATCCAGATGTAAGGTTTATGTTTCTGGCATAAATATAAGTTTTCATTATTTTTGCCCCCTTGATGTTATTGTTTGATGTTACTTATATTCTAATAGAAAAACTCGCTGTTTACAAGTGTTATTGCGTGAATTGATGAAATCTTCAATCTATTTAGAAGCAAAATACGGCATGCGTTATTCGATTTATTTCATAAACACCTGAACATCAAAGGATATTCACGGATTCAAGTTCATCAAGGTATACAGTAAAGTCTTTCCCCTTCAAGATGGTGAAGATATACTCACTTTCTTGCGCATTTAAATGTTTCTTTCTCGTTAATACATCTATGGATTCTGGGTTATGCATTGTCTTTTCAAACCACATGATGAGAATTCCATCTTGATTATAAAGAACTTTGGAACGGGTTCTGAACAGTTTGTTCATCCCAATTCCTTTCCACGTCATAATCGCTGAATCTTCACTGGGGATTTCATATCCTCTTTTTGACTTCATTTTTCCATTTCTTCGAAATTCTACTTGTTCTCTAAGGACCAGCTCTTCTCCTCTATGCTGGAGCTCATAGTTAAATGTGATTGTATCGGTGTTTGCCTTTCTCCACATTGGACATCCTGAGTATTGTAGGACCCACCGGCCTTCAAGGTTTTTCAAATCATTGACCGTCATCAGCATTCTCCTTCCAATTCATCCCAATGGTTATTACTTATATTTTACCTCTTATTTCACTGGATAAATTGAGAATTAATTGAATATTATATTAATAATATCATTATGACAAAAAATAACAATGTAATTGAATGCAATAATCCCTTATAATAAGATATGTTTCAAAATTTCCATACATTTTACATCATTTCAATTATTGTATTTTAGGAGATGATACCATTGGATTCAGGGTTAATCAGATTAATTTTCTTTTTGCTGCTCTTCTTCATCGGTGGCGGATTATACAGTCTTTTAATATCTTATTTCACCAAAAGAAGAATTCTCCGCTACCTGCCTACTTATGTCCTGCTTGGTGTCAGTTTCTACTTACTGTACCTTATTTATTTCAAAGAGCTCGAAGGTTTTCTGGACTTAGGCTATTTAATCCTTGTTTTTGTATCTGTTGCTTTTATTTTAGGAAATGTATTTTCGAACCTGGCGATCAATCTGTATAGAAAGAAAAAGTCTGGAGCCAGTTCAAAATAGATATCCTTTACGTTAAATAAGCCAGAAGATCATGCGAATTCAGTCGCTGATCTTCTGGCTTTCAATTTGATATGGAAAAACTCAAAAAGATGGTAATTTAGGCGTTTTTCCATGCTACCGTGACGATAATTGTACCTCTGGCCGCTTCCTTAAGGTCAGTGGTGTACCCTAATTCCTTCAGCTTCACCAATAAGGGTCTTCTGAAATCTTTCTGGAGTTCATCTTCATCAAAAAATATGACTTCCTTTTGTTTTCCGAGGTACGATGCATGTAGAACCTTCTTTTTTATAATCTGAAGGATTTCTTCAATTTTGGCATTTTCATCAATGTATTCCCTGATAAAGATTTCGAGCTTCACATGCTTGAATTCTTCAGGGAGATTAACCAGTATCTCGTTGAGTTTCTCTCCATCTACTATATCTCTATACATGTTTACCCCTTCAAGAAAGACGCTGAGTATATTCAAACGGTATGAACAAGTCTTCTATTTGATGCCCTCAAGAATTGCAATACCTGCAGAACAACCAAGTCTTGTCGCACCATTTTCAATCATGCTCATGGCATCTTCAAAGGTCCGGATTCCACCTGAGGCTTTGACGCCCATTTTCGCACCTACAGTTTTTCTCATTAATGCGATATCTTCCTTGGTGGCTCCACCTTTGGAGAAACCAGTGGAGGTCTTGACAAAGTCCGCCCCTGCATCTTGTGCCAGCTGGCATGCCCTGATCTTTTCTTCGTCAGTCAGGAGGCAAGTCTCGATGATAACCTTCGTCAAATGTCCGGCAGCCGCTAAAACAACAGCTCTAATATCTTCCAAAACATACTCATAATCCTGATCCTTCAGTTTTCCGATATTGATGACCATATCGATTTCTTCAGCACCAAGAAATACAGCCTCAGTAGTTTCAAAGCTTTTTGCTTCTGTAGTCATCTGTCCAAGTGGAAATCCTACCACTGTACAAATCTTTGTATCCGTTCCCTTTAAGATTTCCTTGGCTTTTTCTATATTGCTTGGATTAATGCAAACGCTAAAGAATTTATGTTCTTTCGCCTCTTCACATAGTTTTACCAATTCCTTTTCTGTAGCATCAGGTTTTAACAAAGTATGGTCAATATACTTTGCAAGTGTCAATTTATCCATTTTACTACCTCCTTGTTTATTCTTTACTATTTTATCATATTAAGCACGTCATGAATAACCTCTTGAGCTTTTTTTGCGAAATGTTCTCTTGTCGCCATAATTTCTATGAAGGTTAAATTCAAAAAAACAAATCCCTCTTATACAAAAATCACAATAATCATTGCTTCCGATAATCAGAATCTTATGATGCCGCCAGTCTTTATGACACTTTTTAATTTTGTATTACGAATCGCAGTACTACACAATAAATAACCAATGCTTCATCTCAAATTTAATTATACATTTCTAGGGTTTATGTTATAATATTGTTTAGCAATCATAGCATAAAGGAGTTTTTATAGTGGGATTTAAGGATAAGTTACAAAAGTACTATGCTGAAGGGTATATGAAGAAGTATGGAGACCGAATTACTCAGGCATATGGAACAGTACTTTCGATAAAAGTAGAAGAAAAAAAATATCTCTGGATTTTCAACATCCTCACAGCAACAATCATTTTGAAGCCAGAAGGTTCCAAAAATGTCATCAGGTCACAATATAAGGCAAAGAGATGGTTCAAGAAGCCAGAATTCATTGCAGTCAATCAAGGGAACATCATTTTACTGCAAGGGCTCAAAGGTCTTAAGAACAAGAAAAACAAGGAAGCAATTGACATGCTTGAAATCAAGAATATCAGAAATGTTACCACAAGAAAAGATCTGTTTAAGATTGATGCACCAATGCCAAAAAGACAGGTACAGTTTAAAAGAAAATAATTCAAAAAAGAGTCTGCTTCAATTTGTTGCAGACTCGTTTCTTATCTAAACACCCCTACGTTTCATCGTTTTTTAAAAAGAATCATATGCCGCTAAAGGCAATTATATTTTGGTAATGGAGGTAAATTGATGAAAGATATCGTTTATATCACAGGACATCGGAATCCGGACTCGGATTCCATTTGTGCCGCTATAGCTTATGCAGAATTTAAGAACAAAACTGGAAACTCGAACTATGTACCAGTAAGGCTAGGAGAAGTCAACCGGGAAACCTTCTTCATCCTCTCTTATTTTGGTGTTGAAGAACCTCAGTATATCGAAAATGTCAGGCTTCAGGTGAACGATCTGAATATTGACAGGATTGCCCCGATTGCCTCTGACATCACCCTTAAAATGGCTTGGAATATCATGAGAATGAACAATGTCAAGAGTCTTCCTGTCGTCGATGAGAACGAACACCTCAGTGGTGTTGTCTCTGTATCGAACGTTACAGAAAGCTACATGGACGTCTGGGATAACATGATCCTTGGTAAATCCAAAGTCACTATTAACAATCTAGTTGATACACTTACTGCCAATGTGATTAACCTGGCTAAAGACAGAAGACATTTCCATGGTAAAATCTATTCTCTATCCGCATCACCAGCTGATGTCGGAAATACCATAGAAGAAGGCGATATTGTCATTTCAGGTGGATTCAGGGAATTTCTGGATGAAGCCATAACCAATAAAGTTTCACTGCTCGTCATTACTGGTGGCGGCGAACTTGATGAAGAACTTCTTAAAAAAGCTCAGGAAAATCATGTTACAGTACTCAATACGCCTTATGATACCTATACCGCTTCCAGACTGATTTCACAGGCAGTGCCTGTAAATCATGTCATGACCAAGGAAAAAATCGTTTATTTCTCTTCAGATGATTTTATCGGAGATATCCGTGGTGTCATGGCTGAAACAAGATATCGAAGCTATCCGGTTGTTAATGAAGAAAACAAGGTTGTCGGAACGATTTCAAGATACCATTTGATTTCTGGAAAGAAAAAGGGCGTAATCCTTGTTGACCATAATGAAAAAGGACAATCTGTCGAAGGACTTGGCGAAGCCGAGATTTTAGAAATCATCGACCATCACAGAGTTGCTGATGTAGCTACAAACAGCCCGATTTTCTTTAGAAACGAACCCTTGGGCAGCACCTCCACGATTGTTGCCAACATCTTTTTTGAGAACGGTATTAGGCCCTCTAAAAAAACAGCAGGTCTTTTAGCTGCAGCAATCATTTCCGATACCCTGCTCTTCAAATCTCCGACTTCAACAAATGTCGATAAAATCGTACTCGAGAGACTGGCGCAGATTGCTGACATCGACGTTGAGGAATTTGCGCTGGAAATGTTCAAATATGGAACTTCATTAGCAGGAAAGACTCCAGAAGAAATTCTGACGCAGGATTTCAAAATCTTTACGTATGATAACAGCAAAATCGGTGTGTCACAAGTCTATACCATGGATTCCCAATCGATTAACGATTTGAAGGAACCAATCATTGCCGCGATGGAAGAAATGACAAAGAAAATGGAATTCAGCCTTCAAATTTTGATGGTTACTGACATCTACAAAGAAGGTTCTGAACTTATCGTGATAGGTAAACACAAAGACCTCATCAACAAGGCATTCAAGGTTGAAATGGAAGGCAATTCCATCTATATTCCAGGAATACTTTCAAGGAAAAAACAGGTGATCCCCCCAATATCCGCGATAATAAATCGATAACCCCTATTTTTTTAAAATTTAACTTTTCATTCTTGGAATATATGATAGAATGAATTGTAAATTACATATTTGGAGGAATAAAATGACTAATACAATAAATGAAAATAACGTCGCAGAAGAAACGAGCTGCTGCGGAAACACAGCAGAAAATTCATGCTGCTGTGGAGAAAACGAAACTGAAAACAGCTGCAACTGTGCAGATGAAACAGAAGGCTGTGCATGCGGAAATGACCATGACCATGAGCATCATGACCACGATCATGATCATGGCGACCATGTTCATACCGTAACATTTGAAAACGAAGATGGTACAACAGAAGAATACCCAATCGTTGATGAATTTGAAATTGATGGCGTGGTTTATGTTCTCGTAATGAACGCAGACGAAACCGTAACACCACTAAGAGTTGAAGGCGAAGAGGGAGAACTGGTCTTCTTGAACGAAGAAGAGTTTGAAGCTGTATCCGAGGCTTACTCAAATCTGATTGAAGACGATGAAGAAGACGATGAAGAAGACGATTCTGAAGTAGAACCTGATCTTCAGTAAATCAAAGAAAATTGAACAAAAGAAGCCTTGGGTTGTACTCAAGGCTTCTTTTTTTGGAGGAATATGATTAAATTAGCATTATTTGATGTGGATTTTACCCTGACCAAAAAAGAAACACTAATCTCCTTCTTCATGTTCATGTTGAAGAAGCATCCAAGTGACATCTTGCATGTCCCTGCTGCGCTTGCAAGCGGGAGTCTTTTTAAACTTGGTTTCTTTAACGAGAAACAGTCAAAAGAACTTTTCCTTCGATTTCTAAAAGGAAAATCCACTGAAGAAATTGATGCCTTGGCAGACGAATTTTTCGTTACTGTCTTAAGAAATATTCTTTATAAGGACGGCATTCGGAAACTTCAAGAACTGAAGGAAAAAGATTACTTTATTATCCTGACCTCTGCATCACCAGAATTCTATATCAAGAAACTTGGTGATATGCTTAAGGCTGATAAAATCATGGGCACAAAATTTGAAATCAAGGACGGTGTTTTTACCGCCAAGATGCTTGGGCATAACAATAAGGGTCAAGAGAAAGTCTTAAGGCTCTACGAATATCTCAATGGAATGGAAATCGATTATGAGAATTCATGCATGTTTTCTGACTCCTTGAGTGATGAACCTTTACTTAAAATTGTCGGAAATCCTTACCTGATCAATTATAAAAAGAAAAACCCCAAATATCCTGTACTTAATTGGAGGTAAATCACTTGGATAAACTAATCGGTAATTATTTTATAAAGAATAAAAATATCGTTGAAAAAGAGGAATTCCATTATACCCTCTACTCAACGAATGTATATGAGGTCATCAGGGTCATCGACAAGACTCCCCTTTTTTTAGAGGAACACTTGAAAAGACTGGACGAATCGCTTGCATTATCTGGAATAGCCTCGCCTAAATCTGCAGAAGAACTCAAAAACCTCATGATCAGACTGATCAAGAAAAATCAGATTAAAAATGGTAATATCAAGATTCTAATCAATAAAAATAAAGCAACAGACCTTTATCTTTATTTTATTCCACATAGTTACCCTGAGATGAAACTTTATCGGGAAGGCATTGCTGTCGCATCCATCAGCATTGAAAGAAAAAATCCGAACGCCAAGGTGATCGATGAAGATTATAAAATAGCGGTCAATTCCTTTATTGAGGAAAAAAACATTTATGAAGCACTTCTCGTCAATCGCGAAGGTTTTTTCACCGAAGGTTCAAAATCCAATGTCTTTTTTGTGATGGATGGCACACTGATTACCCCACCGCTTAAGGATGTCCTTGGTGGCGTGACAAGAAAAAGAATCTTAGCTTTAGCAAAAGAAAACAATGTGAATACTTTAGAAAAATCTATTAGACCTTCAGATGCAAAAAAACTCGAAGGAGCTTTCATCAGCGGAACTTCGCCCAAAATACTCCCAATCAGCAGTATCGATGGTGTTAAACTAAAATCCACAGAATGTGATATCATTAAGGAACTTGTTAGTTTATATGAAGAAAAAACTAAAGACTATATTGCGATGAATAGCGCGCTGTAAGACTTTGGATTGGGGGGGGAGTCAAATTGAAAAAATTTTTCATCGGTTTTATTTCCGCCTTTTTGCTTATTTCCTTTATTCTGATGACGATTCCAGATAGTCTCAGTTTCTTACTGAAAAATTCCGGAAATGATCGAAAACAATTGGATTTTGCTTCGCCCAGCTTTAACGACAAAACTTCATTCTACTATGAATATTTTCTAATGGAATGCATGACCCCTTTTAATGCTCTTAAAAGTGAAATGTCTTCTCTTCTTGACCGAAAAAACCTGGGTGAAGACACAACGAATGATATGAATATCCTGGAAATCAAGGTGAATGATCTTGTGGAGACACCAAAGTACCACACTGGCCTTCTTGATCCTTTATATCTGGAGTTTAAAGAAATGAAAGACATATTGGTCCTCGCTATCACCTACATCCAAACGAACGGGGTCATCACTGAGGAGTACAAGTCGCTAATCAGAACTTATTTTGAGCAGATTCAAGAACATAAAACTGCAGTTTACACAAAAACAATTTCCATTCTAAAAGAAAATAAGATCCTCTTCTATATCGAAGACGATTTTTCCATTACGATATACGATTAGACATTATGCACAATACCTTTTCAATTCTTCAATGCATCAAACCATGCATCATGATTCAAATGGATAAACCTATAGGATTATCTATATATTCTAAAAATATTTACTAGTATATTATAGTTTAATTAAAACAATGAATAATAAGCAAATTAAAACGACGGCCCGAAGGTCGTCGTTTTTTTGATTATTTTTCCTCTAAAAGATCTGGTTCAAGGACGTCATCCTCAATGAACTCTCCATACTCATTTACAAAAGCATCGATTTCTTCTTTATGATCACTTACAACTTTATAGATTACAGCACCTGCTACCATAGAAACCACTGAAATCAATAACAGTTTACAATTTTTCATCTGCAAACCTCCTTGTTGGTTATTTTGAATTATTCTACTATATTATAACACAGCTATGATTTAACATGAAATAAATATCTAAATGTCGTGATACATTTTTAGGAACTTTAAAGTTTTCTTAATTTACGTTTTTATTTAATTTCTTTAAATGTACTTCAAATCTCTGTGATATGATTGGATTGAGGTGAGAAGATGCATAAGATACTCATTGCTGGATATAGTAATGCAATCTTCATGGATGAGACTGCACCAAGAGAAGAAGAAATGATTATTACTTCTTCTGAAAGTTTGGAAACTGTACTCGATGCACTAAATGAAAAACAAGATATTTTTATCGTCCATGATGATTTTTATAATGAATTTGAAAAAGATTTACATATAAATTTAAATAACAATAACCTGACTAAGGTATTTATCATTAAAGAACATGACCCTGTCAAACAATTAGAAAGAATTTCAGAGCTTCCATTCGAGGCATATTATCTAAAAAAACATCGAATGGACAAGAATTTCTTAAAAACTTTATTGACCTTTACAAGCGACATCGATCATACATACCACTACAAAGATGTATCAATCGATTATAAACTTAAAGAGGTAAAGGTAAAAAATAATGTTTTGGTCCTTACGCCAATGGAATACGACCTGCTGATTTATCTGAAATTTCATCTAGGTTTAACCCTCACAAGAGATGAACTGATCAAAGCCGTTTGGGGATATAGTTTTCTTGGAGACTCCAGGACTATTGATACCCACATTAAGTCCTTAAGGCGGAAATTGGGTTTCTATAGATGCCTGATCAAGACTGTTTGGGGAAAAGGATACAAATACCAGGAATGTTAATTTATATTATTAAGAGTGAAAAAAGGAGCACGGATTATCCAAAGCTCCTTTTTCCCGTTTCTATAAATAAGCTCCCTACTTTTTTCGGATCCCATAATACTTATAAAAGACCAGTTTGATGTCGATATAAGAAACAATCATCCCTTTGCTTTCCAAGTCATCCTTAATTGGCTTTAGTTTGTTTACGCCGATCCGCTTAACGGACTCATGAATTTCTTTTTCAAGACTGCTCTCAAAAAGAGAAGAGAGATCTATATCCTTCCCTTTTTCATGATCCCTAATCAACCTGTCCACTACGGTCCCTGGAACAATTCCGAGAATCTTCGCCATTTCCTCAACAGATTTTCCTTCCTGATAAAGGTCATATGTGTCCGGAATATTACTGATGGAATCATTCAAACCTTTTTCAAATTCACTCCCTGTAGTCATTAGATTTCCTTTGCTTTTTAAAAAATTATGGATAACCCTAAGAAATGGATCTGCATATTTTTCTCCCTTTGTTTTTCCAACTCCTCGGATTTCAAAAAAGTCTTTTTTGGTCTTGGGTAGTTTCCGGACAATTCCCCTAAGGTTTTCATCATGGAATATGATATAGGGGGCAATATTTTCAATGATTGACAATTCTTTCCGCTTCTTTTTAAGCGCTAGAAGCAGCTCCTCCTGATAATCTTCCTTTTCTTCTCCTTTTTCCCGACTGACGATAAACTCCGTTTCTCCCTTAAGGAGATCTTTCCCCTTGTCAGAGATCTGTAGGCTCTCATCTTCGAGTCGCATAAATCCTTCCTGCAGAAGAAATCCGATAAGTCTCTCATAATAGTAGAGCTTATGGTTCTTCATGCTGCCAAAGGCGTTGATCCTCACTTGATTTTCTTTACTCATATTTCTAGGCTCAATCCCATAAAGCATCTTCTTTAGCAGGTGCCCCGCACATTTTCCACCCACTTCGTCTAGTGCTGAGAGGATTTTCTTTGCTAAGGTCGTGAGGTTCATGTAGCCTTCCTCGATGCAATTCCCGCAGTTTCCGCAATTGATGGTTTGCGCCTCATTTTCTTTCCTCAGAAGCTCATCTTCCTGACCTTTAAAATAATCCAGAACATACTGCCTCAGGCATCCTTTTGTTTTCCCATAACCATCCATCATGAAGAGTTTCTTCTCTTCTATCTGATACCTTTCCAATGAGAGCTCTGAAATTTGAAGGAGTCTCCTTTGCTTGTAAATATCCTTGGGTCTATAAATCAGAATGCTTTCGCTGTAGCTCTGATCCCTTCCTGCTCGTCCGGCTTCCTGATAGAACGACTCGATGTTCTTTGGGATTCCCATATGGAGGACATATCTGATGTTTGATTTGTCTATCCCCATTCCAAAAGCGTTTGTGGCCACAACGACATTAATCCGGTCGAAGGAAAAATCCTCCTGAACGCGATGACGCTCCTCATCCTTGATTCCGCCATGATATATGCCTGCCTTGTGTCCTTTATTTTGCAGTTCTTCTAAAATGGCTTGCGCTTCTATCTTTCTCTGGCAATAAATGATGCCTTGTTCGCCCCTGCGTTTTTCAACTTGCTTTAAAAGTTCTTCCATTTCATTTTCCGGGGTAACCACACCGAAATAAATGTTTTCCCGATCAAGGTTGCCTAAAACCTTAAAGGGATCCTGAAGGTGCAGAAGATTTTCCATATCTTCGATGACCTCACCTGTCGCTGTAGCGGTGAATGCCGTGACAACAGGCCTATTTTCAAGCGTTTCGATAAAATCATGGATTTCAAGATAAGAAGGCCTGAAGTCGTGTCCCCAGATACTGATGCAATGCGCTTCATCCACTGCCACCTGCGCTATTTTGATATCCCTTAAGAGATCGGTGAACCTCTTTAGTTTCAAAGACTCAGGAGAAACGTAAATCAGCTTATATCGCCCTTTCCTGATATTTCTTTTCCTCTCGTTTGATTCTTCAAGGCGAAGCGAAGAATTGATATAAGTCGCAGGGATTCCTTTTTCAACAAGCGAATCCACCTGATCCTTCATCAGAGAGATAAGCGGTGATACGACTAGGGTCGGCCCTTTCATCATCATTGCAGGGACTTCATAACAAAGGGACTTTCCATACCCTGTAGGGAGAACCCCCAGGACATCTCTTCCACTTAGAACTTCTTTGATGATTTCTATCTGTTCCTTCTTAAAGGAACTAAATCCAAAATATTTCTTTAAGACATCAAGCAGTTCCAAAGCATTACCCCCCTGTTTTCCGATTGCTCAATTTTAAGCTATTCCTTATTATAACAAAAGCTGTA
>Ga0209100_1001235_pt1 | contig 18158 bp, 15 predicted proteins | sample lystaG_FD_185480 | JGI IMG/M metagenome (GOLD analysis project Ga0209100, IMG submission 185480) | Glacier valley bacterial and archeal communities from Borup Fiord, Nunavut, Canada, to study Microbial Dark Matter (Phase II) -... | ecosystem: Environmental > Aquatic > Freshwater > Ice > Glacier ...
CATTTATGAGGCACGTCCGAACGTGACAGTCGATGCTGCCGGGCTCTGTCTGAAATCAGGTAATGCCGTTCTGCTTAAAGGCGGAAGTGAAGCCATTCATTCAAACAGTGCCATTATAGGTGTGTTGAAAGAAGCTCTTAAATCAAGCGGAATTCCCGAAGGTGTCGTTGAGTTGATCGAAACAACCGATCGCGAGACGACATTGGAGATGATGAAACTCAATCAGTACATTGACGTTTTGATCCCGCGCGGGGGTGCCGGACTGATCCAAACGGTCGTTCAACACGCAACTGTTCCGGTCATTGAAACCGGAACCGGAAACTGTCATGTCTATGTGTGCGAAGATGCCGACATTGAAATGGCTGAGAATATCATCGTCAATGCGAAAACAAGTCGTCCTGCGGTATGTAACGCAGCGGAAACACTACTGGTAGACGAGCGAATTGCCAAACGTTTCTTACCTCATGCGATCGAAGTATTGCGTAACAAAGAAGTCGAAATTCGCGGTTGCGAGAAGGTTCGGGCAATCGTTTCGGATGTTACATCTGCAACGGAAGAAGATTGGTCAACGGAATATTTGGATACTATCTTGGCAGTCAAAGTTGTTCGGGATATCGATGAAGCCATCGCCCATATAAATCAATACGGTACCGGTCATTCGGAAGCCATTATTACATCCGGCTATGATCACTCGCAGAAGTTCCTGCAGGAAGTCGATGCTGCAGCAGTTTATGTGAATGCGTCAACGCGCTTTACCGACGGAGCTGAATTCGGTTTCGGAGCAGAGATCGGAATCAGTAATCAGAAATTACATGCGCGTGGACCTGTTGGTTTAAAGGAACTCACAACCGTCAAATATATTATTTTCGGTAACGGCCAAATCAGGGAATAACCATAGTAAAGAAAAAAAGCCGGATCCGAAGGATTCAGCTTTTTTTGTGTATTTCAGACTAGGTTTGAAGGATCGGTGAATCGATTTCCGATTTATGCTTTCTCAATATATAGATAACATAAACAGTCACAACGATTCCGATCACGCCGCTGATGATCATGCACCCGGGAGCACCGAAATACTCAGTGACCGTTCCGGCAAATAAACTGCCGAGCGGAACGACTCCGCCGAACACCAGCGAATAAACACTCATAACGCGTCCGCGCATATGATCGGCTGAATTTAACTGAATGGTCGAATTGACCAGTGCCGTAAAGGTTATCGAACAGAGTCCGATAATAAACAAGATGATCGATGATAAGATGAAATTAGCTTGTAATCCCAGTACTGACATGAACAAGGAAGCACCGAGAGCACCCCCGACCAAATATTTTAAACTCGGACCGGAACGACTCTTGATCGCCAAGCTCATCGCTCCGATAAATGAACCGACTCCCATGGTTGCCATCAGAAAGCCATAACCGGTCGCGCCTTGACCTAAGGTTGTTTCAGCGAAGATCGGCAGTAAAACACTGTAATTCATCACAAATAAACTTAACAGAGCAAGCAGTAATAATGGTACTTTGATGACTAGTTTACTATTGATATAACGCAATCCTTCGGCAACATCTGAATTGATTTCTTTGATGGAACCGAAACGATGTTCAGATTTAACCTGAGCCGGAACTTTGATCATCCAGATACCGATGATCACAGCGACAAAGCTTAAGGCATTTAAGTAGAAACAGATCGCGATACCGACTAAACCGATCAGTATACCTGCGATGGCAGGTCCGATGATACGTGCTAAATTGAAGATACTGGAATTAAGAGCGATCGCATTCATCAGATCTTCTTTACCGACCAGTTCAACAAAGAAAGATTGACGAGTAGGCATATCGATCGTATTGACGATTCCCAGTAATAAAGCAAGAATCAGTACATGCCAATACTGAACTACATTAAAGTAAGTAAGAGTTGCCAGGGTTGTTGCCAGAAGTAACATACTGATCTGTGTGAAAATCAAAATCTTACGTTTGGAGAATCGATCGATCAGTGTTCCCGCATACAAAGAAAACAGCATCATTGGAAGGAATTGGATCATCGTAACAATACTCAATTTTAAAGGTGAGTGTGTCAATTGCAGGACCAACCAAGATTGACCGATATTCTGCATCCAAGTACCGATCAACGATACACATTGGCCTAACCAAAAGAGTCGGAAATTTCGATGTTTAAGGGATGAAAAACTTGTTTGAAGGACTCTGCTTGGAAATCTGTTATTCATGAATATAACCTGTCTTTCTCTATGTCGAAGGTAAAAAACCCATGATGAGGCAGTTAGAGTGATTGAGCTGTAAAAACCCCATTTCAAAATTATACGTTTCATGCTACGCCAGGTCAAGATAATAGTTGACACAAATTACCTCGGAAAGAATGGATTCGGTTGAAATAAGCATTTTTAGTTCGTTTCAGATGAAGATATGCGTTTTCGTCATATTGAAGTGGAACTGCATATTTGATACAATAAAGACAACAAAAAGTAGTTGTAACGATTGAATAATCAAACGATAGTTTCAAACGGATTTTCTACATTGATGATCAGTAAATGATTTTCATTATAACTTTTTGACACAGTATTCCAAATCCCAAGGAGGGAAACGCAATGTCTGAAGCAGTCACGACCAAGAAGAAAAAAAAGCACCCAATTTTATGGACCTTATTACTATTGCCTATCATTCTTATCGGTATCGGGTTTGCGTTGATTTCCAGTCCTAAATCTGCCGGAGTCAAATACACGGATGCGGATTTTCAGTCTTATTTAGCTAAAGGCGGAATCACTTTCAGCGAAGACAGAGCCAGCATTGAAGATATATTCACTGGTCATTACAAGGCAATCGGAGTGCGCAGTGTTGATGTCACACTCACCAGTTCAGAAGTGACGGCTATTCTGAATCATGCAGCCAAAGATACAGGTGTTCTTTCCAATATTCAAGTCAAGTTTCTTGATAATAATAAAGTAGAAGCATCAGCGACCATCAGTTCGGATCTGTCGCTCGTCTATCAACTTTATCCGGGAGCCAAAGAATATGAAACGTACATCAATACACTCAAAGGAAAAACGGTATTGATCAAAGGAACACTCAGTTCGAATCCTGCCAATCAGTTCACAGCCAATATCGATTCTGCCTATATCGGAAGTATTCCGGTTCCGGCTGATCAAGTAAATCCTTACACGAAGAATCTCGGTTCTGCCATGAATGATTTATTGGGCAAAGTTCCGGGTTTATCGATCGATGTATTCTCATTTGACACCAACGGATTGAAATTTAAAGGGACCATTCCGCAAGAAATAAAGGGACTTGCCTACAATTGATCTGACGGCTGATTTCACGCGCGTCGATCTTGTTGACTTCGTTTTTCGGAAGATGTTTCACTAATATGATTGATTTAGGAAGAGACCATCGATCCAGCTGAACATTCAGCGAAGCGAAGATCTCTTTTTTTGTTTGGTTGAGTCGGTAAGGTGATTTCAATGAGATCATAGCGATCAATTTACCGTTGTTATCGCAGATCACTTGGCATTCCGATACATTGGGATGACGATAGAAAATATCTTCGATCTCGATCGGATTTACGAAATAGCCATTTACTTTCAGTAAACCGTTATTGCGGTAGGAAAAATAGAAATAACCGTCGGAATCACAATATCCGTAATCACGGGTATGACAATAAGTCAGACCGTTATGTTCAATGAGGATCTGCTTGCTGAGAAGTGGGTCACGATAATACTCTTTCATCAAGGTCGGTCCGCTGACCAAGATTTCGCCGATCTCTCCCAACACCGATTCACAGTCACGTTCATTATCATAGATCATCATTTTATTACCGTTCAACGGCTGACCGATACTTCCGTTTTTTTCAACATTGCGCGGCATCACACAACAGGCTGTCAATGTTTCCGTGCTTCCATAACCGACTTGAAGTTGAGCAGGACTGTTTTGACGCTTAGCAATCATGTTAAAGTGTCGGATCAGATCGTCACTGACACGGTCGCCTCCGCAAAAAGCTTGTTTTAAAAAGGTAAGGTCACCGTTGATGAAGTGTTTATCCAACAACAAGTGCCTGAAAAGTTCGGGAACGCCGGCAATATAAGTCGGTTTTCCGTTTAGTACGGCTTTTGTGAAATTCTTCTTCGAGAAACGCGGAACTAAAATAACTCTTCCGCCCAATGCCAACACAGTATGGAGACAGACACCCAATCCGAATCCGTGGAAAAGCGGTAATATACACAACATCGAATCGACTGAAGGAATAGGATCGATGCAATAAGACATTTGATGTGTCAACGAGTTCATGCTTTCGTTGGACAATACAATGGCTTTATTACGGCCGGTCGTACCGCTGCTGAAAAGAATCAGCGAAGTCTCGTTGTTTTCAAAAGGGATCAATTCGGGAATGATACCGTATCCATCCATTTTACTGAGATTAATCACAGACGGTAGGAGAAAACATTTTTTATCGGAACTGAGTTTGCGCAATGTTTTTTTGATTCCGAGTAAACTATCGGAGACTTCCAATAGAATTGACGTAAACTCTCCGGAGACACTGCTGAAACGAGCATACAACGCATCTAAGGTGATCCAGGTATCACAACTCACTTCACTCATTCGGCTCGCAAACTGAATGGGAGAGGTCATTGGATGGATCATACAGATCGTTGTGTGCAGTTGGTTCAATGCGTAGAAGACAACAACTGTCTGATAGATATTCGGAAGGGCAACAGCGACCTTTTGATAAGGTCGGATTCCCGCAGCCGTTAACTTAGCACTGAACAATCGGATATCTTCCGTCAGTTGACGATAGGTCCAAGTCTGTCGGCCCATTGAACAGGCAATAGCATCCGGATATCGTTTAGCTGTTTGTAGAATCAGTTCAACCATCGATTCAGTTTTCATAGGGTTTCTCCATCAAAGTTTGGAAAGTTGTTAACGCGCGAGCGAAGATCACACCTTCCGCGATGCGCTCATCGATCGTGAACGTGACTTGCATGTTTGAATGATCATCCATCTTCCCCATCACGATAAAAACGGAAGCAGTACCCCAATCATAAAGATGATGAAACGGAGCACGCAGACCGATACTTCCCAGATTCGCAACTACGGCTCCGGTATGCAATGGCTCATCACGGATGATGCTTGCCGGTAAGAGGTTGAAATTATCCAAGATTCGACCGACCGCAACAAGCACTCGCAATAAGAAGGTCGGGAAATATTTCATCCAACCGAAAAACTTGTCACTGTTTCCGGTTTGACGATTTCGAATGGAAGAAATAGATTTCCGCACTTGCGTCTGAACTTGGTCGATCGTCATATCGGATCCAAATGTCCATTTTACCAAGGAGGAACTACCGTCGGTACCCTTGTTTTGTTTGACTAATGTCGATAGACTCAGATCATTATGACTGTAGAGATGATTTCCCATAACAAAGCGATTCAGTTCGGGATGCAATTCCACTGTTTTCAGACAAGCATAGATAAAATAACTGAAAAGGGTGATCTCTTTTTCTTTCAGATAGGCAGTTAAGTCTTCACAGTGAAGATCGACATTCATGAAAATACTGGCTTCCTGCCGGTTCTTCATCATGACCAGTTCTACCCGCTGATAGGTTTCTAAGTTGATTTTAACACCATCGCTACGCTTCATTTGAGATCTCCTTTGAATGGATAACAAGGATTTGTTTCTTCTATTATACAATGAATAAAGCATCGCTAAGCAGAAAAAAGCACTTGAATTCAAGTGCTTTCAGAGATTCTATTCAACGGTGACCGATTTAGCCAGATTACGAGGTTTATCAACGTCACAACCGCGTAACACAGCCGAATAATAAGCAAATAACTGCATCGGTATAATACTGATCAACGGCATCAATTCATCACGGAATTCCGGTAACGGAAAGACCATGTCGGCCACATCGGACGCAAACGGAGCATTTTCCTTACAGAACAACAAGACATTGGCTCCTCGTGCTTTGACTTCTTTGATATTGGAAATCATCTTTTCATAGAGAGGCTCCTGCGTTGCGATCGCGATGACCGGAAAGTCGGGTGTGATCAAAGAGATCGTACCGTGCTTGAGCTCACCCGCCGGGTAAGCTTCGCTGTGCACATAAGAGATCTCCTTAAGTTTCAGTGAACCTTCCAATGAGAGCGCATAATCGATACCTCGTCCCAGAAAGAACAGATTTCGGCTGTTTTGAAGTTTAGCTGCATAGTATTTACAGGTTACTTGTTGATCAAGGATATTTTTGGCGATATCAGGGATCTTCAGCAGATCGGCGATGACGGCATCGACTTCCTCAGTGCTCATAGTTTCTCTCAGTTTCGCCATCTTCAGCGCTAACAGAACAAACATGGCCATCTGAACATAATATGCCTTGGTACTTGCAACGGCGATCTCAAGTCCCGCCCATGTATACAGAACATAATCAGCTTCACGGGCAATCGAAGATCCGACGACGTTAACGATCGCTAAAACGGGTACATGATTGGCTTTAGCCAAACGTAACGCAGCCAGTGAATCAGCTGTCTCACCGGACTGAGACACTATCACGACCATATCATTGGGCATAAAAACAGGACTGCGATATCTGAATTCGGAAGCGATATCTACTTCGACCGGTATACGGGCGAATTTCTCGAGTAATACTTTACCGACCATAGAGGCATGCATTGCTGTTCCGCACGCGATCAACATCAGTCTTCCGACCTTCTTGAGTATTTCATCGGCTAAACCTTCATTGGCGAAATTGATATCTCCGTCAATTAATCGAGGTGAGATGGTTTGGATCAATGCTTTGGGTTGTTCAGTGATCTCTTTTAACATAAAATGAGGGAAACCGCCTTTTTCAGCTGTCTGTTCATCCCAATCCGCAACTAAGACTTCACGTTTGACTGATTCGAAATCCTGATCGAGGATCTCGACCGAATCCTTACGGATGATAGCGATCTCTGTTTCTTCCAGCAACATATAGCGGCGGGTATGTTTCAGGATCGCTGTTACATCGGAGGCGATGAAATTCATCCCGTTACCCAAACCGATGATCAACGGGCTGTCTTTGCGAATCGCATAGATCTCATCCGGATGACCTTCAAAGATCATGCCGACCGCATAAGAACCGCGGATCTTCTCCAATACTTTTTTGATGGCTTCCAACGGTGTTTTTTTCTGAACATAATAATAATCAAGTAATTTCGCCAATGCTTCGGTATCCGTCTGTGTATCAAACGTATACCCTTTACGTATCATTCGTTCTTTGATCGGAATGTAATTCTCGATGATTCCGTTATGAACAATCGAAATACGGGCACTGCCGTGCGGATGCGAATTCACATCCGAAGGTTCTCCATGGGTTGCCCAACGCGTATGTCCGATTCCCGTTTGAACTAACGGTATCGGATTATTTTTTAGTTTCTTCTCAATTTCGTCGATTCTTCCTTTAGTCTTTATTGTAGTAATCAAACCTTTACTGAAAACCGAAATCCCGACAGAATCATAACCGCGATATTCCAGCTTACGAAGACCCGCAATTAAAACATCTGTCGCATTATCGCTACCGACAACTCCGACAATTCCACACATGATGATTATTTCCTTTCAATGCGACAAGATGAAGAATTTGTATTATTTTGTCCTTCATCTAACGACAGTCACTTGCCGAAGAGGCATCCGCCGATACTTTCGATACTCCTCTTTCCTCGTCACTCTGTAAGCCGGGCGCTTTAATTGTTTTTATCCGTTTCTTTTCATTTACCCCCCCTTTAATGGTTCTAATGATAACACAGTCAATGTGTTGGTGCAAATCTCGTTCAGTGTGTATTTATATAAAGAGTTTCTGTAAGGATTCTGAATGTTACGTCTATTAAAATTATTTCTGCTAGTGTATAATATAAAAGCAAATCGGGACGTAGCACAGCTTGGTAGTGCACTACCTTGGGGTGGTAGGGGTCGCGCGTTCAAATCGCGTCGTTCCGACCAAAATCGCGGTCGTAGCTCAGTTGGATAGAGCGAGCGCCTCCTAAGCGCTAGGTCACAGGTTCGATTCCTGTCGGTCGCACCAACAAAAACAAAAGCACCAGTGGCGGAATGGCAGACGCGCACGTTTGAGGGGCGTGTGATTATATCGTACGGGTTCAAGTCCCGTCTGGTGCACCAATTATCCCTGAAAAGATCGGAAATTCCGGTCTTTTTTATTTATTGATTTTAGTCATTATTATATTTCATGCTAAACTGAAGTTCTATCTACTGAATTTAATGTATCAAATTGATAATCATATCGATGAACTCTTCATAGTCTTTACATTGTATGATCTCATCAACACTTGAAGTATCGGAAACAATCTCAATCAAGTAATCGAATATTTCTCTGAATGAAGTTCGATCGTCTTTACTGATCCCGATCAAGATGATTATATTTACATCATAAGTACCCCATCGCATTGATTTCTCGTTCAAGACGACCGAAATAAACGATTTTTTCGCGTTTTGATTCAATGAATGCGGTATCGCAATGTAACTTCCAAACGCAGTGGATGACATTTTTTCGCGTTCTAGTGCTTCTTGAGTAAAATCCTCGTTTGTATAATCGCATAAAAAAGTTTCTTTCGTCAAATTTTCGATCATTTCGAACTCATCTTTAGTATAAAAATTCTTTTTGAAAAGCTGAGGTTTTATGAAACGTTGAAGATGATTTCTGAGATTTTTATTTTCACGTGAAGCAGTGATTCGATTTAGCTGAACCCGGATCATTTCGATGTCTTCCGAGGTAATAAAAATATTCACATTTACGACCGGAATTTCGGTAAATGAGTTTAGCGCAACAGTCGAGATGATCATGTCGATATTCGGAGCGGCTACGTTGAATTTCTGGATTGAAATGGCATCCAGCAAGATCATACTGTCAGAGAAAAGAGTTGACAATTTATCATAGGCGATCTGTTGTATGGAATAATAGTCTGCATATATAAACAAGCAATGGATCTTCTTTTCAAGTTTTTTGGATTTTTCAAGGTAAGCACCGATATGGAAAGCCAAATAAGCAATTTCATCTTCATTCAGGAATACTTTTTCGTTTTTATGAAACTCATGAGCGATAAAAACAGCAATATCATAGATTAGTGGATAGGATCTTTTTATTTTATTGGCTAAGGGATTATGGACGGATGAATTGAACCTCACCCGCTTAAATAAGTTAGAAACATGGATTGTAAATTTGATGAAAAAGTCATCATCAAAAGGTTCGAGATAGTACGTATCTTCGACCTTTTTTAATGCGTTGTTTGTGATGTCAATGTACTTCAGGTTAATGTAGTCAGCTAGATTTTGCCGGTTGATAATTGAAAAATCAGCAATCGAAGTGTTACTGGATATGGTCAAAGCGATATAGTATACTTCGCTTTCGCTCAAAGTTGTTTTTAATTTCTCTTCAATGTATTTCGCTACTTCGAGGGCAACGGTGTATTCAAGCGTTCCGTTTAGTTTTTCGAACTCATCCAACTCCAGTATCAACTTCTTATTTTTGATTCTGTCGATCGATATAGCCAGATGGATGATCAAATTATTGACGGCATAGTCATTAATAAACAGCTCATGTAACGCAAATGCATGCAAAATGAAATGATACAGTTCAGCAAGGTTAAACTCATTTGAAATAAGATTTAAACTTTCAATCGACATGAAATCATCGTATGTTTCTTTTCTAATGATCGAACTCATTAATTTTCGCTTGTTTCTTTCGAATCCTTTCAGCAAGATCAGCTCGTGATCGTGATGGATCGTCAATTCAAAATCGGATATGAAATGGCGAACTTTCGACAGGTCAGCTTCAAGCGTGGATTCACTGATAAACAATTCTTCACTTAACTCGAAAAACTGTATAGGAGAGCTGGAAGTCAGGCATTTTTTTAAAATAAAATCGCATCTTTCTTTCGGTGAGAATGTGGAATTGTGATTTTCAACTTTATGAATCTTGCTGTTTTCAAAATTGCTGCGGTTGATTTTATATCCTTTTGAAGAGGATTCAATGATCGAATCACTTTCGGATAAGGCATTAATTTCGTTAATATAATTTCGAATTGTTCTCGATGTTACGCAAAGAAAGCGAGAAAGAGCCGTCGAATCTACCCAATCTTCGGAGTCGACAAGGAATCCCAATAGCTTATCTTTGTTGTTCATAAATAAGACCCTCGTTTTCATTTACTATTATAAAGCAAAAGCAGAATATCACAAATTATATATTTTCCTAGACTTAGGAAGTTTAAATATTGGTTTTCGAATGTATCTCAAGGTAAGATTTGGACATTGGAAAGGAGGTAAACTGTGATCAATATTTTATTGGTATGCGGATCAGGAGCCTCAAGTGGATTTATCGCTCAAAGCATGAGAAAAGCTGCAAAAATAAGAAATTTAGAAGCTAAGATCAAGGCTGTGAGTGATGCTGAATTAATGGACTTTGCTGATGAAATCGATGTTCTGATGATTGGACCGCATCTTAAATGCAGAGAAGAAGAGATTCGTGAAAAGTTGACCGGATTTAATATAAGTATCGGTATAATCGACAAGAATTTTTATGGAAGTATGAATGGAGAAGGGGTATTGGATCAGGCATTGGATTTATTAAAACAAACAAAGGGAGAATGAAAAATGCAAAAATTAATTGATTGGATGAACTCTACGGTTGCTCCGAAGCTAGAGAAAATTTCACAGAACCACTATATTTCAGCTCTGCAACAATCTATAATGAAGACATTACCGATGATCTTAGTAAGCTCAGTCGTTACCGTATACAGCCAACTAAGAAAACATATCGTCACATTACCGAATCTATCACCGATCAGCAGTTACTCATTTGGGTTGATTTCGATTTTCATCGCATTTATGCTTCCTTTCTATATTCTTGAAAACAAAAAGATCCATAGAACAAAATTCGTAGCAGGATTTACCGGTATCTCACTGTTCATGTTATTTGTAAATCCTAAGATCTCAGCTGCCGGTTATCTTTATAATTTCACCAGCTTCGGTGCAGGCGGAATGTTCGTCGCGATCGTCGTCGGTTTGATGGTAGGTTTCGTTTTCTCGATGTTCAAAAAATCCTCCTTCTTTAAAGAAGACTCGGTTATCCCTGATTTCGTTAAAGAATGGTTCGATTCAATGATTCCGATCGCTTTAATTCTGTTACTCGGTTGGTTTGTTGTCATTCAATCAAAATTCGATGCTTATTCGTTTATCGTTGCTACATTCATGCCGTTGGTTCACATTATGCAATCGCCGTTCGGATTTGTCATCATTTACTTTATTCCGACAGTTTTCTATTCAATGGGAATTAGCGGCTGGGTATTTACACCGATCTTGAATCCGGTATTCTTAACGGCGATCGCAGCCAATGCAGCTGCAGTTACCGCCGGTGCAACAGCTACTTATATTGCTACTTCCGAAACCCTCTATGCCTACTTGAGTTTGGGTGGACGCGGTGCTACATTACCGTTGGCTTTCTTACTACTGTTCTCGGCTTCGAAGAAATTAAAAGCATTAGGTAAAGCTTCCTTGGTTCCAAGTTTATTGAATATCAATGAACCTGTCGTTTTCGGAACGATCGCCTGGAACCCGATCTTGATGATCCCGATGTGGATCATTGCATTGGTCTTACCGTTGATCACTTACGTTACTTTATCACTCGGCTGGTTTCCGATTCCTGCTTCAGCGTTTACGATGTGGTATATGCCGATCGGTTTATCTGCCTTCGTTATGACCGGCGATTTCCGATCCTTGATTCTGGTTGTTATCAACTTAGGTGTCGCTCTGGCTATTTGGTATCCGTTCTTCAGAATCTATGAAGGCAGAGAAGTGAAAAAAGAACAGGATTTGATCAGTAATAAAGTTGAATAAATCAATTTAGCCTACAAGGAATCGAAAAGAGGAAATTTATGAGTGAACTAAAAGATATAAACATTGTGTCGATGGAGATGATTTTAAATGCCGGAGATGCCAGAGAGATGATCGTAGATGCCTTAAAAGATGTGGAGTCCTTTGACTTTGACTTAGCAAGAGAAAAGCTTTCTCTTGCTGAGCTGAAGATTAGAATTGCACACACTGCCCAGACAAAAATCATCCAAGACGAAGCACGTGGGCTAGAGTATCATCATTCGATCCTTTTCACACATGCACAAGATACTTTAATGACGATTAATTCGGAATTCTACCTTTCTAAACAATTGGTGAGAATTTTCGAGACGGTGGATAAACGATTGAAAGAAGTTGAGAGTAAATAGAAGATGAAAAAGATGAATACTGGATTTCCCGGTGATTTTCTTTGGGGCGGTGCAATCGCAGCGAATCAAGCAGAAGGAGCATTTGACGTCAGAGGTAAAGGTCTGTGTATCGCAGACTTCCAGTCCATTAATAGTCACTCCAATAAACTGGATGCCAGAAAAGAAGAAGCTGCACTGAAGAATACGGTCGATATGTTAACGATTGATCCGGATAAATACTATCCGAAACAACATGGAATTGACTTCTATCATACATATAAGTCGGATATTTCACTGATGGCTGAAATGGGGATAAAATGTTTCAGAACTTCGATCAATTGGTCAAGAATATTTCCGTTAGGTGATGAAATTGACGCAAACGAAGAAGGTCTCTTGTTCTATGATGCACTTATCGATGAATTATTGAACCATAATATTGAACCAGTCATCACTCTGTCACATTATGAAATGCCGATCAATCTTGTAAAAAAATACGGTGGATGGTCGAACCGAAAAGTTATTGACCTTTTCGTAAAGTTCAGTACCGTAGTACTAAACAGATATAATCAAAAAGTCAAATATTGGATTGTTTTCAATCAGATAAATCTGATCACATTCAATTCTCTGGGTATACTCATCGATCAAGTTGAGAATTATGAAAATGCTCTTTGGCAAGGAAACCATCATCAATTCATCGCTAGTTCTTTAGTGAATAAGATCGCTAAAGAAATTAACCCAAGACTATTGATTGGATGCATGATCAGCGATAAGATTGCACATCCCGCAACATGTAAACCGGAAGATGTACTATTCAATGTTCGCAAAAATCAAATGCAATATTTCTACAGTGACATTCTTATTCGCGGCGAATATCCAAGCTATTCTACGAGATTTTTCGAAGAGCACTGTATCGATATCAAATTTTGCGAAGGTGACGAAGAATTATTGAAAGAGTATCCGGCAGATTATTTGTCATTCAGTTATTACTACACAAAGGTTAACGATTCCACGAAGAATTCATGGGATCCGTTGGATAAAGAAAAGAATCCTTACCTTCTGGAATCTGAATGGGGTTGGGAGATCGATCCGATCGGCTTAAGAACGGCTTTGAATCTCTACCAGGATCGATATAACTGTCCGTTATTCATAACTGAAAACGGGTTAGGGGCTAAAGATTTGGTAACGGAGTCGAAAGAAGTTCATGACGAATATCGCATCGAATACATCCGTGATCATTTGAAACAGATGAAAGAAGCCATCAAAGACGGTGTAAACTTGATTGGGTACTGTTTATGGTCACCCATCGATCTTGTCAGTTGCTCAAGTGCCGAAATGGATAAAAGATATGGGCTTATTTATGTTGATATCGACAATTTCGGTAACGGTTCAGGGAATAGAATCAAGAAAGATAGTTTTTATTGGTATAAAAAAATAATTGAAACAAATGGATCAGATATCTAAATAGATAAAAATACGTCTGTCAGTTTGACAGGCGTATTTTTATTCAAGAAGGGTAATATGAAATTAAACTTAACAAAAATAGGCAGAATCGTACTGGCGACCAATCTAATCGGACTTGGAGTCGCTCTTATTTTAAAGGCGAATATAGGATCTGACTCAATCACTGTCTTTCAAGACGGAATCCATGTTTTTTTGACTATCACCTACGGTTCGGCAAGTCGGTTGTATAATTTGATTTTGATTTCGATTGCGCTGATGTTCGGCCGAAAGTATATCGGTATAGGAACAGTGATCTCAGCCTTTCTGGTTGGATTTTTAATCGATTTCTATTTAGGAGTCATCAGTATGTTTTTTATCCAAACTTCGCTTAGTCTTTCATTGATTTTGTTTATTGTCGGACAGACCGTGTATTCAATCGGATTGGCAGTGTTGATCTATTTTGAAGTCGGTATGAGTTGTCTCGATTGCGTACTTTACGGAGTTTATAAAAAAATACGAATTTCATATCGAGATCTGCGGATTGCTGTCGATTTGACATTAACATTAATGGGAATCGTTTTGGGAGGTAAATGGGGTATCGGAACGGTATATTCCGTACTCTTCACCGGAACAATCATTAATTTGTCGATTCGGTATCTGTCGATTCAAAAGAAAAAAGCTATGCAGAAAATTGTTGAAAAAATCATAATACAGCGATTTTAGCTAACTCATTAAGAAGTAACTCGATGAAAATAAAGAAAATTGTTTGATCATCAAGAAATGACGTTGAACTTGCTCTGGATATAAAGGGAAGTGTCACCATTTTTGTGACATCGTCAGAGAATTTATTTTTAGGATTCATTGTGATCAAAACAATCGGAACATTATTAGAAAGCATTTGACGAATATTAGCGCCATAAAAATTATCACTTGCTTTGATTGAAAATATGATTGCGATGTCAGTGGAATTTAAATAAGCACAAACGTCGCGCATTTGAACTTGATCATCGACAACCTCTGCATCAATACCGATTTTTGACATGCGCAATCTCAACTGACGTGCACTGAGTGCAGTGCGATTATATCCGAAAATTTTAATTCGATTGGCTGAAATCATCTTTTCTGCAATATCATGGACATCCCCAATTTTGACCATATTTGGAATTTGAGCGATAAAATTGAGATAGAGATTAGTAATACTTTGAACTGAGTCATCAGAATTCGTTTCAATGATATTTCCTACCAGAAAACGAGACAAAGCGAAACGGAATTCCGAATATCCGTTATATCCGATTTTTTGACAAAAACGAATGAAAGCAGCTTTCGAAGTTCCGGATTGGTTCACGAACTCTTCGGACGAGAGTTGAATGGGAGATACTGGATCATTTAAAATAAACTCGGCAATTGCCTGCTCTTTTTTGGTAAGTTTGTAAAGATTTACTGTTATGGCTTCGATTGGATTCATGTTAGTTACCTTTTCATTAATTCTAACATAGAAAGCAAGGATATAACATAGTTAGAAATGTATTTCAATATAATATGTAAACTGGAATATATTTCAAATATTCATTGACAGCGCTTTCTTTTTAGTTTATAAGTATATTAAGAGTGTTTAAGGTACCGGACATTCAAAACAACTTAACAAGGAGAAAGTCATGGAAAAATTACAGGAATTTATTGATAGACATCTTATGCCTGTCGCAAGTAAGATCTCAAGCAATAAATATCTTCAGGCGATCAGCAACGGATTCTCAGCACTATTACCGATTACGATCTTGGGGGCAATATTCTTACTTCTGGCTAATTTACAAATTCCGGCCTATCAAAAATTTATCATCGCAAATAAATTTAAAGACATCCTATCATATGTGCCTAAAGTTACAACTGATATGCTGGCACTATATTTATCCTTTCTGGTCGGCAAGAGCTTCATGGAAAAACAAGGTTACAAAGAAGAAGCAACGCATGCCGGAATTTTCTCACTACTGGTGTTTTTACTTCTAATACCGCTTGGCGTTAATGGAGTCGCTGCAACAAGCAAAGAAGCTGTTACAATCGCAGCAGCACTAAATACCCGTTTCTTGGGGGCTGCAGGGCTATTCAGTGCGTTGATCATCGGTATGATAGTTCCATCCATCTATATATTTACTGTCAAACGCGGATGGTCTATAAAAATGCCGGATGGTGTTCCACCTCAAATCGCAAATGCCTTTTCATCTCTGATTCCTGCATTCATCATAACTTTCATTTTCTGTCTGGTACGATATGGATTTACGTTGACAACATATGGACATTTCAATCAATTCATTTATACATTCGTTCAGCAACCATTGACTGGATTAGGAGCTAGCCCATTGACTTTCTTGATCTTCATTTTCTTAGTCTCCAGTTTCTGGTTCTTCGGAATTCATGGCGGTCAAGTTGTAATGCCATTTCTAACAGCAATCTACGCTCCGTTGGCTATCCAAAATCTTAACGCTTTGGCTGCCGGAACACCGCTTCCGAACATGATCGTTCAATCCAATTGGTTCGTTTACGCATCACTCGGAGGCGGCGGAGGAACGCTTGGTCTCTGTATTTTCATGGCTTTCTTCGCCAGGAGCAAACGCTTTAAAACATTAGGACGTTTGGCACTTCCGGCCAGCTTGACCGGTATCAATGAGCCGATCACTTTCGGAATTCCAATTGTTTTAAATCCGATTTTACTGATTCCTTTCATTATCACACCGATTACGACATTCCTGATCTCATATGGATTGACAGTTGCCAAAATAGTTCCGATTCTTAACGGTACAACGATTGCTACTGGTACACCGGTCATACTTTCAGGGTTTATTACGGGTGGTTGGGCAGTCGCTGCACTTCAGGTGATATTAGTATTAATTCAGTTTGTGTTCTATTTCCCATTCATTCGAATTCTTGATCAACGAGCATTGGCAGAAGAACAACAAGTTCAATAATCAGTTATACGTGTATAATTAGATAAGGTGGTAGCACAATGAAAAAACCAAATATCGTTTATTTTGTGGCTGATCAAATGCGCAGTGATTCCCTAGGTCATCTCGGGAATCCTGCGTCGATTACGCCTAACCTGGATAGGATCATCGAACATGATGGTGTTTCATTCAGCAATGCTTATTGTCAAAACCCTGTTTGTGTGCCATCACGCAACAGTTTTTTAACCGGATTGTATCCTCATACAACAGGTCATCGAACAATGCACTTTCTTCAGGGCGAAGATGAACCGAATATACTTCGCGTCATGAAGAACCAAGGCTATGAAGTAATTTGGATCGGTCGCAATGATATACTGCCTGCGAGCCGTTCAAAAGTTGATTATTGTGATGAGTATTATGATGGTTATGATTTAAAAAATAAAGTAATTCCACTTGAAGACGATGGTTTTAAAGGAATGGGAAAACACGCTGACGGATCATTTGATCCAAGTGAACTTTATTCTTTCTATATCGGAAAAGGAACAGCGTCAGACGGATTCGTGAAACAGGATTGGAATTGTCTGACAAGTGCACTAGATTATCTTGACAGAAAATCCAAGAATTTCGGTGAAAAACCATTCTTCCTTTATGTGACATTGATTTTCCCGCACCCTCCTTATGTGTGTGAGGATCCTTGGTACAGCAGTATCAATCGAAGTAAGTTATTAAAACGTCGACCGAATGCTGAAACACTAAAAGGAAAAGCGAGCATGCTTGTCGAAATAAGTAAGAAACAACAATTAACAAGTTGGGATGAAGAAAGATTTGATGAATTACGTGCGACATATTTAGCGATGGTGTCCAGATTCGATACCCATTTCGGAATGCTGATGGATAAACTTAAAGAACACCGATTATATGAAGATAGTTCAGTGTTCGTATTTAGTGATCACGGTGACTTTACAACAGATTATGGTGTAGCTGAAAAAGCTCAAAACTTGTTTGAAAATCCATTAAGTAATGTTCCTCTCATCGTAAAACCTGCAAGACAATTCAAACTGCTTCCAGGAATAAATAAAGCTTTAGTCGAGTTAGTGGACTTATCGGCTACGATTTCTGAGATGGCCGGGTTCGAGTTGCCTTATACACAGTTTGGAAAATCCCTCAGTTCCGCAATTGCCGGTAATCAATTCCATAAGGATGCAGTTATTTGCGAAGGCGGCCGTATTCATGGTGAAAAGCAAGCTATGGAACTTGGTCACACAGAAGTATCCCCATATTGGCCACGCCTTTCTACTCAATACAGTGAAGGATCAGAACATACAAAAGCGATCATGATTAGAATGGAGAATATCAAATACACGTATCGTTTATACGAGAAACATGAACTCTATGATTTAGATAGGGATCCGTTGGAACTCAATAACATTATTGATGATTCTGATTATTTTGAAATTCTGGTTAAGTTCAAAGAAAGACTATTACGATTTATGATAGAAACAGGTGATTTCGTCCCGAATAGACGCGATGTCCGTTGATTGAAAA
>Ga0209100_1001236_pt1 | contig 18146 bp, 13 predicted proteins | sample lystaG_FD_185480 | JGI IMG/M metagenome (GOLD analysis project Ga0209100, IMG submission 185480) | Glacier valley bacterial and archeal communities from Borup Fiord, Nunavut, Canada, to study Microbial Dark Matter (Phase II) -... | ecosystem: Environmental > Aquatic > Freshwater > Ice > Glacier ...
TTACACGACACGAAATTGCAGACCTATTTGGGGTAGTTATTTCAACTGTTGATGCCAATTTAAGGGCTATCTTCAGGCCATAAGTGTTTGTTTATTTCAACCGAAAAGTATACCAGGCTAAAAGTTATTTCCGAACTTACCAACAATTGCTCAGTATATTTTCGATTAAATGAATGACTGGCAAGAAATTATACCGATGGTAACCCTTGCCAATGAATACCAGATGCAATAATGGCAAAAGCTTTTAAAAGCCTCTGCCATTACCGCATAATCATCAGCCGATTGATGACAACTATTCAATTGATTTTTGATACCTACTTTCTAACATCTTTTCGATGTCTGACTCCTTATAGAGTATTTTTCCACCCAGTTGTATATAGGCAATTCTATCCTGAGTTCTGTAGTCTTGCAAAGTCCGACGACTTATTTTTAGCTTTTCAGAAACTTCTTTGTCGGTCAAAAACCTTTCTCCATTGAGGTGTGGCTTGCTGTTCTCTACCAATAGGTCGATGTCATTAAGCATCCGTTCCGATGACTTGAAAAAAGTCTTAATTATTTCGCTGTCTTTCGTCAATATTTCGTTGTTCATATCCGTTGATTTTAGTGGAGTTGCGTTTATTTAGTCAATAGTTTATGCATCACATGTTCTATATCATTCGGCTTGTAGTAAATCTTATGGTTGATTTGACTGTATGGCAACGTTCCATTATCCCTGTATGTTTGAAGAGTCCTTTTCGAGATATTTAAAATTAGGCATACATCCTGATTATCCAACCATTTTTTCAATCCTTTGTCTTGTTCGCTATAGACTGAATTCATCTTTTTTTCTAATGCCTCAAATCGGTTCATCATAGCCTCGAATGTGCGGGCTTCTATATTTACTATTTCCATTTCAAATTACTTTTTATGCTTATAATTCTCGATTTTTCTGTAAATATACAAACTCATTTATAGATATATACACATTGAAATAGCAATGGTAGCTTTAGGCTTCGATTGGCTTTTACAATGACAAAAATAAATTTCGAAATAATAGTATTTGAAGAAGAAATAAAGTTTGTCTTGATTTATATGAGATATTATTTGCAATTTTGCGCACTATAAGCGACAAAATTTGTATGGCAGACACATTAAATCTATCAAAAGAGATTATTTTCTCTTCATCTGACTCAAACGTTTCCCGAAAAATCTCATCAGCAGAGAAAGCAGGTAAACTCAAAAAGTTAGCCCCTCGTATCTATACCACTTAATATGTTGGATTCAGTGGAAAGCATCGTTAAGCGGAATCTTATAGATATTTTAGCATGGCGATATCCGAATGCGGTAATCAGCCATCGTAGTGCTCAGGAATTGTGGCCCACAGATGAATGTGAATTTTTTCCTTACATATAACTTCCGGAAAAAAATATCCGATCTTCCTGGAATCACCCTAAACATAAACGAAGGCCCAAAAGCTATTGAAGATGATATACACCTGAATGGTATTTACATAGCTTCAGAATATCGTTGGATGTTAGAGTGTATGCAAATTTCGAAGCGTAAAGGTGAACTATCTAAAGTACTTCCTATTTCTTTTATTGAAAATCTATTGGAGAAAATGATTCTGATTCAGGGCGAAGATAAACTAAATGAATTTAGAGACAAATTAAGGCAAGTTTCGGTTTTGCTCAATATGCCAATTGAATTTGATAAGCTGAATAGAATTATTTCAGCCCTTATGGCTACTCACAATGTAAATGTTCTTACAAATGAATCTTCCAAAGCTATAGCCACTGGAGTACCATTCGATGCTGCACGTGTTGAATTATTCTCAATACTATTCGATGCTCTGAAAGACCATTTTTTTATTGAACGGACCAATAAAAACACCGATGAAGCTTCATTATAGAATGTTTTCCTTTTTTGAGGGCTATTTTTCAAATTATATTGAGGGCACAAGGTTTACAATCGATGAAGCAAAGTCTATAGTTGAAACAGGAATTATGATTCCTAAGCGTATAAAAGATTCGCACGATATTTTAGGAACATTTACGGTTATATCCAATCGGGCTGAAATGAATAAAATACCTTCAAATCCCGATGAACTGTTTGAATTGTTACCAAACCGTCACCGTATTTTGATGCATGAAAGAGAAGATTGCAATCCCGGTCAATTTAAAGAAGTAAACAACCAGGCAGGAAACACCTTGTTTGTTGACATACATTGGTTAGAGGGACACTAATACAGGGCTTCAAATACTATGCAACTCTGAAAGAACCCATGGATAGAGCCATATTCATGATGTTTATGATAAGCGAGGTGCATCCGTTTATAGCTGGCAATGGTCGAATTGCAAGAATTATGATGAATGCAGAGCTTTTTCGTGGTGGCCAATCTCGTATTATTGTTCCAACAGTTTTCAGAGAAGATTATATCCTGGCATTACGAAAACTCACACGCTCAAAAGAGCCGGACACCTATATCAGGGTTATGGAAAAACTGCACAAATTCAGTGATAATCTCTATGGCAGCGATTTTGATGATTTGAATAACTACCTGATAGAGTGTAATGCTTACGAAGAACCCGAAAAAGCTCACTTAAAATACATCGAAAGGGTTTTCGTTCAAAGAAAGGAAGATGATTTTGATAAAGCCTTGGAAGATGAAAAGAAACAGGCAGAATAAGGTTATATGCGCTGATATTTGCACATATCCAATTTATTTGCGACAAAATTTGTCTTTCGCAAGAAAAACTTTATTAATTGCACTATTTTTTGCAGCAATCACAAATAATTGAACTTGTTATAGTAAGTCACTACTGTCTCGTTAAAAGAGACTGATTGATAGTTGTTTATAATTTAGTCCTTTGACATTTTTGTAATCATTGTTTGCAAGTAGTTCTTTTACAGGAATTTTGTCCAGTAGAGAGACACTTAATATTATTGAGCGTTTCAATCCACGCACCCCACGCGGGGTGCGACAATAACCGCAAAGGCAAACAGCAAGGAAATGTATGTTTCAATCCACGCACCCCACGCGGGGTGCGACAGTCGATGATATTTTTAAGACAATCGATGTAATGTTTCAATCCACGCACCCCACGCGGGGTGCGACTGTTTTTTGCTGTTAGCCTAAGTGGGCAGAATACGTTTCAATCCACGCACCCCACGCGGGGTGCGACTGCCGTTACATCACGTCCAAGATCATTGATCGATTGTTTCAATCCACGCACCCCACGCGGGGTGCGACAAAAGGACTGTTTTATAATGACAGACTTGAAATTGTTTCAATCCACGCACCCCACGCGGGGTGCGACGCGGTATTTCCAATAATCGTAATAATCCACCAAAGTTTCAATCCACGCACCCCACGTGGGGTGCGACTGTGGGAAAACGGAGAGATTCCGGCAAATTTTACAGTTTCAATCCACGCACCCCACGCGGGGTGCGACTCAACTTCTTCGAATGTTGGATTTGTTCTAACTTGTTTCAATCCACGCACCCCACGCGGGGTGCGACACAAAGCGCGATAGATAGACAGGTTGCTACAAGCGTTTCAATCCACGCACCCCACGCGGGGTGCGACATTGACGATGACGACAAATATGAAGAGGTTAAAAAAGTTTCAATCCACGCACCCCACGCGGGGTGCGACCTTATTAACAGGGATTACATAAATGCCAATGGCGTTTCAATCCACGCACCCCACGCGGGGTGCGACTTTTGAACCGTAGTAGGGAAACGATCCCTACCCGTGTTTCAATCCACGCACCCCACGCGGGGTGCGACTGAAACACTCGACGACTTGAACGAGGCAATGGAAGTTTCAATCCACGCACCCCACGCGGGGTGCGACTTAGTGGTGTCCCTAATCGAATAGAATATCTTTTTGTTTCAATCCACGCACCCCACGCGGGGTGCGACTACAACGTTGTCAGCAACGGCTACGAACTATCTGTTTCAATCCACGCACCCCACGCGGGGTGCGACGTCTTTTTTCATTTTTGTAGGGTGTGCAACTAAGTGTTTCAATCCACGCACCCCACGCGGGGTGCGACTTTAATCCTTTTCCTGTTATTCCCCAGCTACATCCTGTTTCAATCCACGCACCCCACGCGGGGTGCGACTAGGTTGTGTAAGATGCACCGTCACCATTACCGGGTTTCAATCCACGCACCCCACGCGGGGTGCGACTTTAAGATTTTGTACACCAACGCAAAATAACATGTTTCAATCCACGCACCCCACGCGGGGTGCGACTCGGAAGACCTAAAGGAAGTAATATGTCAGCTATGTTTCAATCCACGCACCCCACGCGGGGTGCGACTCGTATATTTCTGTTTCAACCGAAGCTATTAATCTGTTTCAATCCACGCACCCCACGCGGGGTGCGACTATCCTTTTGTTCACGTCTGCCAGCTGGCTCAATGTTTCAATCCACGCACCCCACGCGGGGGTGCGACGAATCGCATTTTAATCAGTTTACACAGCTGAAAATGTTTCAATCCACGCACCCCACGCGGGGTGCGACTCGCGATCGGAATAATACATTCAAGTGGTGCGACGTTTCAATCCACGCACCCCACGCGGGGTGCGACAAGTGACTTAAATTCTGTACTGCTGCCGATTGTGTGTTTCAATCCACGCACCCCACGCGGGGTGCGACTTTGTTGGTTTTTTTGTTGTTACCGTATTTGAAAAGTTTCAATCCACGCACCCCACGCGGGGTGCGACCCATTTCTAAGCAAGGCTCATTATATTCATACAGTTTCAATCCACGCACCCCACGCGGGGTGCGACACTGCTCCCGAAACACTATTATCTGCATATAAATGTTTCAATCCACGCACCCCACGCGGGGTGCGACGAAAGAGGCGCTAAGCGAAGGGCGTAAAAACTCAGTTTCAATCCACGCACCCCACGCGGGGTGCGACTTACCGTATCTTTACTTTTTGAATACGGAGTAATGTTTCAATCCACGCACCCCACGCGGGGTGCGACTTACATCTTCCATGGTCACACAAATTGAGTTTCAAGTTTCAATCCACGCACCCCACGCGGGGTGCGACCATAGCCTCTGTCTTGCGCCTGAATGTTAATCCTGGTTTCAATCCACGCACCCCACGCGGGGTGCGACTAATTGCAATTCAATAAAGAAATTACTGGCATTGTTTCAATCCACGCACCCCACGCGGGGTGCGACTAGTTGATGGAGAGTTTCCCAACTTGGATATTGTGTTTCAATCCACGCACCCCACGCGGGGTGCGACACGATAGGATTGGGTCTTCAATCTGTTACGATCAGGTTTCAATCCACGCACCCCACGCGGGGTGCGACAACGTTCATATTGTATTGCTCGTCTATCTCCGTGTTTCAATCCACGCACCCCACGCGGGGTGCGACTCCTGCAAGCGTACTATTTAAATTTTCTTCTAAAGTTTCAATCCACGCACCCCACGCGGGGTGCGACTGTAAGCTACATTGGTCTCGTGACGTGCTACGCGTTTCAATCCACGCACCCCACGCGGGGTGCGACTGAGTTAACAGCAGTTGAAGCCGAAGCAAAAAAAGTTTCAATCCACGCACCCCACGCGGGGTGCGACGAAAACCGGTATATAAACCCGAAACCTCACAAAGTTTCAATCCACGCACCCCACGCGGGGTGCGACGCAGGTGATGTTAAACGAAATAGGCAAATCAAATGTTTCAATCCACGCACCCCACGCGGGGTGCGACTTTAATTTCTTTAACATCTTTCACTTCCTGAATTGTTTCAATCCACGCACCCCACGCGGGGTGCGACTTCATCAATGGTGAGCATTTCAGGATGATATCTTTGTTTCAATCCACGCACCCCACGCGGGGTGCGACCTATCAATTTACATACGTTTCCGAGGTCGGCAAAGTTTCAATCCACGCACCCCACGCGGGGTGCGACAAGATTTTGCAGGGGTAAATTTTGATTGTGTTATGTTTCAATCCACGCACCCCACGCGGGGTGCGACACGGTATTACAACGCGATTTAAACGCTTATGAAGTGTTTCAATCCACGCACCCCACGCGGGGTGCGACTGATAACGACGAACCAGGGCGCGCGCTTAGGGATGTTTCAATCCACGCACCCCACGCGGGGTGCGACTACTCAATTTCATAGCTGATATTCTAAAGCAGTTGTTTCAATCCACGCACCCCACGCGGGGTGCGACCTGTTATTTGGTCTGCTGCAAATGTTGCAACAATGTTTCAATCCACGCACCCCACGCGGGGTGCGACAAGCGATTCGGATGTTCTACCTTGTGAATAATCAGTTTCAATCCACGCACCCCACGCGGGGTGCGACGGGTGACTTATTGGGAACACAAAGCAAGTACGATGTTTCAATCCACGCACCCCACGCGGGGTGCGACCCTGAGCCTGATCCGGCTCCCATGCCATTTTGAAGTTTCAATCCACGCACCCCACGCGGGGTGCGACTTGCATAACCCTTAACGGATGCAACATCGAAAGAAGTTTCAATCCACGCACCCCACGCGGGGTGCGACCAGAAGGCTTTGCAACACCAATGTATAGCATGGAGAGTTTCAATCCACGCACCCCACGCGGGGTGCGACCTAAAAATATGTCAAAATGAGCCAAAGTTTAGGAGTTTCAATCCACGCACCCCACGCGGGGTGCGACGCAATGTTGACAATTGAGGCGGCAGCTTATCATGTTTCAATCCACGCACCCCACGCGGGGTGCGACTTGCTTCTGGCGATTGGTCTAATTTCTTTGAGGGTTTCAATCCACGCACCCCACGCGGGGTGCGACGACGTTAAGAGCCGGAACATTCGATAAAAGCAAAGTTTCAATCCACGCACCCCACGCGGGGTGCGACTGCGAGGCCGCTAAGTTAATACTTAACTGAATGTTATAAGCATAGTTCCGCGAAAGTATGTAATACTAAAGCAAAATATTTGATCAAGGATTGTATTAGCTTCTTAATTACCTGAAATTGAATATCCGCGTAACCACTAAGCTTTTTATGAGCGCTTAGGGTTCGCGGACTAAATAATCATCGTATCTTCGGGATTGTAGGATGATTTTGCTCCTGTATGTTTGATTCTCGATTTCCAGTTATCTCCAAGCATATAATACCTGAGACTATCCTTTTCCGGATCAATAATAGATTCGAGCCTGTGTTTCAGTTCTGCAAACTGAACCGGATCGACCAGGCATTCGAATACAGAATTTTGAACACGCTGTCCAAAGTTTACACATTGTTTGGCAACTTTACGTAACCTTGATTTCCCGCATGGCGTCATCGTCTCAACGTCATACGTAATTAAAACCATCATAAGCAGTTACTTATTAATAAATACGGGATAGCTATTAATATCTCCCCTGATGAAGCGGGCCAATAATAAAGCCTGGCAATATGGTAAAAGCCCAATCGGCACCATTACCTGAAGAAAAGGATGCATAATCTCTTCCTGCTTGCGTTTTTGCCAGGCCACTAACAGATCTTTTTTTGTATCATCATTCATGATTATGCCTCCGGCTTCACGCGAGACAAATCCTTTGGCATCTACCTGCTTCCGGTTAATAAGCGTAAGAACCAATCTGTCTGCAAGGTAAGGCCTGAATTCTTCCATCATATCGAGTGCAAGGCTTTGTCTGCCGGGGCGGTCAGTATGCAAAAAACCGACACAAGGATCAATACCAACACTTTCGAGTGCCGATCTGACTTCATGCGTAAGTAAAGTGTATACAAATGACAACAATGCATTCACATTATCCAAAGGCGGACGTCGGTTTCGTCCTTTAAAATAAAAACCCTCCTTTTGAGCGATGATCAAATGATCGAAGACACCAAAATAATTATAGGCTGCCTCTCCTTCTATGCCCCTTAATACATTGTTATCAACACACTTCAATGCTTGTTTTTGTTTCACACTTAAAGTGTTGATGGCTGCCTCTATTGAAGCACTACTTGCATCATCAGCATGATCGCGTAATGCTCTTTGCAAAACAGTTTTGCAATTTGAAATCTTACCGGCAATAAAAATCCGGCTTATTTCGCTCGAAAAGATAGGATCGTCTGCCAGTCGGTATTGTTTCCTTCGCAGCAAAACATTGCCTGATACCCGACCCGAAACCCGACCCAGGAAGTATCCATTTTCGGATAAGAAACTGAGTGCAACATTACGCTCTGCGCACATAGCCATCAGTGCAGGACTTGCTCCCAGGAAACCAAAACAGATGATTCCTTCGATGTTGTGAACAGGAATTCTGAACCGCTCCTGGTTTTCCACTTTGATCACAATGTTTTCACCATCTTTACTTAAATAGGATCCAGGTGTAGTAACATACAAGGTATTGAGTAGTTTACGCATATCTATTAATCGATTTCAAGTTCATTTCGTAAATAATCTGATGCTTTCAGCTTACCGGACAGTCGCTGAGGCAGACAAATATCAATTAAAGAGCACGATTTACAATGCTGTTTATAGACAGGTAACGGAGTTATTCCATTGTCGAATAATTCATGCATTCTTCGGGCAAGTTTAAAAACCGTCTCGCGTAATTCGGGCGTTAAATCAACAATTACTCGTCGGCGCGTTTCACCATAAAACAATGAACCTTTTGTGATTTCGATATTAAACATCTCTTCAAGACAGATTGCCTGGGCACAAACCTGCACCTCATCACGGTCATCTGGCTTTTGTTTTCCTCTTTTATATTCAACCGGATGTAACAACCACTTGCCCTCGTAACCCTCAATATGTACACCACCCTCCTCCGAATAGATTAACTCAACAACATCTCCCCTGCCTGTCAGACCAAGCTGACGGCTGATCAACGGAAAAGCACGGTAAGTGATTATCTTACCGCGCTTATCACTCTCCAAAGGATCATCAACTCTTTCGTGCAGATGATTTCCTTCGGTGGTTTTTACATTTTCTGCCCATTGTTGCTCGACATGAATCAGCGCCCACTGACGCTCGCAAAATGCCATATGCTGAATGCCTGAGAGCATTAAAAGATCATCTTCACTATACATGCTTTATTTATTTTAAGTCCGGGTGCGACTTTGAGTCGCACCCGGAATAATAGTTACCATTCCCAACCACGATCCTTTAAAAATAGGAACCCTAAGTGCCATACTCACCGAAGTAGTACAGCATTTAGTGGTTCCTGAACAGGATCTTATCGAAAGGTTGTTCTAAAAACCATTACAGCATTTCGATTACCTCAACTCCTTGTGGAATAGATGATTTATTTATTGATACTGAATAGTCATTAAAAGACCGGGCAGGTTTTGATTTATCTTTCTTTTCGATTTTGATCGCATCGAAGAGTAGGTGTGCCGGGGCATTTCCCAACGCGGTTGAGTGTTTGAAAACAATCAACTTGCAGGTGCTCATCATTCCTCGTGCGGCAGAATGATCGTGGTCGAACATGTTCTTAAGAGCTTCCCAGAATAATTCAAGATCAGCCTCATTGAAACCTGTTTGAGCAGCCAAATGAGCTGAAATAAAACCTTTAGAAAAATACAATCCATAAGGAATTGTGAATTTGCGACCCATGGTGCGGTTGTCTCCACCTTGTTTTTCTGCTTCGGCTTCTGTGGCAACAGCCATACGGGTAATGCTGTGTTCAAGGGCAACAACAGGGTCAACAGAACGGCCAAAAGTGAATTGGATGGGACCACGTACCTGACCACAATTTGGGGCAGATTTTAAGGAAAGAACTGCACCAAAAGTTCGGATATCATAAAAATTATCACACATCCATTTTCGCCCTTTTTCGGTTTCTTCAGCCTTTGGCTTTCTTGATTTTACAGACTTTGATAAATTATCAATCAATAATTTCACCTCTTTATTGCTTGTTGCAAATGCTTTATTTTCTTTCCAAAAATCAACTAGTAATTTTTTGTCGAAATCAAAGGCTACGTTTAAGAAAGCTTTTACTTCACCATCTTCGTTTTCATCGTCAGAAATACTCAATCCCTCAGGTAAAGTTAGATCTGATAAAGCTTCTGCCATTTCGTTGGGGATTTCTTTTTTTCCACCTTCTCCCAGTTCAATCTTTAAATCTTTAAAGGCTTCAACATGTGCTCTGCCTAATACAGCCTTTTCTTTGACGTAAATATCATTGGGTTTTTCTGCTCCTGTGACTATTTGCACAAAATTCCTCACTTTACGTTTAAGGCAAACATCGGTAACCAATCCCATTCCTGTTTCTGCATCAACACGTGGCAGGTTTCCTGCATCAGGATCACCATTTGGGTTTCCGTCAGTAACATCGAATAACAAGGCAAAATCGTATCGGTTCTTAATTAATTCGCTCATAATATAATCTCCTATTTTTTTAGTTGTTTTTGTCTTTTTTTGTAAATAAATCTTGTCTTTGATGATAATAACCAATGGCGAAACGGCTTTGGTCGTCTAGCGACAGATGAGCAGGTAAGCCATTACTGTTGACCCCAGTCATAATTTCCTGAATCATCTTTTCGTAATGCGTTTTACTACCACCACCAAGTTTTGCTAAATGGTGGTTCGAGAGGTTGAGCAATCTTCCGAAAACGGTTACCGGAGTACTTGATGCGGCACCGTAGTATCTGTCTTTAATAGTTGAATTAATTCCGGGTTGTGCATCCTCCTGAACTTTTTCAAGTACTGCAAACAGGCGGCCACAGAGGTAGCCTTGGTTTTTGTTTTCTAAATCGAGTGACATGGTAATGAGCTTTTCGTTTGTATTATAAATTGTTTCTTTTCGGTTTAAATAAGCTTTAAGAATTGCCGCACGAATACGGTTGACATGCTGTTCTGCCCGAATACGCCGGATACATTGCTGCTGAAGCGTATCGGGATATTTGGTTCCGTCGAGGACGCTTTCGATTACTTTACCGGCAAGATTAGGAGGAACATTATCAACCTTAAATTCAAATGAAACATTTGAAAGCAAATTGAATAGAGAGAAGTATTCCTTCTCATCATTTTTGCTTCTAACAATTTCCAAATCTTCAAAGTGTTTCGCAATATTCTTTGCAAAGTCTGCAATCTTGCCCGTTTTCCAGAATCGAATAGAAATTCGAGCTGCATTTGGAGCTAATCCCAGAATGTAAAATGGGGTATCACCTTCGGTATTTAATTTCCCGGTATGAATTGATTCAAACAGGGCTTTAACCTCTCTGATATTTTGATCAGGATCATCTTTCGGGGGTGCAGAAAAAAAGAAAGAGAACTGATTTTCAAAATTGGTTTGCTGCTGAGCCCAAAAGACAACCGAAGTATCAGCAATTTTGAATTTGTTCTTCGAATCCCTTCCAAGCAAAACATTAAGAGCAGTTGTGTAGGCATCTTCAGCTTTTTTTGAAATCGGGGCATTCATTCCTTGTTCTTTGTAATAGGAATCGTAACCCGAATTTCTCTGAAATCCCACTAACTTTCCACCACTCTTTCCTCCGGGAATCGAAGTTACTGAATGAAGAATTGCAATTGGCAATCTTTCTCCTGTAATCAAACAGATACCATCGGCAGATTGTATTTGTTCTTCACTGTCAGGTTCAACTTTGGCCTCTACTTCTATTAACAGGTCATCATGTTCGGCTACAATATTCACTTCACCTGCAATTCGAAACGAAAGGTTACAGCCGGGAATTTTGTAGCATTCTTTCCAGTTTTCATGTTCAAAAATCTTTTGAATTTGTTCCTCTTGCTCAAAAAGCTTGCAAACAGCGGCAAATTGGTCGTTTTCAGGATATTTCGCTGAAAGTTGTCTTACCTGAGTCACAAAAGTGTTGTTCTGCTTTTTTGCATCTTCACTCAATTGTTCCGCAGATTTTTTATCATCTTTTTCTTTTGGTTGGCCTAAAACATATCCCCAGTGATCCCAAAAAACATTAGAAGTCTCAGAAGCTTTCGAACCAGTTCTGCTTTTTGTCTTCAAAACTAAAAATGATTTTGATCTCCTTTGATTGCCTTCACCAGAACGAGTATCTTCAAGATTAATAAAATTTCCTTCTCTATCAATTACAATAATAAAGGGGATATTTTTTCTTTCAAATCCTCGTGGTGCAATGTTGCTATCAGGGTCGGCAGCTTTGCGCTGGTAATAATCGTATAATGCTTGCAGTATCATCTTCGAACCTCCTCGCTTTCAATTGGTGGAACTTCAATTATACCTTGATTGATTTGAACTCTGAAAAACATGGGTTTTGGATCTTTCTCGTCGGTGAAATCCATATCGTACAGCATAAAGCCCAAATCGCGTGTTTCTTCTATTGAGCATTTCTCTTCTTTTTCAGGATTTTCAATCAACTTGAAATTGCATGAGAATTCCCTGCACCCTAAATAGGGTTGATTAAAACATTGGCCTTTCTTTGCCCTGCGCTCGAACATTGCATTGTACTTTCCGGGATTTTCAGTACTTCTCAGAATAGTTTCTTCGTCCTGATCTTTTAGTTCATCAGGTGTTTCATTGAGTTTTCGGTTTCTGGGGTTAATGAACTCCATTTCGGCATAAAGCCTGTAAGCAACATCGCGCAAGAACAGGCCAGCGCGTTGCTGACGGTCTTCTTCAATGAAAATCTGCTTTGATTGTGGACTCATTAGTTTTCCCACCTCATTTCGGCGAACAGAAATCCAACGGATTGGATTTAATACTTCGATCTTTCTCACCTTCCATTGAATGGCAGGCTTCCAAAAGATTGCTTCGAACACGGCACGTGCTGCTGATGGGGTGATTACATCGTAACTTACCCGCTCCACCTTCATTTCGGGTCGGGTAAAACAAGCGTAATCGCCCCATACTTCAATGCAAAATCGTTTGTTGTAGTATTCCATATTGGGTTTTTATATGATGTTTATTTCTTCCAGCCATTTGCCCTTCAGTTGCAATCCTGAATGTTGATTATAAAGCTTTTGGTAATCCTGTATCCAGCATCCATGCAGTTCAACGATCAAGCCTGCTTTTCGTATTTCTGCAAAATCATGTTCGTTTACCGAAACGGTGTAACGCTGCAATTTCCGCATTAACCAAGATTCCGGCCCTTTACGTTTGAGCAGTTGAATCAGGTCGTTGCCATCTTTGTATTCAACCAGAATGGTTTGGGAATTTTTATCATCTATCAACCTAAAATCCCGTGCCGCAGTGGCAAATTGAAATTTCATAGATTGGGCATCTTTCCACAAGCTATTACCAATATCGGCTTTATCGAAATTGTCTATTTTACTATAGAAAAGTTTGAAATAATTTTGAAAAGCCTGTGGTTCGAGCAATGAGTTTTTATTATCCGACCAATTGATTAACATCTCTTTAAAGGTATCGGAACCTTTTCGCATTAATCCAATAGGGGTTCCTTTCGAAGGCACAAAAACCTTCATTAACCCAAGCCTGTTTTCCTTATTCAGTTTTCCCTCCCTGTTGCATCGTCCTGCACATTGTGCAATAGAATCCAATCCTGCAATGGCCCGGTAAACCACAGGAAAATCAATATCCACTCCAGCTTCAATCAATTGGGTGCTAATAACCCTCACTGGTTTATTCTCTTTGAGCCGGAGTTTTATTTCGTAGATGACATCCATAATGTGAGCTGTACACATTAACCGTGAAAGATGAAGTGTATCTTTGGGCATTAATTCGTGTAATTCGCGGCACTGATTCCGCGTGTTTACAATGCAAAGTACCTGCTCGTACTGTTGAAGTTCATCTGAAATAGCAGTCCAATCTATGGTTTCATTGATGTTTTCAGGTATTTGTATTTCTACTCTTTTCAGGTTAACGGCTAATTCATCAACATCATGAACAAGCTCACGAACCGAATTTGCAGCAATGCCTTCGAATGCAAACTGACCTTTTCCTCCAATTTTACCAGTTAAAGCAGGTTGAGTGGCTGTTGAGAACAAGACAGAAATGGAGTAATTATCCACAAGACCTTTTAATGTAGTAAGAATTGGATTTAGAAATTCAGGTGGCAGCATTTGTGCTTCATCCAAGATAATAATGCTATTGACCAAATTATGCAGTTTTCGACATCGTGATGTTTTATTGGAGAAAAGCGATTCAAAGAGCTGTACGTTGGTTGTTACCACAATTGGTGCATCCCAGTTTTCAGCAGCCAGTTTTCGTTCCTGTGTATTTGTATTCTCGTCGATGTTGCTGTGATGTTCAATTACATTGTCATCTCCAAAAATAGAGCGGTAAATCTGTGCTGTTTGAGTTATAATACTTGTGTAGGGAATAGCAAAAACGATTCTTGTTTTGTTGTATTTCAGCGCATGAAACAATGCCCATGCCATTGACGACAATGTTTTGCCACCTCCGGTTGGAACTGTAATTGAAAAGAATCCAGGTTCCAAATTTCCTGAAGCGATACAATCCTTAAGAATCCTGCTTCTTAAGGAATTAACCATTGTTAAAGGTGCTGTATTTAACATCTTTTCCATGTAAATATCGAATTGTCCTTTCAATTCACTCAGGGAGTCATACTTGCTTCTTCTTGCAAACGTTTCGGGATTCATAAAACGTTCAGTATCGAGATAATCGGCATCGACCAAACAGGAAAAGAGCATTCTTATCCACAAATGCATTTGTTTGGTGTCGATAGGTATTCCAATTGGTGGGTTTAAATTTATTTTCTCAACTAATTCTTTCTGAATCTTTGTTCTGACTTTATCCAAGAACTCTTGTTTCATTAACCTTTCAGATAAATCACCTGTAATACCCGGCTCATGGATATAGTTGTGCAAACCGGCATGATGCCCGGCAATGCAATAAGCTATAGGAGGCCAAAAAGCTGGATAAATTTCTTTGGACAAGATTGAAGCCGCAGAAGTGTGATCGGTTTTACCCAATCTTTCACCTTCTTCGAAGCCAGAATTAACCCTGATGTAATCTTGAAATTCATCGGAATACTTTCCGAGATCGTGCCATAGCCCCAATAGCTTTCCCCATTCCTCATTCCCAAATTCCGCAGCAAACTTTTTGGCGAACAGAGCTGTTCCGGCTAAATGATCTTCCAGATCTTGAGTTTCAAAACTCCCATCCTCTTTCCTTTTAATATGTCCTATCATCGTATTGCTTATCATACAATTAAGTTAATATTATTTTCACCTAAAATCAGTTCTTCATTTTATTCACCTGATTGATTCTCTAATTTCGTTCAAAAGTCGTTGATCCGACTCCGGAGATCGTGGAGCGATTAAAAAAATGTTGATAATTGTCCATTTTAATTTGGAGGAATTGTCTGAATCCTTCGTCGCCGATCAGTTGAATATCCTCGGCAATGCCGAGCACAAAACGACCGGGTCCTTCGTATTTGGCGACAGGTGCTTTAAAAAGAAATTGGTTCGGATTGATTGTGGTGATATATTTTGCCGATAAGGGATATTCCTCCGTAAGAAGGTTTTTAGCACGAAGGTTGAAATGAAATTCAATCAGTTTATCAAGTTCACCTGTGTTGCGGAAAATATCGACAGGTAATGAACGGTGTGAACGTTCGTGTTCCCACTTGAAAGGTGTTTCGGACAGATCTTCGATACGGCAGATTTTAAACTGCCGATTCTTTTTTATTTGGGTATCGAAAGCCCACACGAGGTTAAAATCGTCTTTAAATTCGAAAGGTTCCACCATCCGATTTCTGATTGTTTGGCTATTGCCCGAAGCATAATTAATCAGAAGTATTTGTTTTTTTGCTTGCTGTGCAATCCTTAATGCTTGCACAATGGCCGACTTCTCCTTGTGGATATAAGCCTCGATGGCTTTATCCTGATTCAGAAAGGAAACGAGTTTTTGTTTGAGCTTAGCTGAACGTTGCGGCTTTTCATCCAATGCATCAATACAGCACGAAAGAATATAGGACTCTTCCTCTGAAAAATGAAGTAAGTCACTAAGGATGTGATTTTCATTCACCTTGTATTCAATCCGGTATTTACCTTCTTTTTGTTGAAGTTCGAAACCTGTATCTCTTAATAAATTGCAGTAAGTGTAAAATGCAGAGCTTTTGATCTCCAGAAAGGTGATGCATTCTTCTTTCGTTCTCGGATAACTGCCCGATAAAAAAAGGATAAACCGGAGTATCCGGTGTGTTTTAGTTTCGTTAGGCATGTAGGAAAATAAATTTTCCTAAAAATAAGTAATCCTATATTAGAATGCAATGACATAATCCCTTTATTTTACTTGACAGTTCCGTTTTATCCGTGCGATTTCCAAATTAATTTCCTGACGAGTGTCAATATTGGAGTTGAGTGTAATTATTAATTTGTTTCGATAATTCAGAAAGTCTACTTTTAGCGGGAATCTTCAACCAGCAAAAAGGATATCTCCTTATCTAATTTCTTCACTTTAAAACGTGTAACATCATCAATAATAAACTATTTAATATTGAAATTGTGTATCGTGTATATTTTGTCATTACGAATGCAGGGTAAGGCTTCTGAAATAACTTGTTAATATAATATGCCCTTCTCTTTTGAAAAATATCCCAATTTGCCACATATCTTTGCCTCTCAATCAGTTGGTAGGATCATTTCGTAAAAGGGTTTTATAATATTTCTTTCTTCATGCGTTCATGTTGAAAATTAGTATAAACCGGTCGAAGATTGATTGCATATTTTGTCTGCCAAATCCGTTGATGTTAAAGATTTCGGGATGAGGTAAATCGTTCTTAACTGTATCCACAAACAATTGTAAATCATATTTAAGCTTTTCAATCAAAGAGTAACGATCATCAGGGTTCAGCATGAAAACCAACCGGAAGATATCATTTTTATGTTTTACGATATCTCTGGTGCTTATTTCTTCGCCTTCTTCCTTTCGCTTTTTGTTGTCGAGGTAAGCGAAAGCCTTTAAACAAATAAGTGCTTCAGTGTTGGCATAATACACATTGTCTTTATATGAGCTATGCTCAATAGTAAAGTGATAATAATCCTCATCAAGCAGAATTGCTGAAAGATTGGATAACCCTTCAACGGAAGGAATTGGAGTAAGATGTGCATCCTCATTAAGGTTAATAGCATCAGGCGTTTTCGAGAATAGTTCAATTTTTGAAAAAGACCCTTTTTATTATCCTCAAAATAAATATGATGATGGTTTATTTGAGAAGTTAGATATTTGAAATACAACGGTTGAGTAAAAACGAACAGCCTTTCGTTTTTACAACATACTCTCGATGGCATTCCATTCTTTTCCTGCTTGTCTTCACGATCAATGGAAACGATAATCAAACGTTCGCCCAATACTTCTTCCAGTTGTCTCAAGTTATGAGGTAAAAGAACACCGGTTAGTTCACCGTTTAGGGTTGATTGGGTTAACTTTGGGGCTTCCTGCCGCAGTTGATTGTCTGCCACGGCTTCCGATGATTTGCCTTCCGTTTGTTCGATAGGTTTTAACGAGAGTTTAATCTGTCGTTCAAGATTGTTCAATTCGGTTTTCAACCCCGTTAGCTCCTCCTCTTTGCGCCATACAGCTTCAACTACTTCTTTCGGCACCGGAATATCTTTCTTCATTTTTTAAGTTTTTAATGGTTTATACATCCGTATTTGTGTATTTATTTATGTACCTGCATACACACTTATTTGCCTGAATACCTGCGTACCTGTTTGTGTACAGTTGTCCGCAGGGACATGTGTTGGTACGGAGATACAGGAGTACGTTGGTGTGTTGTTACATCCTTACGTTTGTCCGTTTTTACTTATTTGTATATTTCCGTACATCGGTTTATCCGTATCGTTCTACTTGTGTGCATGGGCAGGTATTTCCGTTTGTCTGTCCCTGTATCTGTGCGTAAATATGGCCGTATTGTTGTACCTGCAAACATACCTACGTGCGTACCGAAGTTGCAATTAAACGGCTTTCAGACAGCCTGTTTTTACATTTTAAGGGCTTGACGATAAGTGGCACCGATTTGATCATTTGTGGCATAATATGCTACTGCGTTAGTGTTTGGCCGGCCCGTTACCTTTGAGCCGGGAAGCATCCGGTGCATTGAAAATGCATTTATCAGTTCATGCACCTTTTATGATCTGCCAGTAAAAGGCAGATTTTATTTGCGCCGGGCAAATAGCAAGCTGTGTTTCGGGTTACCCGAAACCATTCCGGTAACCCGGAACGGCTTGCCCCACAAGGGGGGTAAAGCAACCTCCGAAGTCGGTTGCTTTTTGAAGGATTAAAGGCAGGTTT
>Ga0209100_1001239_pt1 | contig 18120 bp, 17 predicted proteins | sample lystaG_FD_185480 | JGI IMG/M metagenome (GOLD analysis project Ga0209100, IMG submission 185480) | Glacier valley bacterial and archeal communities from Borup Fiord, Nunavut, Canada, to study Microbial Dark Matter (Phase II) -... | ecosystem: Environmental > Aquatic > Freshwater > Ice > Glacier ...
ATTGTAAAGGAAGAAGGCGTCGAATCCCTGCTTAAATATGAGAGTGGAAAAGGCGGCTTGGTATCATATCTGGGAACCAACGATGCAAGGGAAGTCGAGAAAATGATTGATGCAGGTCATGAGGAGGCAAAAGTTGTTTTTGAGGCCATGGCTTATCAGATAGCCAAAGAGATTGGTGCTTTGGCAGCAGCAGTTGAGGGTAAAGTAGATGGCATACTGCTTACTGGTGGCATGGCATACTCCAAGAGGCTGGTTAATTGGGTAATTGAAAGAGTTAGCTGGATCGCTCCTGTAAACGTATACCCGGGTGAGTTTGAAATGAAAGCCCTGGCAGAAGGAGCTTACAGAGTCATGAGCGGTCAGGAAATACCTAGATATCTTAAAAATTAAATTCATCATAGTGAAGATGGGAAACAAAATATTACAATTTATTTGCAAGTGGAAGGGGAAGATATAATGAAAATCGTGGTATTGGTAAAGCAAGTTCCGGACATGGACACCGTAAAATTCGATCGTGAAAAAGGGGTCATCGACCGCGCTTCTGCAGGAGTGGAGGTCAATCCTTTTGATCTCAATGCCTTGGAGGTAGGTGTTCAGCTAAAAGATAAGCTTGGTGCAGAGGTTTATGTCCTGTCGATGGGGCCACCAAGAGCTGCAGAAACTTTAAAAGATGCCATTTCCAGAGGAGCCGATGCTGGATATCTCTTGACAGACCGCTTGTTTGGCGGAGCTGATTGCAAGGCGACATCCAAAACCCTCGTTGCAGGAATCAAGAAGATCGGAAACGTTGATTTGGTTATCGCCGGACTTCAAACCGTAGATGGAGATACTGGTCAGGTGGGCGGAGAAATCGCACAATATCTCGGCGTCCCAGGAATCTGTTCTGTCAGCGAGATAAAGGATGCAACAGAAGAGAAGATTACAGTGGTAACAGATCTCTGGGATGGGCTTTATGTGAAGGAAGTTCAATACCCGTGTCTATTGTCCGTCACGAAAGATGTCAATATTCCAAGACTTCCATCCTTTAAGGATAAGATCAGAGCCAGAAAAGCCGAAATTACCTCATGGACCTATGAAGATATTTCTGAATTTGTGACATCAGAGGAAATTGGAATTAAGGGATCACCAACAATTGTAAAGAAGATTGAAGTCCCTCACCTTCATAAGAGAGAAGGACAACAGTTCCGCGATGACAAGGCAGGTGCAGTTTTCGCTTTCACAGAAGCTCTGGCTAATCAGAAAGTATTCTAGGAGGTTAATGATGATAAAAGATTATAGTGGCGTAATGGTCTACGCAGAACAGAAAAACGGAAAGGTTCATCCGGTTACCTATGAACTCTTAAACAAGGGTGGAGAACTGGCGAAGACACTGGGAGTGCCTCTGATGGTTGTTGTTCCGGGACCGAAAGGGATGAATCTAAAGGACCTCATTTACCATGGCGCAGATAAGGTTTATCATGTCTCTTCGGATGAACTCTTTAATATGCCGGAAGAGTGTGTCTTTGCAGAAAACATCAATAAACTTATTCAAGAGGTAAAGCCGGAAATCTGCCTTTTTGGGGCAACCACTTTTGGACGATCTCTGGCGCCAAGAATTGCAGCAGCGCAAGGTTGTGGAATGACAGCAGATTGTACTGATCTTCAAATTGACAGTGATGGACTTCTTATTCAAATAAGGCCAGCATTTAGCGAGAACATTTTCGCTCACATCAAATCAAGGACTCAGCCACAGATGTCTACAGTCCGTTACAAGGAATTCGACCCCTCCATAAGAGATGAAAGCCGTAGTGGAGAGATCATTGAGATCGAAGGGGTAGCACTTAAAAATCCTCAGGTTAAAGTGCTGGAGAAGCTCATCACCGATGATTTTGACATCACTGGATATAAGGTGATTGTCTCAGGTGGAAAGGGACTAAAGAACCCTGATGACATGAGGCTTATCGAGGAACTGGCAAATGAACTAGGTGGAGCGGTTGGAGCCAGCCGTGCAATTGTTGATGAAGGATATGCAACCAAGCCTCATCAGGTTGGGTACAGCGGAAATCGAGTGAAGCCCGATCTCTACATCGCCGCAGGAATCTCTGGGGCTCCACAGCATCTGGCAGGGATGAAGGATGCAGGAATCATCGTGGCAATCAATTCAGATCCATCAGCACCAATCTTTAATATTGCAGATATCGGCATCGTTGGAGACTTGTATGAAGTCATTCCGTATTTGATTCAATCAGCAAAAGAAGCAAAAATTAAAAAACTAGGATAATTATTAGGGGGGAAATCGTATGAATGAAAACATGATCAAGGAATTACAGCAAATTGTTGGACAGGACTATGTCATCACCCAGGACGACCAGATAGGCGGATATCTCTACGATGAGAGTGAGATCCCAGTAAGATTAGAGCCGGCATCAGGTAATTTTGTCATAAAACCAGCCAATGTGAAAGAGATTTCTGAAATCCTCAAGCTTGCAAACAAGGAATTGTTTTCAGTAGTCGTTCGCGGAGCGGGAACTGGAGTCGTTGGAGGAGTTACACCAACAAGATCCAGTTTGATCCTCTCCCTGGAGAGATTGAACAAGCACTTGGAATTGGATGAGGACAATATGGTGATCGTCGCTGAAGCAGGCGTGACACTTTCACAGATGAACGAGTACATTGCTGCAAATTCCAAGAGACTCAGATTCCCAATTCACCCTGGTGATGAGTCCGCTCATATCGGTGGAATGGTCATCGCAAACGCAGGTGGAGTTGGTGCAGTGAAGTACGGCACAATGCGTGGTTATGTAAGAGCTCTTCAAGTGGTTCTTCCGACTGGCGAAATCGTACACTGGGGCGGAAAGATGATCAAGAACAACATGGGATTGGATATGGTTCATATGATGATCGGAAGTGAAGGAATTCTCGGAATTGTAACAGAGGTTACTTTAAAGCTCTATCCTAAGACCGATTATAAGGCAACGCTAGTTGTTTCATTCCCTGACAGCGAAACTGCATCAAGTGTGGTTCCGGCAATCCTCACAAGCGGTACGACACCAGAGGCGATAGAATTCATGGACCGTGAGACTGTACTGGTTGCTGCAGAACATATCGGAAAGACATGGCCAGCAAATAATGAAGGAAAAGTTGACCTGATGTTCATTCTTACTTCTTCAGATGAGGAAGAACTCTATGCTCAGGCAGAGCAGGTTGTTGCTCTTTGCGAAGAGCATGGCGCAGTTGACACTTTAATGGCGGATAATCTAAAAGACCAGAGAAACATTCTTGAGATCCGAAGCAACATTATCACCGCCTATAAGGATATCCTGGCTGATGGTTTTGATACGGCTGTTCCAATTCAAAGTCTTCCAGGTTATGTTGAGGACCTTAAACAATTAGCCAAAAAGTATAATCAACCTGCAGTAACTTTCGGACATTTTGGAGATGGAAATGTGCATAATATTGTCCTGAAAATCGATGGAAAGGTTCCTGAAAATTTAGATGAGATGAGATCCGAGATGTATCATATCGCGGTGGATAAATATCACGGAACCATAACGGCAGAACATGGAACCGGACTTCTTAGGAAACCATACATGAACATCATGTTCAGCAATGAAGAAATAAAACTGATGGAACGGATCAAGAGAGCATTCGACCCTAACTGCATTCTGAATCCAGGGGTGATTGTAGACTGATCTTCTGTTATCAGCAATTAGACTGTGAAATCTAATCCTGTAATACCATGTTAAAAATTCAAGATGATAAAAAAGTTGGTGGAAAAATGAGCAATCAGTAATGGGAGGGTGATATTTATTCAAAGAAAAGCAGATTGTATTCAAATTAAATCATTCTAATTTATTTTGAAAGGGGAATAATCATGACTGAAAAAAACACTAAAAAGAGTCTGTTTCAACTCTCCACTTCAATGGGAATCGGTGCAACTTGGTTTGGAGTCCACATGGGTCCTGGAACAGCTTCAGGCCGTCAAGGCTCAACTTATTACGGCGCATATGGAAAGTGGGGTTTGATTACACCGCTGCTGGCAATGGGTATTTTGGCATTTGTCATCTACATCGTTATTGAGTACTGTAGGCAGAACGAACTCACAAGCTACAAAGAATTCTTCAATCACTTCTTTTCACCATATGAAAAAGTTTTTAGCGTTCTGTTTGATATTTTATTCTTCTTTACCTATTTTATGGTCGTCGGTGCTTCACTCGCGACAGGTGGTAAGATTCTGGCGAACCAGATTGGACTTCCTTACCTCGTTTGCGCAGCATTCATTGGATTCATCTCATTGATGCTGATTATCTACGGTGAAAAACTTATACGTGATGCCAACAGCGTCATGACATGGTTAATGCTTGGAATCATTGTGCTATTGTTATTCTTTGCGCTGAGAAGCCCACAATCCACATTCTCCACGGAATGGGCAACGAACAAATGGGAAACCGGAAAACTTTGGCCAGCAATTATGGCCGCAGTCGTTTATGCTTCTTTCCAGGTCACCGGAGCAATCGGTTCTGTAGCATCTGTCACAAAAGGACTCGAAAGCAAGACAGAGTCTAAGAAAGCTGCATTGTTTGGATTCATCACAAATTCTGCGCTCATCATGATGATTTTTATGATGCAGTATGGTTATCCACAGTTAACCAAGGCTGAAATGCCTAACTATGAAATTTTAAAACTTCTTAATATTCCTATCATGTACTGGGTATATGTTTTGCTCGTTGAACTTGCAGTTGTCTCAACAGTTATCGGATTAAATAATGGTGTGGTTACCAGAGTTCAAAAGTATGTCAAGGTCTCTAATGAAATGCTTCGAAGCATCGGTCTGAACGTGATCTTCATGCTTGGTGCTCTTGCAGTATCTCTATTAGGACTTACAAAGATCGTAGGACCTGGCTTCACAATGCTCGGATACATGTGTCTGCCATTAGTTATTCTCCCGATTATCTTCATTGGTTTCAAGAAGGTTCTCAAAAACGTTAAGGAACTTCCTGATACAGAAGCGAAAGAACACCTTAACGTCGTAAATAAATAAAAAAGTGGTAAGAACTTTTTTAAATCGACAAGTTAGTGAAATTCAGACTCAACATTAATTAATGGAAGTCGAAATCCTGGTTCACATGTTTATAGAGACCTTAATTTGTAATACGATTAAGGTCTCTTCTCCTTTTCCCAATTAATTAAAAGTCTTGAGTATAATGAATAGTGAGCCAGGATTGTATTAAAAGAAAAAATGAACGGATTCTCTGGCTAAATACCAGAAATCCGTTCATTTTATTATTCAAGGAAACCTCTTCAAGCTGCCTTCCTCAAATTGCCATTCAGGTGTGCTGAGTGAGCCTTCTTTAAGCTCGTACCAGGGACTAAGAGAAGGGTCATTTAAATTCCGAAGGATCTGGGTTTCCTGTGCGGGCATATAGCTTTGTGCGAGCATAAAGTATTTCTTTCCTGACACTATGTTTTCAGCCATATCCACGACAATGATAGCATGGCCTGGTGAGCCACCTTTGACGAAGACATCGCCGACTTTCATTTCGATCGTGTTTACCGCTTGAAGTTCATCTTCAAGGCTAAGCGTACTGGCGTAGGCATGGACCAAATCCATATATTTTCTAAAACTCTCATAAGATGAATCATTGGAAGCTTTTCTTGTCCACGACGTCTTGTTTCCTTCGATCGTTACCGTATTTCCTTCTGACCAGGTTTTAAAATCACATAGGAAGCCGTTGACGAAATGGAAAGCAATCTTGTCGTATTCATCCCGAGCATAATGATATTCGCCCTTCAGTCTCATGATGGCATCTGCACACTGCTGGAGGTTTCTTTGTGTAATATCCTGTTCAATAACCGAGACATAGGCTCTATCCGGTTTCTTTCCTCCGTTAAAGTAGGTGACCTGCTCTCCGAAAGCCTTTAATGGAAGATTCCTCAGGTACTCTCCAAAGGATCCCTCTTCTAGCACAATTCGCTGTGAATCCTTAGGTGCAGGAAACCTTGCTAAGATGGTCATGCCGCTTTCATTGAGTTGAACTCCACCATTGGGTTCTTCTGCGGAGCTCGATTCTGTCATAGGAATGGTTTCAGGCGTTTCCTTCGAAGTCAGCTCTTGAGTCTTTTGTGGCTTACTGCAAGAAGTCAGGATAAGGGAAATCATTACACACCAGATTAGGCTTTTCTTTTTCATCTCATTACCTCAATTCACTTTTTCAGTTTAAATACTGCATGATCTTCGAGTAACTGATTCGTGAGTTTACTCCCTTGTAGAATCAGCTCATCGCCATTGATCGTAAAGTAGTAGTATTCATTTTCATTGGCCATCAGGATGAGTGTATGATTTTCGACCTTGTAGGTTCCTATGGGAAGATAAGAAGTTGCTATATTTCTGTTAAATTCAAATTGATGGTTTTCCTTAAGGATCACCCAGGCCCAATCTTCAGTTTCAGCTCCCTGGAGAACATATTTTCCTAATGCTGGTTCATCGCTCTTATCTTCAGGAGAGCATCCCGAAATTAAAGTGAAGATCATGAGAAAGAGCATAAAATAGATCATTCGTTTCTTCAACTTGATTCCTTCCTTTCCATTGTACTCATAAAAATCATATCCCTTGGACTCCGCAGGATTTGAAATTATTTGATGTGTTGATAAATGTAAAGACATTTCACTTTTCTTAAAGTTAGTATATTCTATAGAGAAATGGGTTTAATGACAAAATAGTAAAGATGTAAAGGTTTAATCGATGTTTTTTATCAGCATTACACAAAACCTCTTGATTATTTAGCACAGTAAACATAGAATGATGACACAAAGTAAATATTGAGGTAATCGTATGAAAAAAATAAGAGAAGAATTGAAGAACGTCAAAAGAATAGTCATCAAGGTCGGAACATCGACCATTGCACATAGCAGCGGGCTCATCAACATTTACAGGATGGAGCATTTGTCAAGGATGCTCTCTGATATCAAAAATCAGGGTTATGAGGTGATTCTGGTTTCTTCAGGAGCCATCGGCGTTGGCGCCCAGCGGATGAATCTCAAGGAGAGGCCTCGGGACATCAAGGGGAAACAGGCCGCAGCAGCAGTGGGACAGGTCGTCCTCATGAACATGTACCAGAAGTTTTTCCAGGAGTACAACTATCAGGTCGCGCAGGTGCTTGTGACCAAGCAAATCGAAATCGACAAGGTCATGAAATACAATGCGAAAAACACCATGGACGAACTGCTTCGAAACAACATCATTCCCATCGTCAATGAGAATGATACCATCGCCACGGATGAAATCATCTTCGGTGACAATGATACGCTTTCTGCAGTAGTGGCATCCTTGGTCAAAGCAGACCTATTGATACTCCTTTCGGATATTGAAGGATTGTATTCTGATGATCCTAAACTGAATCCAGAAGCCTATCTCATCGACAGAGTAGAAAAAATTGATGAGAGCATCGAATCCATCGCCAAAGATTCCTCTTCTAAGCTTGGAACCGGTGGCATGATCACCAAAATCAAAGCTGCAAAAATAGCTACGGCCAAGGGGATTCATGTGGTCCTTGCCAGCGGCAGCAAGAATGAAGCCATAGAAGAGATCTTAGAGGGAAAGAACATTGGCACGTTATTTGTAGGAGGAAGCAAAAATGATTGAGGATATCGGAAAACAAGCGAAAGCTGCCTCCAGAGAAATTGCGAGGCTTGGTACCATCAAAAAGAATGAAATTTTAAAGCATATCGGCGAAAGCTTGGTTGCAAGGACAAAGGAAATCCTTGAGGCTAATTCGCTGGATCTTAAAAAGGGAAAGGAAAGCGGATTATCCGAAGCCCTAATGGATCGCCTTCTATTAAATGAAGGCAGGATTCAGCAAATGAAAGAAGGTCTTTTAAAGGTGGCCTCCCTTGACGATCCTATCGGAGAAATCTTTGAAATGAAGACCATGCCGAATGGATTGAAGATTGGAAAGAAACGAGTACCACTAGGCGTCGTAGGCATCATCTATGAGTCAAGGCCAAATGTAACCATCGACACTGCAGCCCTTTGCCTGAAATCCTCAAACGCCCTCATCCTAAGAGGTGGAAGCGAAGCCATTGAATCGAACAAGGTGCTAGTCAGCATTATTCAGGATGCCTTGAAGGATAGGGGCCATGACAAGAACATGGTTCAGCTCATTGAAGACCTTTCTTATGAGACTGCCGGAAAGTTCATGAAGATGAACGAATACTTGGATGTCCTTATTCCAAGGGGAAGCGCGAAGCTCATTCAGAGAGTAGTCAGGGAAGCCACAGTGCCGGTCATCGAAACCGGAGTGGGAAACTGCCATGTCTATGTGGATGACAGCGCTGATTTTGAGATGGCGCAAAACATCATCGTGAATGCAAAGACCCAGAGGACCGGTGTTTGCAACGCCATGGAATCCCTTCTCGTCAATGAGAAGATCGCAAAAAAATTTCTTCCAGGGTTTAAAAAGGTCATGGATGAGCATCATGTCATTGTAAAGGCTGACCAGAAGGCCAGAGAAATCGTACAAGGATTCGATGAGGCTACGGAAGAGGATTATGCAACGGAATACCTCGACCTCATCATGTCTCTGAAAATCGTTTCGGATTACAAGGAAGCCATCGCGCATATTAACAAATACGGAACTGGGCATTCGGAGGTCATTATTACTGAGTCCTATGATCATGCCATGGAATTTTTGGATGAGGTGGACGCTGCAGCAGTCTATGTCAATGCATCCACAAGATTCACCGACGGATCGGAATTCGGAATGGGCGCAGAAATGGGCATTTCCACTCAGAAGCTTCATGCCAGAGGACCTGTAGGACTTAAAGAACTGACGACGATAAAATACATCATTTTTGGTCAGGGTCAGGTCAGAAAGTAGAAAAGCCTAGTAACACAAAAATCCAAGATCAAAAAAAATAAACAAGGTACAAAACATCTGGAGTGAATCCATTTGTTTTGTGCTCTTTTCGTTTAGAAAGTATTCCTATAGTCAAATCTGCTCAGTATTCCTCTCCTCTTACTTCACGTGATTGTCTTCAAAGTATGCGATTAAATTTCGGTGAACAGATTCAACCGTGATAGAAGACCTGTTCAATATAGATTATACTGAATATCATAGAATCACAGTAAAGTAACGTTCATAACGTCTTTTTTAGAAGTGAAGGTGGACCCTATGAATAAAAAATACTATGATGCCATCTATTTGAAAGACCTCAAAGAACTCATCGATTATGGTGCCAGGTCCTATGGGCCGCAGTGCGCATTCAAGGATCTGGATACCGAGAGAAACATCCATGAATATACCTTTTTCCAACTGAAGGATGATGTCGAAGCCTTGGGAACTGCTTTACTCGCAAGAGGGCTCCAGGGAAAGCATTTTGCCATTCTTGGGGAGAGCAGCTACAGTTATGTGGTCAGCTACTTTGCCGTGGTGAACGGTGTGGGTGTCATTGTCCCTCTAGATAAAGAACATACCACGGAGGAGCTAGTGAACCTTGTGAAAAAGTGCGATGCAGAAGTGCTTCTTTACTCGAATAATTTGTATGCAGATGTGATGGAACTCAAGAACAGCTGTGGAAATCTCACGGAGGTCATCAATATCTCGATGTACGTCAATAGCTTTGAGGATCTGGACTTCATGTCCCTGGTAAAGGAAGGGAGGCAGTGGATCGAGGAAGGGGATACGCGCTTCCAACAAATGGAGATTGACACTCTGGCCCTTTCCGGGATTTTTTTCACTTCGGGAACCACCGGAGCGAACAAGGGGGTCATGCTTTGCCACAAGAATCTCGTCACCGTTGTCCATTCGACCTATTCCTTGCTTGGAATTTCGGGGGTCACCATTTCTGTCCTGCCGATCAACCACACCTTCGAGTTCAACATCCATGTCATGGGATCCATTTATGCTGGCGCTACGCTTTGTTTCAATGACAGCATCATCCGTGTGCGTGAAAATCTGCTGAAGTTCAAGCCCAATATCAGCCTGATGGTCCCGATGATCGTGGAATCCTTGTATAAGAATATCTGGAAAGAAGCGGAGCGAGCGAAACTCGACCAGCATCTAAAGTATGGGATCTGGGTTAGCAATGTCCTGAGGAAATTTGGAATTGATAAAAGAGAGCAGTATTTCAAGCCTGTCCTCGAAGCCTTTGGAGGCAACCTAAGACTCATCGGGTGCGGCGGAGCTCCGCTGCGCCCTGAAATTGTCAAGGGGCTTGACGATCTTGGAATCTCTATCCTGAACGGGTACGGGATCACAGAATGCGCCCCGCTCATCTCCTGCAACAGTCCCCTGAGAAACATCCCAGGGTCTGTGGGGATTCTGGCCCCCGATGTCAAAGTGAGAATCGAGGGGAAAAGACAAGACGGAAACGGGGAAATCCAAGTCATGGGTGACAATGTCATGCTCGGTTATTATAAAGATGAGGAATGTACCAGGAAAACCTTCACGGAGGATGGATGGTTCAAGACAGGAGATATCGGATATCTCGACAAAAAAGGGGCTCTTTTCATCACGGGAAGAGAAAAGAATCTGATCATCCTGACCAACGGCAAAAACGTCCATCCCGAGGAACTTGAGGAATATCTCTTAAATAACCTGCCCTATGTCAAGGAAGTCATCGTATATGCTCCAGAAGCCTATGGTCAAAGGGAAGTGCTCATCACTGCCCATGCCTATCTCGATCCCGAGTTTTTACAGAGGGTGGGCATCGAGAAAGCCAAGTCGATCTTCAAGGAAGATGTGAGACGACTCAACCAGAAGCTGGCCTCCTATAAAAGGATACAAGACACCTTGGTGAGAGAAACGGAATTTGAGAAGACGACTACGAAAAAGATCAAACGTTACGTCATCCAGCGAAGTCAAGAATAGCTGTTTCATGGCAGCTTCAATCAGGTTTGTGCAATGAACGGCATGAGATAAATCTTATTCTGTTGCGAGATGCTCCCTTTATGAGAGATTGTGAAAAAGAGTAACACTGTTAATCATGGATGGAGCATATCAGAATAAACTGAGTATTCCTCACTATCTTACTTCACATCATCGTCTTCAAATTATCCTGCAATATTCAGTCAGAATATTGCGATTTAAATTTCGTTCATGTTAAAATTTGGATATGAAAGGTTAGAAAATCATCTTAGTAATTTTTCAATATTTGATTTAGGTCAAAGTTAATAAAATGGCCTTCTGGTATACTCAAAGAAATCTTTGTGATGAATGGAGGTGGGAAATGGTCAGCTTACAAGAAAGTGTTGAAGAAATTGTGGGTAAACATCCAGAAGCTGTTCCTATTTTGAAGGAATTGGGATTTTCAAGTATTGGAAATCCACTCATGCTCAGCACCATGGGGAAGTTCATGACGCTTCCGAAAGCGGGAGCCATGAAAAAAATCTCCCTTGATGACATCAAAGATGCATTCAGGAAAAATGGAATTGAAATTATGGATTAAAAATTTTAAAGTTAATGGTCATCGGCAATTAATCATCAGAATAAATGGAGGGCAATATGAGTAATGTAATCAACAACAGAGAACAATCCGACAGCAACAAGACAAAAAGGCAGGAACTCCTTCGAGGAATGATTTTAAAGCTTCACGACGGTGTGGACCCGGCTATCGTTAAAGAAGAGTTCAAGGCGAATTTTTCTGGGGTTTCTTCTTATGAAATCTCACAGATGGAGCAAAGCCTTATTGTAGAAGGGATGGAAGTTGAAGAAATTCAGAGGCTTTGTGATGTTCATGCGGATATCTTCAAAGGATCTGTAGAAGAAGTCCATACAGCTTCTAGAGAAGAAGAGAGCATCGGTCATCCGGTAAGAGTGATCAAGGAAGAAAATTATGCGCTTAAACTGCTCATCGATGAAGATATTCTTCCAAAACTAGAGGCTTTCCTTAATCATCCCGAAGCACCCATAAAGAATATGCTGCTGGCTGATTTCAATCTTCTTTGGGATATTGACAAGCATTATTCAAGAAAAGAGAACATCATCTTTCCCTATATGGAAAAGTATGGCATTAGTGCACCTCCAAAGGTGATGTGGGGTGTAGATGATGAAATCAGAGCAGAGATCAAAGCGGTCAAGGAACTGATTGTCAGTGACGATAAAGCTGCCGTAAGAGAAAGAGCATATCCCCTATTCGATCGCATCAAGGAGATGATCTTCAAGGAAGAGCAGATTCTTATGCCGATGATCCTTGAAAAGTTTACGGAAGACGAATGGCTCGAAATCGCCGATGACAGCGAAGAAGTCGGATACTGCCTGGTTTCTCCTGAAGGTAAGTGGACGCCGAACAGGGTCTCCTTTATCGGGAAGAAAGAGAAGAAGGAAGCGCCTCTGAATGGAAACATCAGATTCGGTATCGGATTCCTCACCGTCAAGGAGCTGGAGAAGGTTCTTAACGCACTACCTGTAGACATCACCTTCATCGATGAGAATGATTCGGTTAAGTATTTCAATGTAGCCAAGGAAAGAATATTTGCCAGAACCAAGTCCGTCATTGGTCGAACTGTTCAAAACTGTCATCCACCCCAGAGCGTAAAGACCGTAGAGAAACTACTGGCTGATTTCAAGGCGGGAACAAAGGACCAAGAAAGTTTCTGGATCAACTCCAGGGGGATGTTCATCCTGATCAATTACTACGCCATCAGGGACGAATACGGCAGATATATGGGAACCCTTGAAGTGACCCAGAACGTCAAGTCCATCAGAGAGCTGGAAGGCGAAAAGAGAATTCTTGCAGATTAGTTCCCATTAACGGAAGATTAGTCTCTACGCATTGAAAATATTGAATGTAGGACCTGGAATGTTTTTCAGGTCTTTCACTTTTGGGGTCAGCGAAATCCTCATCGTCCTTAAGGATTTTCTGTTCCTAATGGAAGAAGAGAATTATCAGCAGGTGTAGCATCTGCAGGTTCCTTAAAAATTCATTGAACAGAATTTCTTAAAATATCAGCTACAGGTGAATTCTAATTTATAAAACAGAAGAAAGTACGCTATAATAGAATTTAGTAAAAAGTTTTTCTAGGGCACAGGAGGATTTGTGATGAATAATGCAGACAGGCAATATCTGGATATCGTAAGGGATATTCTGGATCACGGATATTATGACAATAACAGGACGGGAGTCAGCACCTACAAGCTTCCGCATAAAATCATGCAATTTAATTTGGAAAAAGAGTTTCCAATCCTGACAAGTAAGTTAGTCGGATTCAAGACCGCTGTGAAGGAACTGCTGTGGATCTACAGGGACCAATCCAATTCTGTTCTAAAGCTCCAGGAAGAGAAGGTCCATATCTGGGATGAATGGATGAAGGAAGATGGAACCATCGGAACCTCCTATGGATGGGTAGTGAAGGAATATAAGCAAATTGACAAGTTAATCAGTTCGTTAAAGAACAATCCACAGGACAGAAGAATGATCATGAGCCTGTGGCAGATTCCGCATCTAGAGGGCGGTTCATTATACCCTTGCGCCTTCATGACCATGTGGGACGTGACGGACAATCACCTGAACTGCATGCTGGTCCAGAGGTCAGGAGATATCCCGCTGGGCGTCCCGTTTAACATGACACAGTATGCGGTGCTTGTGCATCTCATTGCACAGGTAACTGGTCTTAAACCAGGACTGTTCACCCATGTGATCAATAATGCCCATATCTATGAGAATCAGATCGAGGGCATGAGAGAACAGCTTTCGAGAGGTGAGGCGCCAGAAGCGCCAGCATTATGGATCAATCCTGAAATCAAGGACTTCTATGATTTCACCATCGATGACATCAAACTTGTAGACTATAAGCATCTGGGTAAAATCGCCATGGAGGTGTCCGTATAATGCTGAATCTTATGGTGGCGATTACCTTTGACGGAGTCATGGGAAAGGACAATAAACTTGTCTGGAGGATTCCTACGGACCTGAAATACTTCAAGGAAAAGACTTTAGGGAAAAAAATGATCATGGGCAGAAAGACGTTTGAAAGCTTAGGTGGTGTACTGCCTAACAGAGAACACATCGTATTAACGAGAGACTTGTCTTACAAAGCTCCTGAATCTGTGAAGATTATCCATACCCTTGAGGATGTCGAGCCTTATATTGAATCTGAAGAAGAAGTCTTCCTCATCGGAGGAGCGGAAATCTTCACGATGCTCATGGAAAAGTGTCATCGGCTCTACATTACTTGGGTGGATAAGGAATTCGAAGGTGATACCTATTTTCCGCTTCTCAAACTGAAAGATTTCAAGGAAGTCAGCTCAGTTGAAGCACATGATGAAAAATCGGACATCCATCTGATTTTTAGTGTATACGAGAAGCTTGAAAATTCTATCTCATAATTGGTTATAGCCCTTATTGGGCACTTCATAAAACAGACCCTCGTCTCTTTTGAGATGAGGGTCTGTTTTATGAGGATAAAAGAAGATAATATCATTGATACACAAGAACTTTAGGAATATAATGGTCGCAAAGAAGCAAGATGGATTCCAATCCAGTCTCGCAAAACTAAGAATGGAGACTACTCAATTAAACAGGAGGAAAAGAGGATGAAAAAGTATGATTTGGTCGTTATTGGAACAGGTGTCGCAGGAGTAACTGCTGCCTATAACTGCCGAGAGGCCGGACTAACGGTTGCTGTCATAGATAAAAGACCTTTTGGAGGCACATGCGCCTTACGTGGTTGCGATCCGAAAAAGGTTTTGGTCGGTTCAGCAGAGATCATGGATCGGATTCATCGAATGAATGGGCTCGGAATTGAAGAGGGAAGCCGAGTGAATTGGGAAGACCTGATGACATTTGAACGTAGTTTCACGAAAAACTATTCTGAGCGTAGTGAAAAAGGGTTTCTTTCAGCAGGGATTGATACGTATCATGGCACAGCCTCATTTGTAAGTGAAAGTGAGATTGTTGTTAATGAGGATCAGATTGCTTTCAATTATCTTTTAATCGCTGCTGGAGCAAAACCCGCCCTGCTTCACCTAAAAGGGGAGGAATATGTGCTCCTGAGCGATGATTTCCTGGAGCTTGATCATTTACCAAAGCGAATTGTATTCATTGGTGGTGGGTTTATTTCCTTTGAATTTGCCCATATTGCTGCCCTAGCCGGGTCAGAGGTGCATATCCTGCATCGAAGCAGCACACCACTAAAAAACTTCGACCAAGAATTGGTGGCGCTACTCATCAAGCGTTCAGAAGAACTGGGTATACATCTTCATCTGAATACGGAACCTACAGAAGTTGTGAAAATTGATGATCATTATGTCGTTCATGCTGTAGAGAATGGGAAAAATATCGAGATTGAATGTGACGGGGTCTTTCATGGTGCAGGGAGAATTCCGGATGTGGATGAGCTGAATCTAGAGAAGGGAAGGGTTGCTCATGATAAGCATGGAATCACTGTAAATGAATTCCTTCAAAGTGTCAGTAATGAAAAAGTATACGCAGCTGGAGATGTGGCGGCAAGTAAAGGTATTCCATTTACTTCAGTTGCAACTAGAGAATCCCTTGTAGTTGCAGAAAATATCTTAAAGGGGAACGTTAGACAGTTAGACTATTCTGTGGTGCCGTCTATCGTATTTACACAGCCTAAATTAGCCATGATTGGCTTAACTGAAGCCAAAGCGATAGAAAAAGGTTACGAAATTCTTGTAAAGCGGTTCGATACGACAAACTGGTACACTTACAGGAGAACGCATGAAGCTTATGCAATGAATAAAACGATCATCGATAAGAAAACAGGAAAACTCATCGGGGTCCATATCTTAGGGAGCAATGCCGATGAGCTGATCAATTATTTCGCGCTCCTCATGAAATTCAACCTGCCCTATGAGGAAGTAAAGACGATGATTTTTGCTTACCCTACCTCAGCATCTGATCTAGAATACTTCTTATGATGAATCAAACTTGAGGTGATAGAATTGTATAAATGAAAAGGGGCTGTTTGCAAATGAATTTGCAAGCAGCTCCTTTTCAGGTATTTCGATTATCTTTAGCTAATCCTCAATAGCCTTCACAGGGACCTGTACTTCCGTAAGCCAGTCATTCTTGTCATCCTTGTTCCAGATGCCATCGATGAAGCTTTCTCTTGGATTATCCACTGCCTCGTATCTGTTGTCCTCAATCCACTTATAGATGAACGCGTAGGCATTCCCGATGGTTTCATAGGGACCTTTGTGTAGGACAGATACGACAAGGGTGTCTGGAAGCCTCTTGAAGGTGATCCCGTTTCCTTCGATGCCAAAATCCGTCACCGATTCGCAGAGCTCCATGTCGATATCCTTCTCACGGTATTCTCCGTCATGGTACACATTGAAGCAGTATTCAGGAACAGTACATTCTAAACCCGGATTCATTCTTGTAACCTCCGCCCCGATGGCTGGGATGATCTCAAACATCGCATCATAATCCGGGATTCTGATCCGCTTGGAATAAACGATGCATGATGGGATTTCTTTTATGACAGCTTGGTAGTTCATGGATTCATCCTCCAGTTTTTTACTTAGGAAGGTATCAAGTCTTTTACACTGTGCTTCCAGGGCCCTGATTTCCTCTTCCAGGTCGGACTTCTTCTTTTTGAGGATATTCTCTTGTTCCACACCCTCTAGAAGATTGCATATTTCGCTGATTGATAGGCCCATCTGTCTGAAACACTGGATCTGATGAAGTTTCAGAAGCTGGCTTGTCGTATAGTAGCGGTATCCCGTTTCCCTGTCCGTGTATTCTGGCAAGAGGAGTCCCTCTTTCTCATAATACCTCAGGGTTTTGACGGTCGTCTTTCCGATCTTTGAGAATAATCCGATACGAAACACATTACTCACCTCAATTCCTTTCCTAATTTCATCCTAGATCCTACCCTTAGGGGAGAGTCAAGAGATTAATCCATGCTGTTAAAAACTTTTTATCTTCTTATGTACCTTCTTCCTCTATGGATTGAGTACAGTCCAATGACAAAACCGCCTACATGCTGCAAGCGGCTTCATTATTCTCTGTGTCTAAACTTTGATGTATATCGTTCCTGGAGCTGGTTGTCATTCAACGATGAAAGAAATCTTGACATTAACCCGATACTTAACGATTTCGTCTCCGTTTACGATTGCCTGCATGTGTTCAACATACACCGATTGGATATTGTGTAATGTCTTGGCTGCTTCCTTGATGGCTACCTTGGTTGCATCTTCCCAACTTACATCAGACTCTGATAGAAGCTCGATTACCTTAACTACGGCCATTTTCTCACCTCCTTGCAAACGTTATCTTGTTACTTCTAATTATAACACGCAACAATTTTCTTCTCAATCGATTTGACACGTAACCACAGGTTGAAAGATAAACTTAATATGAATTTACTGCACCTCTCATTCACAAACTTTCTCTTTGCTCAGCCCTAGAAGGCCGTGGTACCAGTTGTGTCTAAAGACACATTGAAAATCCGCCAATCCCTTTGCTCTAAAGGAATGAGTCGTTTCAAAACCAGATTAACTAGTTTTGAAACGACTCCATTTATGGTAGATTGTGCACATTTAATTCTAATAGGTTATTATACAGTTAACGATGACTAGTTTTAGTAATTATAGTTTCATGCAATTAAAAATGGGCATACAAAGTGTGAAAGGTGGCCAACCATGAAAATTTTATCGTCAAAAAAATTAGCTGAAACAGTTAGAAAGTTAAGAGAAGAAGAAGGGTAAACACAAAACGTACTAGGTAACTTAACGGGTATAAACAGAATGATGATTGGTCGCATTGAAAGAGAGAAATTCACTCCATCTATTTTACAATTTGAAGCTGTATCTAATGTTCTTGGCTTTGATCTTAAAGGTATATTTATAGAAAAAGCAAGAACTAACTCTTTTGTTGTTCTTCGTAGTGAAACATTAAGTGAGAGCGAGAAAGATGGTGTAGAAAAGCTATTCAAAATGATGCTGACCCTTAGACTGCAAATTCAGTTAAGGAGCTCATTTGAAAATGAATCCAATCAAGCTTATGAACTACAGCTCGATGAATAAGGAAACTACCGGAAAAGCGCCGTTCTTTAGGCTTTATAGGAGAAACTCCTACATCTAATGATATTTTCACAATTCTTGTTAAACTAACATTATCTTGCTGGAATATCCCACTAATCCGAAAGTAATAGACTAGCTTTTTCTGATTAGTGGG
>Ga0209100_1001240_pt1 | contig 18112 bp, 13 predicted proteins | sample lystaG_FD_185480 | JGI IMG/M metagenome (GOLD analysis project Ga0209100, IMG submission 185480) | Glacier valley bacterial and archeal communities from Borup Fiord, Nunavut, Canada, to study Microbial Dark Matter (Phase II) -... | ecosystem: Environmental > Aquatic > Freshwater > Ice > Glacier ...
CAGGATTATCAGAGTGAATATATTGATCTTTACCAGCAATTCAAGCCTAAGGAAAATGAAAAGAAAGAAAATATCAATGATGATATTGAATTCGAGATTGAGTTGATTAAGCAGGTGGAGATTAATATAGATTACATCCTTTTGCTTGTTACGAAATATCAAAAAGATGGTAATCAGGATAAAGAAATATTAATATCCATTGATAAAGCTATCAATTCAAGCATAAACCTTCGCAGCAAATTACAACTCATTCAAGACTTCATAAAAACGGTTACTCCTCAGACCGAAGTAGATGACGAATGGAGAAAGTTTGTAGACGAACAACGAGAAAATGACTTGATGGAGATCATAACTGAGGAAAAATTAAAAATGGAAGAAACTCATAAGTTAGTTGATAATTCTCTTCGTGATGGAATTTTAAAGACTACTGGTACGGATATTGATGCGATTATGCCTCCGGGATCACGTTTTGGTGGTGGTAATAGAGCGGTTAAGAAGAAACAGGTAATAGATAGGCTTAGGACGTATTTTGAGAAGTATTTGGAGTTGTTTTATGGGAAGTAAACGGATAACAATCAAAGTAAGATTTAACTTGAAAAAAAAGAAATATTGAGAAAGAATCATTTATTTATGAGAAGTGGAGGGGAAAATGGAAAAATTACTTATTGAATTAAAAAATACATATGGCGAAGCAGCTGTATTTAGAGATGGACAGAAAGAAGCTATTCAAAGTGTTCTTGATGGAAAGAGATTACTGGTGGTTCAAAAGACTGGGTGGGGTAAGAGTCTTGTATACTTTATGGCAACAAAAGTGTTGAGAAAGAAGGGTAAAGGAATAACACTTATTATTAGCCCACTGTTAGCGCTAATGAATAATCAGATTGATTCAGCGAATAAACTAGGTTTACGTGTAGAAACAATAAACTCTGAGAATGCAGAAGATTGGGATTCTATAACGGAAGAATTGAACCAAAGTAAAATTGATGCGTTAATAATCTCACCGGAACGATTATCTAATCCAGGATTCAAAAAGTTATTGATAGATAGGCTTGCTGCTCAGATAGCTCTATTTGTTGTTGATGAAGCACATTGTATTTCAGATTGGGGACATGATTTTAGGCCTGATTACAGAAGAATTGTTGATATTATTAATATATTACCATCAAACATTCCAGTGCTTGCAACAACAGCTACTGCAAACAATCGAGTAGTGAATGATATAAAAAAGCAATTAGGAGATAAATTACTCATAAGTAAAGGAAGCCTTATGAGAGAGTCATTATCGTTGCAAGTTATTGAACTATATTCAAAAGAAGCACGAATGGCGTGGATATTACATAATATTGATACAATACCAGGAACAGGTATTATTTATTGTTTGACAGTAAATGATTGCAAGTTATTGAATAAATGGTTAAACGAAAATGGAATTAATAGCGAAAGCTACTTTGCGGGAATAGACACAGAAAAGAAAAATGAAGTAGTTTATGCCTTCAAGAATAATACTATAAAAGTTCTTGTGGCTACGGTTGCATTTGGTATGGGGTTTGATAAACCAGACATAGGATTTGTAATTCACTTTCAGAGGCCAGGAAATATTGTTGCATATTATCAGCAAATTGGACGTGCAGGAAGAGGAATAGATCAAGCATATGCAATCTTGTTGTGTGGAGGTGAAGATGATGATATTAATAACTATTTTATAGATTCGGCATTTCCAACTGAAGAATTGATGGAGGTCGTTGTCAATACGGTTATAGAACATCCTGGAATCAAAAGTTCTCAATTAGAGAAGTATATAAATATGAAATCTACAAAAATTAAAGCATGTGTAAAATATTTATTAGTAAATGGTAATATTTTTGTTGAAGATAAAAAATATTATAAGACGCCTCGTATATGGAAACCAGATTTAGAGAAGAGTAGAGAAATAACAAATATAAGAAAAAATGAACTCTTGCAAATGGAGAAGTACTCAAAACAAGAAAATTGCTACATGGAATATATCGCAAATGCTTTGGATGATCCAGATGCAAAAGTATGTGGAAAATGTGAAAATTGTTTGAGACATCCATTGCTACAGACTAAAGTACCTGAGGCATTAGTTCTACAGGCGCAACAATTTATTCGGGAAGATTTTAATATTATCGAAGCAAGAAAACAATGGCCATCAGGAGAAAATCTTGATGGAAAAAATCGAATATCCGCAGAGCTTCTATGTGAGACAGGCAGAGTATTAAGCAATTATGGTGATGCTGGTTGGGGGAAACTTGTGTCAGCGGGTAAATATAAAAAAGGATTTTTCGATAATCAATTAGTTGAGGCATCTGGGTTGTTACTTGAAAAATTTATTAGAGAAAACGATATTAAATGGGTAACTAATGTACCGTCCATTAGAAGACCAGACTTGGTAAAATCTTTTACAGAGCGACTAGCGTCAAGATTAGGATTAAAATATTATGACGTGATAGAAAAAGTCGATGATAATAGATGTCAAAAAGAATTAAATACAAGTTATTTACAATATAAAAATGCATATAGTTCTTTTGAAGTGAATCATGTATATAACGCAAATGTTTTATTGGTAGATGATATGGTAGATTCTAGATGGACATTTACGGTATGTGGATATAAGCTTAGAAAGAGTGGGAGCGGGAAAGTATTTCCTTTTGCATTAGCAAATAGTGCAGGTAGAAATGGAGATGAATAAATGAAATTTTCTGATAATTCAATGAGCGTAATATTATTATGCAGTTATATTGGAATTAGTAAAGATGATATAACAAAGCCATTCTCGCTTGGTGAGTGGAATAAATTTTTAGATAAAGTAATTGAGATGGAACTTGACCCTAGTGTTATATTGAGAAAAGATTTAACTATTTTAAACGAATTAAAATATAGTAGTAATGAAATTGAACGGATAAAGAAATTGGTATCGCGCGGTGGGGCTGTAGCGTTTGAAATTGATGATCTGTCAAACAAAGGAATAGACGTAATAACTTTATTTGATGCAGATTACCCGGTCCTATTAAAACGAAAACTAAAAAGAAAAACACCTCCAATTTTGTTTTATGCGGGTGATATTAATTTGGCAAAGAAAATAGGAATTGCAGTAGTTGGCTCAAGAGATGTGGATCAAGCTGGGATGGAGTTTACAAGAAAACTTGTGGCTAGAGCATCTGAAGAAAGGTTAGTTGTTTATTCAGGTGGAGCAAAAGGTGTTGATTCAATTTCAGAAATAACTGCAATTGAAAACGGAAGTGCAGTTGTATCATTTATTGCTGATGCGCTAAGTGCTAAAATTAAGAAAAAAGAAGTGTTAAAAAATATATTACAGAGAAAATTATTGCTTATTTCAGATGTAAAACCAGATGTCGGATTTAGTGCAGCTAGAGCAATGAATAGAAACAAATATATATATGCAGCTGCTTATGGGGCCTTTGTTATTTCTTCAGACTATAACAAAGGTGGAACTTGGTCTGGTGCAGTTGAGAATATTTTAAATGAGTGGACAAAAGAATTTGTTTGGAATCATAAAGAATATAATGGAAATCTAAAACTTATTGAAAAAGGAGCAGTTCCTTTTGAGCTCACTGAAGAAAAAATTTATGATGCTATTATTAAAAAAGAAAACAGTTACAATCAATTAGATATTTTTAATATGAGTACAACAGTAAATGATAATTTACAAGAAAATAAGAATCAAGATATTTATGATGTTATAAAGACTTATATTGTTGAAAACTTTGGCAGTGGTTTGAGTCTCGATCAAGCATCAGGTCGGTTTAATGTTGAGAAGAGCCAGATGAAAATGTGGTTGAAAAGATTATGTGATGATAGAAAGATTATACTTGAGAATGGTATTTATTTAAAAAGTGAAAAATGCATATAAAAAATATTATTAAAAGTAAATCACAATTCTAGCTAAACAGGTATCAAATAGGTATCAACTCCAAAAGTAAAGCCTCACAAACCCAGTATTTATAAGGTCTGTGAGGCTTTTGTTTACTATTCCCACTCAATAGTAGCTGGTGGTTTTCCCGTAATGTCGTAGCAGATACGGTTTACATGTTTTACTTCATTTACGATACGATTAGAGATTTTACCAAGTAAATCCCAAGGAAGTTCTGAAAATTCAGCGGTCATGAAATCTGTTGTAGTAACGGCACGCAAGGCTACGGTGTAGTCGTAGGTTCTTTCATCGCCCATAACGCCGACACTTCTTAGATTTGTTAGTACTGCAAAATACTGTCCAATGCTTCTATCAAGACCAGCTTTAGCGATTTCTTCACGGTAGATATAATCAGCCTCTTGTAGAAGTGCTACCTTCTCAGGAGAGATATCTCCGATAATTCTGATTGCAAGACCAGGACCTGGAAAAGGTTGTCTAAATACTAGATTTTCAGGAATGCCAAGTTCAAGACCTGCTTTCCTTACTTCATCTTTAAACAGGTTACGAAGTGGTTCAATGATTTCTTTAAAATCAACATAGTCAGGAAGTCCACCTACATTATGGTGACTCTTAATTACTGCAGATTTACCAAGACCACTTTCAATAACATCTGGATAGATGGTTCCTTGAACTAGATAGTCCACGGTGCCAATTTTTTTCGCTTCTTCTTCAAATACACGGATAAATTCTTCACCGATAATTTTTCTTTTTTCTTCTGGTTCTGATACGCCGGCTAATTTCTTATAAAATCTTTCCTGTGCATTGACACGAATAAAGTTTAGGTCAAATTGAGTCGTAAAGATTGCTTCTACCTCATCGCCTTCATTCTTACGAAGTAGGCCATGATCAACGAAGATACAAGTTAATTGTTTGCCTACCGCTTTACTAATCATTACAGCTGCTACTGAAGAATCAACACCGCCAGACAGAGCACATAATACTTTCTTATCACCAATTTTTTCTTTTAGAGTAGCAATCATATTTTCTGCAAAAGCAGCCATTCTCCATTCGCCAGAGCATTGACATACTTCATATAAGAAATTATGCAGCATCTTAGGGCCTTCTGGTGTATGAACTACTTCTGGATGAAATTGTACACCATAAAGTTTTTGTGCCACATTTTCAACAGCAGCGATCGGACAGGAGTCTGATTTAGCAACAATGGAAAAGTCAGGAGCGGGTATTTCAATATAATCAGTATGACTCATCCAACAAATTGTTTTGTCGGAAACACCTTGAAACAATTTGGAAGACGTTGTTATTGCAATTTCAGTTTTCCCATATTCTCGTAGGGGAGCCTTAGACACTTTACCACCAAGTAAGAAGGTCATCAATTGACAACCATAACAGATACCCAAGATTGGAATCCCTAAATTAAAGATTTCTGGATCACAAGTGGGGGAATCTGCTTCATAAACACTTGCCGGGCCACCGGTAAAGATAATGCCTTTTGGTGCGATTTCTTTTATTTTATCTAAGCTCGTATTATAGGGAAGAACTTCACAATAGACATTACATTCTCTGACTCTTCGGGCAATTAATTGATTATATTGTCCACCAAAGTCAAGTACAATAACTATTTCCTTTTCCACGTTTTGACCTCCTAGTTTTTCAATTCACAGGTGTAAATATACATATATATTATGAAATAATAATGCGTTAAATATTTCATTACTATCACAAATAATAACAACAATAAGACATTTAATCGTTATAAATCGTTAAGATTGATTAAAGTGTCATAAGTCCAACATGGACTATATTTATGAATATCAATGTAGATATATTCAGCTTGGCGTCGAACTTTAGTTCGATACGATCAGGCTGAAAGTGGTGTTATTATTTCGTCAAGACTCATGGTGTTAGAGGCTTGTAAGAAATATACCACTTGAGGGAAAGGCAGCCAAATGAATGTATATACAGTGATATTCATTCATATTACTATATCTGACTTATGACACTCTAATCAAGATTATTGTATTTCTGCTTTAAATGTAGACTCATTCTACAACATTTTTAATAATTATGCTAGTCTAAAAATAAGTTTCCTACGATATATAGAAAATACAATAAATCTTGACGAAAGAAATGCTACAACCCCTCATGCCCCTTACCATGGTAGACAGTAATAACTTATAGCTGCGCCTTTTGTCCCTTTTGACCACGTTTCCGATTACGAACCTTCCTTGCACTTAAAATCTTGTTGTCATAAAGGAAGGTATCTGCGTTTGGATTAAGTGCTGTAGCAAAACAAACGAAATCATTCTTGTCTAAAGCAATCGCTTTTACACCACGTCCGGTCTTCTTGAGCTCTCCAACTTCTGATAACGGGAAGCCGAGAGACAAGCCATTATCCGTTAGCAAAATCACCTTATGATTACCGGAGAGGACATCACCTGCAGATAATAAGGTAATTCCAATTATTTTATCGGACTCTTCCAGCTTTGTGGCACTTATTTGTGAGCGATTGGTTTCAAATTCAACGCCTGAAACTTGTTTGATATATCCGTTCTTAGTCGTGAATAATAATTGTGCTTCAAATAGTTCCTCGAAGGAGGAATATAGAATTACTGTTTCCTTTTCTAATTTGCATAGGGTATGAATTAGTGTCCCTTTGTCCTTCATTTTACATTTTGGAATGCTTGCCGCTTTCACCTGATTCATATTTCCTTCTGAAGTAAAGACACATAAGCGATCATTATTCTTCATATGGATGGTATGAACATATTCTTTTAAGTTTTCTTCGGAAGCTCTTGTATAGCTTGCAGCATCAATCGACTTGGTATATCCAAATTTATCAATTAAGATGTAGATATCTTCGATTTTTATTTCTTCTACATACTCTGTATTTGAAATATTCATAAGGATTGTCCTACGTGGGGTATGAAAGATTTTCTTGTATTCACGTAAGCGAGCCTTAATCACTTTATACAATTCTTTGTTATCGCCAAGAATCTTTTTGTAATCTCTAATTGCTTCTGATAAGCTGATATTTTCTTCGTGTAATTTTAAGATTTCAAGGCCGATTAATTTACTCAATTGCATGGATAGAATAGCCTCTGCTTGGCGCTCTGTAAAGTCAAAAGTTGCAGCTGCTTTCTCGGATTTTACTGTTTTAAATTTGATATCGGTGGTGTCACCTTCTATAAGACAGGCTTTTGCTTGCTTAAGTGAGGAACTGCCACGTAAAACTTCAATAATTAAATCTATGACATCGGTTGCTTTTATTAATCCATCAACGATCTCCAAACGTTTTTCTGCCTTCTCTAGGAGATAATTATATTCTTTGGTATATAAAACTTCTTGGAAGTCTACAAATTCCGCAATTAAATTTTTTAAATTAAAAACAATAGGCTGTTGCTCCTTAACAGCAAGGAGATTCATAGCATAGGTATCTTCAAGTGCTGTCTTCTTATAAAGTCCGTTTAATAAGTTCTCTATATCACGGTCTTTTTTTACTTCAATTACAACACGAATTCCTTCTTTTGAGGACTCATCTCTGATATCAAAAATTTCATCAAATACCTTGTCCTTCATTAACCCAGAAAGACATTCCACAAGTTTGGTTTTATTGCCTGCTACAGTATAGGGAATTTCTGTTACGACAATGTTCTTACGACCATTTTCCCCATTTTCAATTTCTATTTTTCCTCTAATTCTTATTTTGCCTTCGCCGTTTTCGTACATCATAGGAAGATCATTTTGATTGATAATCATGCCTCCGGTTGGGAAATCAGGTGCAGGAATGTATTCCATCAATTTCTTTATTGTGATATATGGATTATCTATATAAGCGATAACACCATCGATTACTTCATCAGGATTGTGAGGAGGAATATTCGTTGCCATACCTACGGCAATGCCCGTTGTGCCATTAATTAGTAAGTTTGGTATCATGGCAGGTAAAACAACTGGCTCCATTTCACTATCATCAAAGTTTGGAATAAAGTCAACAAGACCCTTTTCAAGATGATCTAACATTGTCATGGCACCATTTGATAATCTTGCTTCTGTATAACGCATCGCTGCTGCACCATCACCATCGATGGAACCAAAGTTTCCGTGACCATCCACCAACGGAACGCGAAGAGAATAATCTTCCGTCATGCGAACGAGTGCATCGTAGATGGAGCTGTCACCATGTGGATGATATTTACCCATGGTATCACCGACAATACGTGCACTCTTTCTATGAGGCTTATTTGGATCTAACCCAAGCTCCATCATAGAAAAAAGAATTCTACGTTGTACTGGTTTTAAACCGTCCCTAACGTCAGGAAGCGCTCTTGCGATAATGACACTCATGGCATAATCTCGATAACTATTTTTCATCTCTTCGGAAAAATCTAATTGGATGATATGATCCGTATTTTTACTCATTATAACCCTCCACCTATGTTTGAAAATTAAGTTTTAAAATAAATTGCTAAATATGATTAAAGTGTCATAAGTCCAACATGGACTATACTTATGAATACCAATGTATATATATTCAGCTTGGCGTCGAACTTTAGTTCGATACGATCAGGCTGAAAGTGGTGTTAATATTTCGTCAAGACTCATGGTTTTAGAGGATTGTAAGAAATATACCATGTTTATTGAAAATAAACATTTTGAAGGAAAGGCAGCCAAATGAATGTATATACAGTGATATTCATTCATATTACTATATCTGACTTATGACACTCTAATCAAATATCTAATTTTGCATATTTTGCTTCTTCCATTATAAAGCTACGTCTTGGAGGCACATTACTACTCATAAGGATTGTAGTGATCTCATCTGCTTCTACCGTGTCACTGATTGTTACTTGGGCGAGTATGCGCGACTCGGGATCTAGGGTTGTTTCCCACAATTGGTTCGCATCCATTTCACCTAAACCTTTATACCGCTGCATATTTAAGATCTTATTTCCCTCTATTTTACGGAATTTCTCCAGCTCGAAATCATTATAGATATATTCTGATTGTTTCTTTTTCTTTCCCCTTTGGGTTGATTCATATTCCACCCGATAGAGAGGTGGGAGACCTTTATAAATCTTGCCTTCTAAGATAAGCTCCGGCATGAAACGGTAGAAAAAGGTTAGCAATAAGGTGCTGATATGTGCTCCATCCACATCGGCATCTGTTAGAATAATAATTTTATCAAAACGAAGCTTGGACAAATCGAAATCATCGCCTATCCCACAACCAAAGGAGGCAATCATTGACTTAATTTCATTATTTAAAAGAATTTTTTCAAGGGAAGCTTTTTCTACATTCAAGATTTTTCCACGAAGAGGAAGAACGGCTTGCGTTCTTCGATTCCTGGCAGTCTTCACAGTACCACCCGCGGAATCACCCTCGACGATATATACCTCGCATTCCTCCGGCTTTTTGGAAGAACATGAAGCGAGCTTACTTCTAGTGTCCACATCACTGAGTTGTTTCATCACAGCGGTTCTGGCCTTGTCACCGGCGCGTCTTGCATTATAGGATTTCATTGAATTATCTAAAATGCTCTTAAGAACATCAATATTCTTATCTAGCCAGCGCCCAGCCTCTACTGTAAATACTTCATCTACTGCACCTTTGGCATCTGTGTTGCCTAGCTTCGTTTTCGTTTGACCTTCAAATTGCGGATCTGGATGCTTAATTGAGATGATAACTACAATACCATTACGGATATCCTTACCATCTAAATTATCATCCTTATCCTTCAGTAAATTTAATTCTCTTGCATACTGATTCATGACACGAGTCAAAGAGGTCTTAAAGCCGGTAACTAAGGTACCGCCGTCAACCACATTAATACGGTTACAATAGGCATTGATTTGCTCTGAATAACAATCGGTATACTGTAAGGCTATTTCTACTTCTATTTCACCACTTTTTCCCTCAATATAGATTGGTTCCTCATGGAGAACAGTCATCTCACGGGTCAAATAAGATACAAAGCTTTTAATGCCATAGGCCTCTTGATAGCTTTTGGTCAATCCGGTTGTTTGATCGGTAAAGTTAATTAAGATATTCTTATTTAGAAAGGCTATTTCTTTCAGCTTTTTATGTATGGTATCCGCCTTGAATTCTATTGTTTCAAATATTGTATCATCAGGATAAAAGATTACCTTAGTGCCGGTGTCGGATTTGTTACATTTACCGACAACGGGTAATAAACCATCAACTAACTCTGTGATGGCATGTCCACCGTTAACATATTCATCACGATAAATCTTACCATCTCTTTTCACTTCTATAATCATACGGCTCGAGAGTGCGTTTACCACCGATGCACCTACTCCGTGAAGACCACCGGATACTTTATATACGGAACCACCGAATTTTCCGCCTGCATGAAGAATTGTATATACTACACGTACGGTTGGTATTTTTTTGGTAGGATGAATATCAACAGGGACTCCACGTCCATTATCGCTGATTGCGATGCCACCATCTTTTAAAAGTGTAACGTCAATCTGAGTACAAAAGCCAGCTAGATGCTCATCGATACCATTATCTATGATCTCCCAGATGAGGTGATGCAATCCCCTTGTTCCTGTGCTTCCGATATACATTCCTGGACGTTTTCTTACTGCCTCAAGTCCTTCTAAAACGACAATTTGACTCCCGTTATATTGTTCCATGGTTTTTTAACCCCTTCTTTTCGAATAATTCACTTGAAATATTATATCATAACATATACAATTTATCCAGTGGTATCGCAATCATACGTTCGGATTCATGAGATATGAATTGATTAAAAAAACATCTTTTAAATAAAAGCAAAATGATGTATAATGTAAAACAATTATTCTAAAAACGGAAGGGAGCCAATAATGGCTTTATATAAATACGAAACACATCTCCATACGAAGGAAGCAAGTGCCTGTGCAACCTGCAACGGCGCAGAACACGTAAGACTTTATAAGGAAGCTGGCTATGATGGGATTATCGTAACGGATCATTTTTTTAATGGTAATTCTAATGTTCCAAAAGATTTACCATGGGAGGAACGAATCGACTTATTTTGCAAGGGTTATGAAAATGCCAAAGAAGAGGGCGACCGAATTGGTCTTTCTGTATTTATGGGCTGGGAAGCCAATGACCACGGAACAGAATTTTTGATTTATGGTCTTGATAAAGCGTGGCTTAAGAGCCATCCCGATCTGTTATCTTGGTCAATTGAAGAGCAATACCAAAAGGTACACGCAGCTGGTGGTTATGTAGTGCATGCACATCCATTTCGTATGCGAGATTATATCAAGAAAGTTCGATTGTTCCCCGACTGTATTGATGCAGTAGAGGCAATTAATCTAAGAAATGGGAATGACGAGTTCGATCAAAAAGCATTTCAATATGCCAAAGAAAATGATTTCCCAGTCACTGCTGGATCCGATGCACATTCAAGCGTAATTCACAAGGGTGGTATTGCATTTGACCATAAATTACTAGATATCTTTGATTATATAGAAAGTATAAAAACAGGTAGCGGTTACCAACTACTTGGTACCAATAAGGAACAAGGACAAACAGGAGGATGAATTTGATGAAGAAGCAATTTGTTACATTAGAACAAATAAAAGAAATAACAAAGGAGTACCCAACACCTTTTCATATCTACGATGAGACGGGTATTAGAGAAAATGCCAGAAAATTAAAAGCAGCTTTTGCTTGGAATAAAGGATTTAAAGAATATTTTGCAGTGAAAGCAACGCCAAACCCATTTATTTTGAAAATACTAAACGAAGAGGGATGTGGTGCTGATTGCTCTTCTATGACAGAACTGATGATGACAGAAGCAATTGGTCTTTCGGGAGATGATATTATGTTTTCTTCTAATGCAACACCACCAGAGGACTTCATAAAGGCAAAAGAATTAAATGCAATCATTAACCTGGATGATTTTACTCATATTGATTTTTTGGAAAGGTTAACAGGAATTCCTAAAACGATTTGCTGCAGATATAATCCGGGCGGTTTATTTAAAACTGCAAATGGTATTATGGATAACCCGGGTGATTCTAAATTTGGTTTTACAAAAGAACAGATGATAGAGGGTTATAAGAAACTTCTAGGGATGGGAGCAAAGAGTTTTGGAATTCACTCCTTCCTTGCAAGCAATACAGCTTCAAATGAATACTATCCAATCTTAGCAAAGATTTTATTTGAACTTGCAGTAGAGCTTCGTAATAAGACGGGCGCTGACATTAAATTTATTAATCTTTCCGGTGGAGTGGGTATTCCATATAGACCAGGGGAAGCCGCTAATGATATTATGGAAATCGGAGAAGGTGTAAGAAAAGCTTATGAAGAAGTTCTTGTACCAGCTGGTATGGGAGACATAGCGATTTATACGGAGCTTGGTCGCTTTATGCTTGGACCATTTGGTCATCTAGTTACGACAGCTATCCATGAGAAGCATATATATAAGGAATATATTGGACTTGATGCTTGCGCAGTTAATTTGATGAGACCTGCAATGTATGGAGCTTATCATCATATTACGGTAATGGGCAAGGAAGATGCGCCTTGTGACCATAAATATGATATTACAGGCTCTCTATGCGAAAACAATGATAAATTTGCGATTGATCGTATGCTTCCAGAGATTGAAATTGGGGATATTTTGGTAATTCATGATACTGGAGCACATGGCTTTGCTATGGGTTACAGCTATAATGGTAAACTAAAATCAGCGGAACTATTATTAACAGAAAATAAATCGATTCAGCTAATTAGAAGAGCAGAATCAGCTGCAGATTATTTTGTAACTTTTGATTTTTGCGACTTATTAAAGGATGCAAAATAACGTGATTATTCTTAAATGTCAAGAATATTTTGCAAAGTTTGAAGATATGATATAATGTAGCTTTGAAGCAACAAAATCAATAAAAACACTAGAAAATATAAGGTGTTGACAAGGAACTTGGGATACGATATAATACTTTGAATGTATTGTATGTTGTCGAATAAGCAATATGGAGGAAGGTGTTTTAAATGGCTGAAAAGAAAAACATATTGACCTACGGGGGATTGCGACAGTTAGAAGATGAGATTCATAATTTGAAGGTGAACAAACGAAAAGAAGTTGCTCAGAAAATTAAAGAAGCTAGAGAACAAGGGGATTTGTCCGAAAATGCAGAGTATGATGCTGCAAAAGATGAGCAAAGAGATATTGAAGCAAGAATTGAGGAAATCGATAAGATTCTCAAAAATGCTGAAGTGGTTGTTGAAGACGAAGTTGACGTAAATGTTATTAATATTGGTTGCAAAGTAAGAATTTTTGATATTGAATACCAGGAAGAATTGGAATATAAAATCGTAGGATCTACAGAGGCTAACAGCTTAAAAGGCAAAATTTCTAATGAATCACCAGCAGGTAAGGCGTTACTTGGCAAGAAAGTTGGCGAGATTGTTAGCGTAGATGCTCATACAGGTACTGTACAATATAAGATCTTGCAGATTCAAAGATCAAACTAGGATATATATTTGGGAGAAACTGATATGGCTGATGAAGGAATGCAAACAGAACAGGATTTAAGCGAATTACTGAAGGTGAGAAGAACAAAGTTATCAGAACTTCAAGAGAGCGGGAAGGATCCTTTCCAAATCATGAAGTTTGATGTAACCAATCATACAAGTGATATTAACAGCGATTTTGAGAGCTTTGAAGGAAAAACTGTATCGATAGCCGGGCGCATTATGTCAAAACGTGTTATGGGTAAAGCTTCTTTTTGCAATATCAGCGACTTAAAGGGTAATGTGCAGGCTTATGTGAAACGAGATGAAGTTGGCGAGGAAGTATATGCTGACTTTAAGAAATTTGATATGGGCGATATTGTTGGTATTGTTGGAACAGTTTTTAAAACTCATACAGAAGAAGTATCTATAAAAGCAAAGGAAGTTGTGCTTTTATCAAAGAGTCTTCAAATTTTGCCAGAGAAATATCATGGCCTCAAAGATACAGATACTCGTTATAGACAAAGATATATCGATTTAATTGTAAATCCTGAAGTTAGGGAGACCTTTATTAAACGTTCCCATATTATCAGAGAAATTCGTAATTATCTCGACAGTAATGACTTTATCGAAGTTGAAACTCCAGTACTTGTTCCAAATGCAGGAGGAGCAGCTGCGAGACCTTTTTTAACGCATCATAATGCATTGGATCAGGATATTCACTTAAGAATTTCGTTGGAATTATATCTGAAAAGATTAATTGTAGGTGGATTAGAACGTGTTTATGAAATCGGAAGAGTATTTCGTAATGAAGGGTTGTCAGTAAGACATAATCCTGAATTTACTTTATTAGAATTATATCAAGCATATACAGATTACTATGGTATGATGGACTTGGTTGAAAATTTATTCCGTGAAGTTGCACAGAAGGTACTTGGTACAACAACAATATCCTATGATGGTGTTGAAATTGACTTATCAAAACCTTTCGATAGACTTACTATGGTAGAAGCGGTAAAGAAATATGCCGATATTGATTTTGAACTAATTCCAGATGAAGCAGCTGCGAAAGCACTTGCCAAAGAACATCATATTAAGTATGAAGACCGACATAAGAAGGGCGACATTCTCAATCTATTCTTTGAAGAGTATGTAGAAGATAAATTGGTGCAACCAACTTTTGTAATGGATCATCCGGTTGAAATCTCACCGCTTGCGAAGAGAAAGCCGTCAGATCCTAATTTTACAGAACGTTTCGAACTGTTTGTTACGAAGAGAGAAATGGCAAATGCATTCTCAGAATTAAATGATCCGATTGACCAAAGAGGACGTTTCGAAGCACAGGAAGCTTTAAGAGCAGCAGGTGATGATGAAGCTAATCAATTAGACGAGGATTTCTTAACTGCTTTAGAATATGGTATGCCACCTACCGGTGGTATTGGTATCGGTATTGACAGATTTGTTATGTTACTTACTGATTCTGCAGCAATAAGGGATGTATTACTATTCCCAACGATGAAGAGTTTGGAGAAGTAAACCCTGTATTTATGCGGGTTTGAGAAAACAAAGAGCAAAATTTACGACCAACTTACGACCAAATAATGAAGCATATTCAATAAGAATCTCTTGGAAACAGGGGATTCTTTTTTTGTCAGCAAAAAGATATATAAAAAAACAAGTGCAACCAATGGTAGGAAACTTCAGATTGACCGGGAGAAAGCCTAAGGGAGATATCATCGCTTATCAGATCCGCCAATCTTCAAGCCGAGAAATCACACCGGAGGAAGCAAATGAGATTGGATATGAGACAGCAATGCGATTTACGAAAGGGAACCATGCATTTATAGTTGCTACCCATACGGATCGGGCCCATATCCATAATCATATCATTTTCAATTCCACGAATCTGGATTGTGAAAGGAAATTTCGGGATTACTGGTTTATTGCAAGTGCTCTGGAGCGAGTCAGCAATCTGGTATGCCTGGAGCATGGAATGTCGGTTATCGGACCGCGAAAGGATGGCCAATTTGCATAACGTCCGGATTATCCGGAAAGGAAAACCTTCCGAGATGCAATTTGTGAAGCGATTGATCTGGCACTCTTGCAAAAGACGGATGATTTTGAAAAGCTACTACAGCTGCTAGCTGAGTAAGGCTACGAAATCAAACGAGGAAAGAAGATAGCAATCAGAGGAAAAGAGCAGAAGTGATTTGTCCGGTTTAAGTCTTTGCGAGAAGGATACCGCGAAGAGGAACTGATCAAGGTCATGTCTGGAGAAAAGGAGTATAATCCTTCAAGAGAGGACGGAGCATAATGAGAGATTCCACCTCCGGTAATTAGAAAAGCTTTGATGTGATTATCGATATTTAGGAGAAGTTAAAACAAGGAAAAGGTGGAGGCTATACTTGCTGGGCTAAGAGTTTTAATCTGAAGGAGATATCTAAGATTTTGATGTATCTGGATAGCTGTGGTGTCAGAGATTATGATGAACTGGCAGCTAAGGCAAGTGCTGCAGTTAAGAGATTTGTAGATCTGACGTAAACCATAAAGGACTCGGAGAAACGATTAGCAAAGATTGCAGTTTTGAAAACTCACATTATCAATTATTCAAAGACCAGAGATGTATATGTGGCATATTGTAAATCCGGATACAGCAAAAAGTTCTTCGAAGAGCATCGTGAGGAGTTGATACTGCATAAGGTTGCTAAGGAAGTATTCAGTAAGTTGGATGGAAAAATTCCAAAGGTGAAGGAGCTAGATAAGGAGTACTCTGAGGTCATTGCGAAAAAGAAAGCAGCCTATAGCGAGTACCGACAGGCAAAAGCGGAAATGCAGGAATTAGTAAAAGCGAAGCATAATATTGACATGTTCTTGGATGCAGAGCAGGTGCAGGAACAGGAACAGAAACAGAAGAAGCAAAGAAGCAAAAATACACAGAGGTAATCTTTGGGGCAATCATCAGATTTACAGTTTGGTGGTTGCTCGTTTTTTGTTTCCAGGGGAAACGGAAGCTTCATATAGTGCTCACATTCGTGAGCATGTAGCCAGACATCTATGATGGATGTTCAGAGGGGATTGGGGACACTCCACAACAAGTAATCGCACAAGGACTAGTCCTGCGCACTATTTGCCAGTTAGTGGAAGAAACGCTAATATATACTTCAAAATATTGCAAATTACCAGATTTTTGAATATAATAATCAGTAGTTGTATGTATCGAGGGAAGGAGTAGGTGAGAAAAATGGAGCAGGAACGATTCACAGAAGAAGAACTTGCCATAGCAAAAAGTGTGGATCTTGTATCAGTGGCACAAAGTCTTGGATATACACCAAAAAGAATAGGCAAATATTACACATTGAAGGAAATGGATTCTATCCGCATTTATGATAGAACTCATTGGTTTCGCTGGAGTAGACAATTTAAAAAGGCGAAAATGGTGGTTCACAGATTGATTTCTTAAGAGTATTTTCGGGCATGGACGTAAAGACAGCAGTGTTTTGGCTACACAGCGAATTTCAACAGTTATAACAATACCTGTGTTGAAACATCAAGTGGAAGAAAAAGAGAAGGAAAGAAAACCATTTCAATTACCAGTAGCTTCCCATGATAATTCTTTCTTGTATTCCTATCTTAATCAGGAACGTGGAATCAGCAAGGCTGTTATTGACTATTTTGTAAGTCAAAAGCTGATTTATGAAAGCAGACATTATCTATTCTGTTACTGGAGATGATGATGCACCTGTTTTACCGGGAATGATTATCAGATGTCATACAAATAGATGTACCAGAGTCATGGTATTGAAAAAGTACACAGAGGGAATGTTGATTGCCCAAGCAGATAAAGAAGGGAAAATATTTACCTAAAAAGAATCACATTAAAGTTAACATCAGGTATAGCAGATGCTTATATGACAAAGACAATTAAAAGATGGCCTCATGATATGGGAGACGGTGGTTACAAGCAGGACTGATGCCTGCTAGATCGGACTCGCCGTGGACGCATGGGAAAGATAACCAGTTTAGGACTGGCCTTTCTCGTGCGTCCTATTTTTTTGCAAAAATTTATATAGTAGGAGTAAATATCCGTCCTTAAACGTTTATCGAGCCAGACAAACGAAAGGATGGATTTTATGTATAACAACACAGAAGACAGCGGAAAGAGAATAAAAAATCTAAGAAACCAAGCAGGTTTATCACAGTCAGCATTGGCAGATGCAATTGGTGTACATGTTAAGACAATAGGAAAAGCAGAAAGAGGCGTATGTGGATTATCAATTGATAATTTTATTTTGATTGCAGAATACTTTGAGATGACTATTGATTATTTAGTGATTGGAAATGAACATATGGAAAATGAGAAAATCTCATTACTGCTTGAAAAATGTAATTATGAAATGAAGGAAAAAATCTATTTTGTGGGCAGAAATATTATAGAAATTTTGTAACTATTCAGAACCAATGTCATGATGCCGGGGTCAAGAGCCCCACGTATAGCACCTTGAAAATTTAATATTTTACAGTAAATTCATGCATTCACATGGATATGCAGCTAATCTTGAAGAAACAGTTGGAAAAAATGGTTCTGTTGTAACGAATTACCAGTATGGGCAGAACATTCATAGTGACAGCCGGTTTCTTCAGGACACGATTTCACAGATGGAAAAATCTGAAGACGAAATAATTCTAATCACCGATGGTGGCTATGATGGTGGAGATAATGTA
>Ga0209100_1001243_pt1 | contig 18046 bp, 13 predicted proteins | sample lystaG_FD_185480 | JGI IMG/M metagenome (GOLD analysis project Ga0209100, IMG submission 185480) | Glacier valley bacterial and archeal communities from Borup Fiord, Nunavut, Canada, to study Microbial Dark Matter (Phase II) -... | ecosystem: Environmental > Aquatic > Freshwater > Ice > Glacier ...
GGCTGAGGACGAGGAGAAGCAGTGGCACGAGGGCGATGATCCAGACCTGCGCGGTGTAGATCGGCAGGCGCAACAGGGACCGACCACGAGGAATTGACTCGAAGGATCCGGTGCTGTCCAACGAGCCCTCGCCGCCAGCGGGCTGTGGGACGGTGGGGCCCGCCACCGCAGCGGAGCCGAGGACGGATCCTTGGGTTGGGATGAAGGCTGGGCGCGGCATGTAGGCATCGGAATTGTCGGCGTCGGATGCCACCGTGCCGTAGTCGATCGTGTCGAGGTTGACGACGCTAGGATCGGCCGGTCGTTTCGCCGCCGCGGGGGCAGCTGCCGCCGGGGGAGAAACAGGCTCGGGATCACGGTCCCCGGGGTCGACGGCATCATCGTCGATGTCGTCCCCGTGCGGTTCGTCGGCGGCACGATCCTCGTCGAGCATCGCCGGGGCGTCGATCTCGCGCAGAGTGACGCTGAGCGGTGTGTGCGCGGCGGCGGCATCCTTCGCTTCGTCTTCGTCGGTGGCGAGAGTGGCGTACTCCTCGTCCCTTTCGCGCTGTTCGCGCTGCTGGCGACGGGTCGGCACCTCGTCGTCGGCAAAGGCCAGGCGGGTCGACGTCTGCACCACCAGTGGTGGACGCGCTTCAGTAGTGAGCTCGGTCCAGGCGTGATTGTTCCACCAGCGCAGCTGGGGGAGACCCATGGGGTCCGGGTACCAGCCGGCCGGCACGGTCACGTCGTCCTCGAACATCTGCCCTCCTGCAGTCGGCTCTTCTACCTGGGTGGTGCGAATGCCCTATTTGGGCACTCCGGGTGACGCTAAACATTCGGGTGTGCTCAACCTATCGCTCGGAGTAGGCTCTGAACGGGGGTTTCCGGCCCTCTACTGGCCCCAATTGTAGGCGCAGGCATGCCCAGCTGCTGCGGGGTCTGCCGGATCATCCCGCCGCTGCATCGCTAAACTCGTCCTGACGGAGAGCCACAATCGACCCGTCGACGCGACATCCAGCGCGGGGTTGGATCGCAGACCGCATCGGACAATGACGCGGTGACAACCCACGAGGCAATGGAGCCGTAGTGAACGCAGGGAATGTGTTGAGCGACCAATTCGTCGAACAGGGTGCCGAGAGAACGCGACGGGATGACTCCGTAGCCGACCTCCCCGCAATCCCGGGTATGGACGGACCGGACGGCTCTCGCATCCGCACCCGGATCGAGAGCGATTCCCTCGGCAGTATGGAGATCCCGGCGGACGCGTACTGGGGCATCCATACGGCACGCGCACTCGAGAACTTCCCCATCACTCGTCGACCGATCTCGGTCTACCGCGATCTGATCCGCGCTCTCGCCCGCGTCAAGCAGGCCGCCGCTCGCGCCAACAAGGAACTCGGCGTGCTGGATGCCGACAAGGCCGACCTCATCGACCGTGTCTGCGAGGAAATCGTGGGCGGCGCCCTCCATGACGAGTTCGCCGTCGGTGTGATCCAGGGCGGGGCGGGAACTTCCACCAACATGAACACCAACGAGGTGATCGCCAACCGCGCACTGGAGATCCTGGGCTACGAGTTCGGCGACTATTCGCACTTCCACCCGATCGACGACGTCAACCGCAGCCAGTCAACCAACGACGTCTATCCGACTGCCATCAAGCTGGCCATGGTGTTCGGCGTGAAGCGCCTGCTCGAAGAGCATCGACTGCTCACGCAGGCTTTCGCACGAAAGGGCGTGGAGTTCGCCGGCGTTCTGAAAGTGGGGCGTACCCAGATGCAGGACGCCGTTCCGATGACGCTCGGCCAGGAGTTCAACGGCTTCGCCCACACCCTCGCCGAGGACTATGACCGTCTCGGCGAAATCATCCCGTGGCTCAACGAGATCAATATGGGAGCCACGGCCATCGGCACCGGAATCACCGCCGACCCGCGCTACGCGGAGGCGGTCTGCCGCCACCTCGTCGCGATCACCGGAATACCCATGGAGACCGCCGCAGACCTCATCGAGGCCACCTCCGACGCTGGCATTTTCATGACGCTGAGTGGCACGCTCAAGCGCGCCGCCGTCAAACTCTCTAAAATCTGCAACGATCTCCGACTGCTCTCGAGCGGACCGCAGGCCGGATTCGGCGAGATCAACCTGCCTCCGCGCCAGGCCGGATCGTCGATCATGCCGGGCAAGGTCAACCCGGTGATCCCAGAGGTCGTGAACCAGGTGGCCTTCAGCGTCATCGGCGCGGATGCCACGGTCACCGCGGCCGCGGAGGGCGGCCAGCTGCAGCTCAACGCCTTCGAGCCGGTGATCGCTCACAGCATCCTGCAGTCCCTCGCCTGGATGACGAACGCCTGCTACACGCTGCGGGTGAACTGCGTCGACGGCATCAGCGCCAACGTCTCGCGGCTTGCGGCGCAGGTGGAGTCATCGGTGGGCGTCGTGACCGCACTCACTCCGTACATCGGCTATGCGGCATCCGCCTCCCTCGCCCACACCGCGCTCACCACGAACGCCTCAATCGCGGACCTCGTGGTCTCGGCCGGACTCATGTCGGCGGAGAAGGTGGCCCGCGTGCTCTCACCGGGACGTCTCAGCGGCCTAGTGCCGATGACCGGAGTGATCACGGTGATACCGCAGCCCCAGCCGCAGTCTCAGCCGCAGTCCCAGGCGCAGTCCCAGCCTCAGCCGGAGACCGTGTAGCGCGGGCGATCGCCGATGTCTATTCAGCGCCCCGCGGCACCCCAGAGGTGGAGCCCTGCGTAGCTGCGCCACGGCGCCCAGCGTGCTCCGTGGGCGGCGAGCGTACGTGCCGTTGTGGGCAGACCGAGACGGGCGGCGCTCGCGAGCATCACGAGATCGCTTGCGAGCAGTATGTCTGGATTGCCGAGTACACGCATGGCGAGGTAGCCGGCCGTCCACGGTCCGATGCCCGGAAGAGCGGTAAGGCGGGTAGTGAACTCATCGGTGGGCATTCCGAGGTCGAGGCTGAGCGAGCCGTCGGCGATCGCCCGCGCTGCGCCGAGGATGCTCCTGACCCGGGTCGCCGGTCCGCGCAGGACTCCGGCGCCGTGTTCTGCGATCTCGAGTGCCGTCGGAAAGAGTCCGGGCGTCGCGGAGAGCTCACGGGAGAGCCGCCCCAACACGGTTCGGGCCGAAGCAACTGAGATCTGTTGCCCGATGATGGTGCGGAACAGCGTCTCGGCAATGTCCAGGCTGCCCGGTAGGCGCAGTCCCGGGCGCGCTCTCACCAGAGGCGCGAAGGTGGGGTCGGCGGAGAGCGATTCGTCTATCGCGGCGGAGTCGGCATCGAGGTCGAGCAGCCGCCGAACCCGCGAGACCAGGGTCGACAGGTCAGCGATATTCTCGAGGCGCGCCACGCACAGCACGGCATCTGCTCCGTCGAGGCGCAGTTCGATCTGGCCGACACCGCCCGGAAGCCGAACCGAGCGTGCGAAAGAGTGAGCATCCGCTGTCTCGACGTCGGCGATTGCGTGAGCCGCGAAAAAAGCCATGAGGCCAGCGCCGTCGAACGGGGCCCGGGCCGGGAGCCGCAACGAAATCTCTGTGGCTGTGCCGCCGGCCTTCTTCGACGCCGTCGTTTCCCGAGTTGCACCGAGACGAAGCGCGGTCGGGGTGAGCCCATAGACCGCCTGCACGGTCTCATTGAATTGCCGGATGCTCGAGAAACCGGCCGCGAAGGCCAGGCCTGCGATCGGCAGGTCCGTGCTCACCAAAAGGGTGCGGGCAGTCTGGGCGCGGTGGGCACGTGAGAGTGCGAGCGGCCCAGCCCCGAGCTCGTTCACGAGCACCCGGCCGAGGTGTCGCGGGGTGTAGCCGAGCCGGTGGGCGAGCCCAGCCACGCCGTCCCGCTCGACCGTGCCATCGGCGATGAGGCGCATCGCCCGGGAGGCGATGTCATCGTGGATGTTCCAATCGGGCGAACCGGGCACCGCGTCGGGGAGGCACCGCTTGCAGGCGCGCAGCCCCGCTTCATGTGCGGCAGCAGCGGTTCGATAGAAGGTGACGTTGGAGGGCTTTGGCGTCATCGCCGGGCAACTCGGGCGGCAATAAATTCCGGTGGAGTGAACCCCGGCGATGAACTGCCCGTCGAAGCGGGAATCCCGCGACGACATGGCGCGATACCGTTCGGCGAACCGAGGATCGGAGCCGGTCACGCTGGCGGGGGTTCGGATGCTCACCAGTCAACTCTCGCATCGACCACCGACCTCGGCTAGCGGAAATCAGACCTGGCTCGAAACGTCTACGCTGGCCAGATGAGCGGCATGGCTTCATGAACGAATCGACGATCGCCCGCAGCGGCGTCACGATCCTCGGCAGCGCGAATCTCGACATCGTGTTCAGCGTCGATCGCATTCCATTCCCGGGTGAGACTCTCCTTGCCGAGTCTGCTGAGCGGCATCCGGGCGGTAAGGGGCTCAACCAGGCGGTCGCCGCGGCGCGTGCCGGGGCATTCACCGCCTTCATCGGTGCGCTTGGCACGGATGACGCGGGCGATCTGCTCGCGGCGACGATGGCGGATGCGGGAATCGACAGCAGCCGCGTGCGGCGGGAGGCCATGCCGACCGGGCAGGCCTTCATCGTCGTGGATCGCGCCGGAGAGAACACGATCATCGTCGCCTCGGGCGCGAACTCCAGCGTGGATTCGCTCGGGCCGGCGGACGATGAGGTGCTCTCTCGAACCGAGGTGCTGCTCATGCAACTGGAGCTGCCTTTGGCCGTGGTCGCCGAGGCGGCGGCGACCGCGCGAGCATTCGGTTCCGTGGTGATGCTCAACGCCGCACCCGCCCGCAGTCTTCCAGGAGCGCTGTTTGCGTGCCTCGACGTGCTCATCGTGAACGAGCACGAGGCGTGCCTGGTCGGGGGAACGGACGATCTCGCCGAAGCATCCACGGTGCTCGCGGCTCTCGTGCCGCGGCTCATCGTCACTCTCGGTTCGGCGGGCTCGGTGCTCCACGAGCACGGCACGGAGATCGCTCGTGTCGTGGCTCCCCGGGTCGCGGCCGTCGATGCCACCGGCGCCGGCGACACCTTCTGCGGGGCATTCGCCGCAGCTATCGCCGAGGGGCAGGCGTTCGAGCCAGCTGCTCGATTCGCGACTGCGGCTGCCGCCCTCTCGGTGCAGACGATCGGCGCCGTCCCCTCCGTGCCGATGCGAGGCCGGATAGAAGAGGCACAGCTTGATTCCGCCCGGACTGAGACAGCGCAGGGAGCCGCCGCCCCGATCGACGGCGCCCAAGACAGGCGCATCCCGTGACCTTTCTCGACGAGCTTCGCATGGCCCTCGGCGACGCCGTGTCGACGGATGCTGCGGTGCTGGGCTGCCTGACCACCGATAAGTCCGGCTACGACTCCCGCAGCGTACCCCTCGCTCTCGTTACCGCGCGGTCCATCGATGACGTGAGGGCCACCCTGCGCCTCGCGTCGGAGTACCGCGTGGGAGTTGTGCCGCGCGGGGCGGGTACCGGACTCGCCGGCGGTGCGATCGCGAGCACTGGCCAGATCGTGCTCTCGACCCTCGCGATGAACCGTATCCTCGAGATCTCGGCTGCCGATGAGCTCGCCGTCGTGGAGCCGGGCATTCTCAATGGTGATCTCAACGCCGTGCTCGCGACCCACGGGTTGTGGTTCACTCCCGATCCGGCGAGCTGGGCCATCTCCACCGTCGGCGGTAACATCGCCACGAACGCGGGCGGACTGCTCTGTGCGAAGTACGGCGTCACCCGAGAGTCGGTTCTTGCGCTGAAAGTGGTGCTCGCCGACGGACGGCTTCTCAGCCTCGGGCACCGCAGCGTCAAGGGCGTCACGGGACTGGATCTCACGGCCCTGATGATCGGCTCGGAGGGGACCCTCGGGGTGATCGTCGAGGCGACCGTGCGACTGCGGCCGCTGCCGACCACACCGGTTGCGACCATCGGCGCGTGGTTCCCTGACGTGATCACCGCCGCCGCCGCGTGCGCTGCAATCACGGCCGCCGGCATCCGCCCCGCCGCCCTCGAACTGATGGATGCTGCGGCCCTCACCGCTATCGACGCCTACCTCGGCGAGAACCTCTCCGAGCGCGGCAACAGCTTCTTGCTCCTTCAGACGGATGGCGCGGCCAGCGCCGACGAGGCCGCTGCCGCGCTCCAGGTCATCCATCGCAGCGGCGGGGATGCCGAACTCACGGCGGATCGGGCTGAGGGCGAGCGGCTGTTTGCGATCCGGCGTGCATTCCACCCCGCTCTCGAAGCGCGCGGGACCGTGCTCATCGAGGATGTCGCGGTACCCCGCAGCGCCCTGCCGCAGATCTTCACCGAGATCGACCGCATCGGCAAGCGTTACGGGATCAGCATCCCGACCGTTGCCCACGCCGGCGACGGCAACCTGCATCCCAATTTCGTTTACGAGCCCGCGGCCGACGGATCGGTGCCCGCCGTCATCTGGGCCGCCGCCGGAGAGCTCTTCGCCGCAGCGATCCGCCTCGGAGGCACCCTCACCGGCGAACACGGGGTCGGCCTGCTGAAGCGGGCCTGGTTGCGGGATGAACTCGGCGACGACCAGTTCGAGCTGCAATGCCAGCTCAAGGCGGTCTTCGATCCGCTCGGCCTGATGAACCCCGGCAAGGTCTACTGACAGGGTCTTCCCACACGGCCTTCGATGACGCCGCGTTCCGCTGCTCCCGGCAGAGTCGCCTGTGGTCTCCTAGGCTGTGCGCATGGATTTCCTCCCACTCACCCGCACCGACGATCTCGGCTGGCACGCGCTGCGCGACGAGATCGCGCCATGGATCGGAGAACGCGCCGTCACCCTTTTCTCTTACGCCATCTCGCACGAGTATGGGTCAGCGGTGACGACGCGGTACTTCCGTGAGATCCTCACGTCGGCGGGCGATGACCCGGATCACCCGCAGGTCACCGAAACGGAGCAGCTGATCATCGACTGGGGGAGGCTGCTCGTGCGGAGTCCGCGCGACATCCCGGATGCCTTCTACGCGCGACTCGAAGCCGCCTTCACCCCGGAGCGGAGACTCGCCCTCCTCTCGTTCGCCGCGCGTGTGGTTGCGATCAACCTGGTCAACACCGTCGGTCGTGTGCCCGAAGATGACTGAACCCCGGGCAGGTGAACACGCGGATGCCCTGCCGTCGATCGCAGCCACGGAGGATCCGGTGGTCGAGCAGCCCGGCCAGGTGCCGATCACCCGTCCCGTTCGTCGCGGTACCGCGACTGTCGTGCTCGCTTCGCTCGGCTTCATCGTGCTCTCGATCGTGATCCTGCTCGTGGCCTGGTACCTTCTGGTCGTGCTGGGGCCGACCGCGCTACTCGTGGCCCTGGTGCTTGCGACCATTCCGCTGGTGGGAGTGCTGCTCTTCATCCGGTGGATCGATCGGTGGGAGCCGGAACCACGCGGGGCGCTGCTCTTCGCGCTGTTGTGGGGCGCCGGGGCATCCGTGCTCATTGCCCTCATCTTCTCCGGTGTGACCCAGCACTATCAGGCGCTTGCCGGGCTCACCGGATCGGGAGTCGCCTCCTTCTTCGAGACTGTCGTGCAGGCTCCGATCGTCGAGGAGTCCGCCAAGGGTCTCGGCATCCTGCTGATCCTCTGGGTGATGCGCCGCACCTTCGACGGTCCGGTCGATGGGGTCGTGTACGCGGCGACTATCGCCGTCGGGTTTGCGTTCACCGAGAACCTCCAGTACTTCGGCCTCGCCATCAAACAGGACGGCGGATTGGGCGGGGACGTCGCCCAGACCTTCCTGCTTCGCGCCATCCTCTCGCCCTTCGCCCATGTGATGTTCACCGCGTGCACGGGGGTGCTACTCGGTCTCGCGGCCCGGCGCACCGGCCGTGTTGGTGCGATCGGGTACTTCGTGCTCGGACTCCTGCCTGCCGTGGTCCTCCATGCCTTCTGGAACAGCGCGAGCTACTGGGCGACCGACTGGTTTCGCTACTATTTCGTCGTGCAGGTACCGCTCTTCGTGCTCGCGATCGCCGGGATCACCACGCTGCGCCGCCACGAACAGCGCCTCACCCATGCCCGGCTCTCCGAATACGCCGCCGTCGGCTGGTTCACCGAATCAGAAGTCAACCTGCTGTCAACTGCTGCCGGGCGACAGCGCGCGATCGGCTGGGCGGCGCGCCACGGCCTCGGCCGGCCATACCGCGTCTTCGTGCAGAATGCCACGAGACTGGCCTTCGCCAGGGAGCGGCTGGTCACCGGCCGCGGTGGTATCGGAGCGAGCCTCGATGAGGGCGCAACGCTCGCGGCGATCGGTGATGACCGTCGTGCGTTGGCCGCCCTGCCGGCGCTGCACTGAAGGCGCACGGGCCCCGGTAAGTTGCCAGCGCGGGGACACGTAAACTTGAACGCCGGATTTCAGCACGGCGTTCGAGGGGAAATTGCCAGTGGTCGACCGTGAGTTACAGCGCGAGCAGCAGTACGTAGCGACCCTGTATGCGCGCCTCGACGCGCTGCAGCGAGAGGCCGAACAGCAACTCGACGCGGTGCGCCTTCTCGATGTCGGCGGCAACCACCAGGGTCGCTCCGAGCGCGACACTTTCGCGCGCATCTATGAAGACCGCATCCTCCAGCTTCGTGAGGTCGACGAGCGCCTCGCCTTCGGGCGACTCGAGTTCGAACCCGAGGCGCCCGGTGGAGCGGACGACGGTACGGATGGCTCGGTGTTCCGTTACATCGGTCGCATCGGCCTGCGCGACGAAGACCTTCAACCTCTGCTGCTTGACTGGCGGGTGCCGCAGGCCAGTGCGTTTTACCAAGCCACCGCCGCGACACCGCTCGGAGCGCGTGCTCGCCGTCACCTGCTCTCGAGGGGGCGGCGCATCATCCGAATCGAAGACGAGATCTTCGACGCCGAGCTGCTGGAGGGCGCGAATTCCGAGTTGCAGGGCGAGGGTGCCCTCCTCGCCGCGCTCACCGCCCAGCGCACCGGACGCATGTCCGACATCGTCGCCACAATCCAGGGGGAACAGGACCGCATCATCCGCTCCGAGCTCAAAGGCGTGCTGGTCGTGCAAGGGGGACCTGGCACCGGTAAGACCGCTGTCGCCCTGCACCGAGCGGCCTACCTGCTCTATTCGCACCGGGATCGGCTACGCAATTCCGGGGTGCTCATCGTGGGGCCGTCTCGCTCGTTCCTGCAGTACATCGAGGCGGTGCTTCCCTCGCTCGGTGAGACCGGGGTAGTACTCGCGAGCGTCGGCCAGCTCTACCCCGGCGTCGAAGCCACGCGAGAGGATGCCCCCGCCACCGCCGCGATCAAGGGTCGGGCGTCGATGGCCGGGCTCATCGCCCGCGCAGTCCGTTCCCGCCAGCGCGTACCTTCTGCACCACAGGATCTCGACGTGAACGGCGACCGGGTCACCCTGGATCCCCGTCTCATCGCGCATGCGATCGGGCGTGCCCGCGAGAGCAACAGGTCTCACAACGAGGCGCGCGTGGTGTTCGTGAAGAATGCGCTCGGCGCGCTGTCGCGCCAATGGCTTACTCAACTCCAGGACGCCGGCAACTCCATGGATGACACCGACCTGCCGATGCTTCGGGAAGACCTGCGGTCGGCCGAAGACGTGCGCGTGGCACTCAACACCGCCTGGCTTCCCATCACTCCCCAGAAGCTGCTGCAGGACCTCTATGCTCGGCCCCAGTGGCTCGCCGCGCTGACCCCCGGGTGGACCGTTGCCGAGCGGGCGCTGCTCCATCGCGACCGGGAGGCCGAATTCACGATCGCCGACATCCCTCTGCTCGATGAAGCAGCCGAGCATCTCGGCGAATACAGCGTCGCGGATGCCGCGCTGAAGCGTGAGGCGAAGCAACAGCGCAAGCGGGACATCGAGAACGCCGAACACGCGATCGAGAACATGCAGGTCGGGGGACTGGTGAACGCCAAGGCCCTCGCCGACAACTTCGCAGAGCTCGGGGATCGGGCCACGACGGCCGAGAAGGCCGCGGCCGATCGCACCTGGACCTACGGTCACGTGGTCGTCGACGAAGCCCAGGAGCTCTCTCCGATGCAGTGGAGGCTGCTTCTGCGCCGAGGACCGCAGCGCTCGTTCACGATCGTCGGTGACATCGCTCAGGCCGCATCGGCGTCCGCCGCCTCCAACTGGAAGGACGCGCTCGACCCCCTGCTCGCGGACTCTCCGGAGTCGGAGCGATGGCGGCTCGAGGAACTCACCGTGAACTACCGCACCCCCAGCCAGATCGCCGCCTCCGCCGAGTCGATGGCGATCGCGAACGGCCTGCAGGTTACCGAATCCCGTGCGGTGCGCTCGAGCGAATGGCCGATCACCGTTGTGGCGGATGCGGTGGAGGCGGTGCGGATCGATCGGGCACCGGATGGCGCGGGCGGTACGCTCGCCGTGATCGTGCTCGAGTCGGGCATCCGCGAGCTCACGGATCGTCTCGTTGCCGATTTCGGCGATGCGGTGGGGCTCGGCGCGGTCGGACTCACCCGGGACATCGCCGTGATCACCCCCCAGGAGGCAAAGGGGCTGGAGTTCGATTCGGTCGTGGTCGTGGATCCGGCGGCGATCCTCGCGGCATCCGAGCGGGGGGCAGGGGCGCTCTACGTCGCGATGACCCGCGCTACCCAGCGCCTCACGTTCGTTGCCGACGGAGAGTTGCCCGCCGGCATCCGATGAGGCTTACGCGGTGGGCGCCAGCGCGTCGTAGCGCAGGAACCCGCGCTGCAGACGCGTGAGAAGTACCAGGATCACGATTATCGCGAGTCCACCGAGCAAAGGTGGAAGCCAGATCGCCCCTATGCTGGCGATAATTCCGATGTAAATATCGCCTACCCGTGGTCCACCGGTAACGACCACCGTGAAGACCCCCTGCAGCCGCCCGCGCATGCTGTCAGGCACCGCGACCTGCAGAATCGTCTGCCGGAAGATGCTGCTGACGTTGTCGGCCGCTCCCGCCCCCGCGAGCATCACGCTTGCGACAATGATCGCCGGAACATTGGCCCGGGTGGGGCTCACCGGCCCGAATCCGCCGAGAGACAGGGCGAGCAGAACCCCTCCGAACCCCGCGATGAAGGCTCCGTAGACAACAATCGAGGTGCGGATGGCCCGGCCGTGCCAGCGCACCCCGCCGAGTCGACCCGACAGCAGGCTGCACAGCAGCAGGCCGATCGCTCCGGCTGCCGTCAGCACGCCGACGGTCACCGCGCCTCCGCCGAGCACGAGGGCGCCGACGGCGGGGAACAGCACACGGGGCTGGCCGAGGGCCATCGCGATGATGTCGACAACGAAGGTCATTCTGATGTTCGATGCCGACCTCAGGAAGTCGATTCCCGAGCGCAGCGAGGCGAGCCCCGGCCGCTGCCTGTCACCCTCTGGTGCGAGTTTTGGCAGCGAGAAGATGCCAGCGAACGCGGTGAGGAAGAGCACGACATCCACGGTGTAGGTCCATCCGAATCCCACGGTCGCGACCAGCACGCCCGCGAGCGCCGGGCCGATCGTCACCATCACACCGAAGCTCATGCCGGTGAGGGCGGATGCCGCGGGCATCAGCCGCGCCGGAAGCAGCCGCGGCAGCACGGCCGATCGCACCGTGTTCATCACCGTCGCCGCGACCGCATTGAGCGTCGTGAGCAGGTAGAACGGCCAGACGATGTCTACGCCGGTCCACGCGATGAGGGCGAGAGCGATGGTCGATCCCCAGGCGACGATCGCGGCCAGCAGCAGGATGAGCCGTCGGTCGAAGGCGTCCGCGAGCATTCCGCCGTAGAGTCCGGCGAAAATCATCGGCACGAGGGCGAACGCGCCAACCAGCGAGACCGCGAGGGTGGACTGTGTCAACTGGTAAATGTGAAGGCCGACCGCGACGATCGTCATCTGGCCGCCGATGCCCGAGATCGCATTGCCGGCCCAGAGCTTTCGAAAGGCCGCGCTTTCGCGAAGCGGCGACAGGTCGATGAGGTGCGAGCGCCGTGCGCTCTGCTCACGGTCGGTGGGGGCTTCGTGATCGGTACTCACTCGCACTATTCTCGCCCGACAGCGGTGCCATGCTTGACGAGTGCCTGTTCTGTCTGATTCTGTGCCCACTGATTCCCTGTTGCCTGATTCCCTGTTGCCTGACAACCTGTTGCCTGACAACCTGTTGCCTGACAACCTGTTGCCTGACAACCTGTTGCCTGACAACCTGTTGCCTGACGACCTGCTCGCCCGCATTCACGAGCGGGCGCCCGGCTACGACCGCGACAACGTTTTCTTCACCGAGGATCTCGAGGAGCTCGCCTCTGCCGGCTACCTGCGTGCTCTCGTGCCCGAGTCGTTCGGTGGCCTCGGCCTGAGCCTCCAGCAGGTTGCCCACCATCAGGTACGCCTCGCTATGGCCGCCCCGGCGACGGCGCTCGCCGTGAACATGCATCTGGTCTGGACCGGTGTCGCGAAGACCCTGCACGACCGCGGGGACGACTCACTCGACTTCGTGCTTCGGGATGCCGCGGCAGGGGAGATCTACGCCTTTGCGATCAGTGAAGCCGGCAACGATCTCGTTCTATTCGACAGCACCACGGAGGCCCGCCCGCTGGCCGGCGGCGGCTATGCGTTCAGCGGTACCAAGATCTTCACCAGCCTCTCGCCGGCATGGACCCGGCTTGGCCTTTTCGGACTGGACACCGAGTCCGCGGATGCGCCAAAGCTCGTGCACGCCGTCGTCACCCGCGAGACGCCGGGAATCTCTATCGCCGAGGACTGGAACACCCTGGGCATGCGGGCGAGCCAGAGCAACACCACCCACCTCGATTCGGTGGCCGCGACATCCGACCGGGTGTTCCGCCGCCTCGATCCCGGTCCGAGCCGTGACGCCCTCATCTTCGCCATCTTCGCCAACTTCGAGATCCTCATCTCCTCCGTCTACGTGGGAATAGGCCAGCGCGCCCTCGAGCTCGCCGTCGAATCCGCCCGCTCGCGAAGCTCGCGACGCACGGGGCTCGGCCGCGACCAGGACCCGAACGTGCGTTGGAAGATCGCGGATGCCGCGCTCGCCCAGGACGCGCTGCTCCCGCAGCTCGACGCGCTCGCGATGGACCTCGACTGCGGGGTCGATCGTGGTGGCCAGTGGTTCCGTGCGCTCGTCGGACTCAAGTCCCGCTCCACCCGCACGGCGCGCTACGTCGTCGACCAAGCGATCGCGGTCGCGGGCGGGGCGGCGTTCTCGGCGACGAGTGAACTCTCGCGGTTGTACCGGGACGTGCTCGCGGGTGGATTCCACCCCAGCAACGAGGACTCGGTTCATTCCACGGTTGCGACCGCGCTGCTCGGGCCGATCATCGATGACCCGGATACCCTGAGACCATGACCTCTTCGCTCGGGATCGATCCCTCTGTTGTCGTCTGGTCCGTTCCGGAAGTCTCGCGCGAGCAGGAGCTCGCGACTCGTCCCCTGCTGGTGCTCATGCACGGTCGCGGGTCGCACGAAGAGGACCTCTTCGCGCTCGTCCCGCTGCTTCCCCCGCAGTTCGTGATCGCCGCGCTCCGCGCGCCGCTCGAGCTAGCTCCGGGGTCGTACTCCTGGTTTCCGGTAGGGGAGTCCGGGCGACCGAGCTCTGTGGCCGCAGACGCCGCCGTCCTGGCTCTCTTCGAGTGGCTGGATTCTGTGCCCTCCGCCGTCTCGGTCTCGCTTCTCGGATTCTCCCAGGGTGGTGCGATGACCCTTCACGCCCTGCGGCACGCTCCCGGACGCTTCGCCGCGTTCGTGAATCTCGCCGGCTTCGTGATCGGTGGGGATGCCCCCGCCGACGACTCGCTCAAGGAGCTGCGTCCCCCGGTGTTCTGGGGCAGTGATCCGGTGGATCCGGTTATCCCCGCCGAAGCGATCGCCCGGACCGCAGAGTGGCTGCCTGTGAACTCGACTCTCACCGAGCGTCATTACGACGGCATCGGACACTCGATCTCGCGCGAAGAACTCGACGATGTGTGTGGCTTCTTGCAGAGCACCCCCCTGCGGAGCAGGGCCCTTTAGAGCGCCAGCGTGAAGGCCGTCGAATGAAGCAGGCCCCTCTACACAGACTCGTCGCCCGGTGCGGCACTTGGTGCGGCTCTTCCGGGCGACGGGTTGTTCTACGGACAGCATGCTCCTCGCAAGGGCCCGAGCGCAAGACCCCCATCGTCCCAATCGGCAGTGTCCCAATCGGGACGGCCGCAATACCCGGTGCCGCCATCGGCACCGGCGCGGGGCGATCAGGCCGCGTGCGCTCGCCGGGCCACCCGCAGCGCGCTGTCGAACTCTGACAGGAACCGGTCGGCGTCGGCCAGGCTGAAGCAGAGAGGTGGCCGGATCTTCAGTGTGTTCCGAGCTGCTCCGGATGCCCCCACCAGTACTCCCCGGCGGCGCAGCTCGTTCACCACGACGAGGGTCGTCTTCTCGTCCGGGGATTCCTCGTGCACGAGGTCGACCCCGAGGAAAAGGCCTACTCCGCGCACCTCGCCGATCGCGTCGTGGAAGCCGGAGAGCATGGCGAGTCCGGCAGTGAGATATTCGCCGATGACCCGTGCATTCTCGACCAGGCCCTCGTCGCGGACGATGTCGAGCACCACCTGGGCGGCGGCGATCGATACCGCCGTGCCGCCGAAGGTGCTGAAGTAGCGGCCGTGGGCGGCAAAGGTGTCCACGAGCTCGCGACGGGCGATGACCGCACCGATCGGCATGCCGTTGCCCATCGGTTTGCCGACCGTCATGATGTCGGGCACCATCGCCCCGAGAGCGGAGTCGTGACGGGTGAAGCCCCACAGGCCGTGGCCGAGGCGGCCGAAGCCGGCCTGCACCTCATCGGCGATGTAGAGTCCGTCCAGGTCGTGCACGATGTCGCTGATCCGTCCGAGGAACGCCGCACTGCCCGGCTGCACGCCGTCGGAGGCGAAGATCGAGTCAGCGACGAGTGCGGCGAACCCGTGCTCGGAGGCACCGAGCTCGGCGGCTGCTGCGGCCACCGCATCCGCGAACGCCGCGCCGTCGCCGGTCGGTGCATCCACCAGGCGCACCCACGGGGCGATGCTGTCGACACCGCCAAGGGAGGGCGAGATCGCGGCGGTCCCGGAAGAAACCCCATGGTAGGCGTTGCGAGTGACGATCACGCCCCGTTGGCCGGTCACGGTCGTGGCGATTCGCAAGGCAAGATCGTTTGCCTCGGATCCGGTGCAGGTGTACATCACGTTCTGGAGGGCACGGGGCAGCGTGCCGAGCAGGTCTTCGGAGTAGTCGACCAGTGCACGGTCGAGGTAACGGGTATTCGTGTTTAAGAGAGCGGCCTGGCGCGCGATAGCCTCGACCACGCGCGGATGGGAGTGGCCCACCGAAGGCACATTGTTGTAGACGTCGAGGAATTCGGTACCCGCTGCATCCCATAGCTTCGTGCCGAGGCCGCGCACGATCTCGACCGGCTCGTCGTAGAACAGCCGATAGGCCGCCCCGAGGCTGCGGTTGCGCCGTTCCACCAGCAAGCGAGTCGGCTCGCTCAGCTTGTCGAGACGGTCGTTACTGAAATACGTGCTCGGTCCTGGCATGATCTGACCCTACTGGCGCACCCCACCCACCGGGAGGGGCGATTGTCGAAGCCTCATGAACTGCCGCCAGGTCGCCTCGAGATTGCGGGCGGTGTACTCCGAGTTCTCGGGCCGGGCCGTGGCGAGCCAGGAGGCGAGGAGCAGCCGCTGGGCGAGACGACCGAGCACGAGGTGCGGAAGGAGCGCGACTTCGTCAGCTGACAGTGAGACAACGTCGCGATAGCCCGTTGCGAGAGCACTAGCGAGAGCCCACGGTTCGCCATTTTTCGGTGAGGTCGGTGTTGCGTATGACATCGCGATGGCGAGATCAGCGCACCGATGGCTTCGCACCACATCGCCGAAGTCGAGGATGCCGGTAACGAAGTTGCGCGCGTGCGGGTCAACGACGACGTTGCCCCCGTGGAAATCATTGTGAACCACCTGCCGTGGTGTTCGGCGCAAGGCAGGCAGGGTGTTCGCCGTGATCTCCGCGAGCACGGAGGCGACCGCCATGCGTCTCTCGTCGTCCGGAAGAAACAGCACCAGCTCCAACAACTGGTCGAGCTGCGCGAGGTCCCAGGCGAGCCAACGGTCGGCTGCCGGGTGGTCGAAGTCGGCGAGTGCGGTGGTGAGGCGTGCGAGCATCCTTCCGACCGCTCGCCACTGGGCCGGAGATGCTCCGACATCGCTGAGCAGCCGGCCCGGGAGGTAGTGGAGCAGCCTCACTGTGCGGCCGCTGTGAGTTGGCGAGGGAGTCAGCGGTGTCACGAATCTCTGGAGGGGAAGTGAGGCATCCTGTGCCGAGGCGTGCGCGATGGCGGCGGCCTGGAGCTCGATTTCCGCCGGATCCTCTCCGGGTGGTGAGATCTTGAGCACGAAGCCATGAGTGTCGCCGGCGACGGCCACTCGGAAGCTGTCATCGCGCTCGGTGGCGAGCCTGGTGACGGAGCAGGCCGTCACCCCGAAATACCGCAGTGGGACGGCCACAGCCTCGGCCGGCGGGGTACGGCCGAACGGGGTGCCGAGACCGGTACCGAGACGATACGTCAACGGGGTTGTCGGGAGTGCCTCATCCATCCATCGAGTCTGGTGCATGGGCGCAGATGTGAGGAGCCCGAAGCCGCCCGTTATGGGCTCACCCGTTGTGGGCTCACCTGTTTTGGGGAGTTCACTGCGTGTGGCCCGGTAGATAGGTTCGTTCCAGAGTGCACAGCACGCGAGGGGCAGGGGCAAAATATCCCGGGCACGGCATCTATCGGTGGGGGACGGAATCATTTTTACGGGGGATGATCGATCGACACTCCCTGTGCCTCAGGCCCAGGTGGGGCACTCGGTGGCGCCCGCCCATTGGATGCCCTCGAATAACGCGCTGCGGGAGTGCCTTGCACTGCAGGAAGAGGCTGCGCCCCGATCGCTGCTCTTGCGCCTCTTCGGGGCCGATCCGCTCTCACGAGATGCGCGGCGACCCTTTAGCGGAGCGCTCGCCGAAATCGCGCTCGCAGACTCCCTCGCTGCCCTCGGGCCCGACTGGACCGTCGTGCATTCGGTGCCCGTCGGTGGCGCCCTCCCCGAGCAATACTTGGCGATCGATCATCTGGTGATCGGCCCGGCTGGGATCTTCACGATCACCCTTCACAGTCACGCCGGACAGGACATCTGGGTTGGGGAACGCACTTTCCTGGTCGATGACGAACGACTCGGTCACCTTCCCGTGGCCGAGGAGTCGGCATTGGCCGTTTCCGGGTTGCTGGAGGCTGCGCTCGCGGTCAGGGGGACGGCGGTGGATGTCCTGGTGACCCCCTGCATCGTGGTTGACTCACCCGCGACAATGCGGGTCCGCCAGCGCACCGGTCGCATCCAGGTGACCACCGCGCGAGATTTCACCGCCTGGCTCGCGTCACTGCCCCGGCTGTTCTCGCCCGCGGTCGTCAACACCCTGTCAGCGGTCGCTCTCCAGGCGTCAACCTGGCCAGCAGGGCCCGCAGTGCAGAGCCGCGATGTCCACCACCAGCGCGACGACTTCGATCGACTGCTCCTCCACATCGCTTCAGCTCGCCTCCGCCGCCTGATCTGGACCGGGCTCGGCGTCATCGCGAGCTACGCCCCAGTGATCGTGAACTTGAGCGGCCGGTCGGCCCTTGAGGTCCTATCGGCACTGGGTAGTTAGCTCAGCCCGCCACGACGTCGCCGAGTTCGAAGCCGTGCCGCCGCCTGATCGGTTGTGGTCTCTGGAGCTGCCGTTTCCCGTTCCCCCGTTTTTCCGGTTCTCTTCTGGTGGGGTTCGGTGAGTGCGCGGCTTCTCGAGTGCAGGCGTTGCTGTTTGGTGTTGGGGCGGTGTTCCCGGCCGACGTCGTGGGGGGTCCCGGCACTGTCGAGTGTGTCCGTCTGGGTGTGTCTGTCTGTCTGGGTGTTTCTGGCGCAGGCGAGCCGTTCGATGGTTGTGATGTCGACCGGGTCGCTGTGGCTGTCGTCGAGGAGACGGTCCGCGGTGGTCGCATCATCACCGCCAACGAACCGGGGTCCGCCGCGCCTGGGGGGAAGTGGCCCGGTCGCACAGGTTGGTGACA
>Ga0209100_1001248_pt1 | contig 17982 bp, 16 predicted proteins | sample lystaG_FD_185480 | JGI IMG/M metagenome (GOLD analysis project Ga0209100, IMG submission 185480) | Glacier valley bacterial and archeal communities from Borup Fiord, Nunavut, Canada, to study Microbial Dark Matter (Phase II) -... | ecosystem: Environmental > Aquatic > Freshwater > Ice > Glacier ...
CGCGATGCAGTTGAGGACGATCCCAGCGTCCCCCTGAAGCTTTTTCCTCAAAGATGCGATCCACGCCTGCTGCCTTCAACGCCCTTTTTTGAGTCGCGGTGTCTTGACCCTCTAGTTTCGAGACTCTAGCGTAACCGATGAGCATGATGTTATTGCATAAACCTATTGCCATTTAATCACGTATTGCAATAGGTTTATGCAACAACGAAACACTTGGTCTATCGTGATTCGTGATCTATTGCAAAAACGTTCGTTTATGCAACGATGAGTAGCTCTAATGATGAGCGGTAGTAGCCGTTAATTCAGGGTATGGGACGAAAGACTGAAAGGCTCTATTTACAATGCTTTAGGGCACTATCAGATAAGGTTTGAGAACGCTTAAGTGCATTTACCGTTCCGTTGCTCCCCAGACCCCAGGTACGAGTCTAATCGAGAGATTTGAAGACGTTATCAATCAATTGGTTGCTTTTTCTGAACGAATGGAGAGGGCAAACATCGTCAGTCAATGATAGAGAAGCTTTCAGGCTTAGGGTTGGTTCTAGCCCAAACGCTACGGGAACACCATGATGAGTTTCAGGAAAGTCTGAAAATTAGTGATTTTGAACTCTTAGCGTACGACTTTTTCCGTTTTCTGAGGTGACCCCACGTTAAACCCCCGCTGGGAAAAGGAGCGTTTTTGCGGTTTGAGTGCCATCAGTTTTTTGGCTAACGATGACCAAAGATTGAAGTTGTTAATCCACAAACTGCCGTGCAGCCCTATTCAAAAATGGCTGTGACGGTTCTGGGTGCGTCTCGGTTCTTTCACCCGACAGACATAATGCTGCACCCGTTTCTTGCGGATGCGCCCTCCCCGAATATTCTAACGTATAGTATCATCCGCTACTTCTCAAACGCCCTCTTAGACAGACAGCAACGAGTTCTCCAGTGGAAGAAATGCGAAAGATTTCGGGCTAAGATCCTTGTTGAGGGATATTATGCGAAAGTCATGTCGGGCTAAGTGGCTCAAATTAGGATCTTGGATAGAAGCTTTCAGCTCAAATGATAATTAGACTGCTTAGCACTCTGAGTATTCTTTATTTGAGTAACTTCCTATACCTAATAATTCTTTGTCCTCTAATTTACTGAAAGGGGTGCTTACTCCAAATGTTTAGATAAATAAGCTTGTGCTGGAGCAGTGTGAAATGATCTGCTGGGATATAGAAGATAGAAAACGGCTTATCACTCTGCTTAAGGATTTACCAGAGTTAGGAACGGAACGCTCGCGTCTGCAAATTCTGGAGTTAGCAGGATTGAAGCAACTGACACCTATGATTGACCTTTCAGGTGCCTCCTTTGTCGCTGTCAGCGAAGTTGTTAGTTATCTATCTGACTATGGACGGTTAACTCATAATCATGAAGCACTAGGATTATTTCTCAATACTCTCAAGGGTTTTGTGGGTGTGCAGCAGCAAGAGTTTCTTGATGGATTACTAACAAAATACGACATGATGACCCCGATCTCTGCCATCCCTAGCATCGGTCAGTGGCAAGGTGAGGAAACGACAGCAGATGTTTTAGAAAAGATTATTGGAGATAATACGCTGCGTCCCATTGCTTTTTTACAGCAAGGGCTAGAGGTGGCACGATCAGTTGCTTACATTGCCGTCCAATCTGGTCATGAGCGTTGGTCGGGTACGGGTTTTTTAGTGACTGAGAATCTATTATTGACAAATAATCACGTTTTACCAAATTCTGATTTATTACCGAGTTCCATATTTCGTTTTAATTATGAAGACGATTTCCGGGGACGCGCCCAGCTTACTGATGAATATTATTCAAAGACTAATGGAGTGTTTCATACAAATCGGGAATTGGACTATACCTTGGTGCAACTAGATGAAAATCCCGGACGGAAGTGGGGATTTGTACCTTTGCTAGAAAGAAACATCAAGCGCGGGGAGCGAGTAAATATCATCCAACATCCGGCAGGACGATCTAAAGAAATTTCCTTTCAAAATAATTTTGTGCAGTATGTCGGCGGGAACGTTGTGCAGTATGTCACCTCTACGTTGAATGGTTCTTCTGGATCGCCCGTATTTAACGATGGGTGGGAGGTTGTTGCGCTCCATCATGCGGGTGGTAATATTCTTGAACCAACGTCCCAACAGCGTTACTTTAGAAACGAGGGTGTACTGGCAGAGAAAATTCTGTTTGATTTGCCTCAAGAAATTAGGGAAATGCTGACTGTAGAAACTGATTAAAGCCTCAAAATGACCAGGAGACTGTAACTATGTCCTTGAAATCCGAACTTTTAAATTTTCTGCGGCATATACCAAATATAGACAAAACTGATGAGCGGAAAGCACTACTAGATTATATCGGGTTCGGTCGATTGAATGACAAACTTGCCCAGGCAGAAAACAAATTCGTCTTCTTCAGTAAATTATTGGAATTGCTACGTTCTGAAGGACAGGATAGCCTAGAGGAATTTTTGAGAAAACTAGCAGATCGTGATTTGAATTGGATTGGGAGGGAGGGCAGTCAAAGACTGATTAGGTTTGCTGAGCGTGTTGGTGCTTTAACCTCTGATGAGTGGAACCGAGAATTTTGGGAAGTTTCTGACAATGACGGACAAGTAATTAATGCAATTTCTAGGTCTCAAGCCAATAGCCCTGAGAGTAATGAATGTCCCTATAAAGGCTTGTTTGCCTTTCAGCAAGAGGATGCAAAGTTTTTCTTTGGACGTGAAAGATTTACGACAACCTTGATGGAGTCAGTGGAAAGTCAGCCATTCTTAGCAATTATTGGTAATTCGGGAATGGGAAAGTCCTCAGTGGTTTTTGCTGGTCTGATTCCTAAACTGATAAAGTTGGAAAATTGGCAGTTTCTTGCTTTTAGACCTAAAAACAATCCCTTCATGCAAATCGCTGAAGGATTAGTAGGCTTTCTGCATCCTGCCCTGACTGATAAGGGTGAACCGCAGTTTATTCAAGAACAGGCAAAATATGCGGAGAGCTTAAAAAATGAAGAATTAGAATTAGTAGATATTTTAGATGGTGCCTTAGCGAATAGTTATCCTCATCAGCGCTTATTGATTGTTGTTGACCAGTTTGAAGAACTTTATACTTTATGCTCACTAGATGATCGCAATTTATTTATAGATAATTTATTGGGACTAATTGATTCAGAGAAGGACAAGAAAAATCCTGATGTGGTAATTGTCATTACCCTGAGAGTAGATTTTTATGGGTTTGCCCTCGATTATCAACCTTTGGCAGAACTTTTACAGAAATGGAAGCCAGAAACTTTGATTGGCATGAGTCGAGAGGAGTTAGCGTTAGCGATTGAAAAACCAGCAGAGGTAGTGGGCTTAAAAATTCAAGATGGATTGACGAAAATTATTCTGAATGAGGTAATTAATAATCCTGGTGAGTTGCCCTTGCTAGAATTTGCTTTAGGAGAACTCTGGAAGCAGCGCGGGGATTATCAGTTAACCATTGCAGCTTATGAAGGTATTGGCGGAATTGAGAAGGCTCTCGCTAATCATGCTGAATCGATTTATAAAAAGTTTGAGGGAAAACAACCGCAAGTCAAGCATATCTTTACTCAACTCGTTCGGTTTGGAGAGCAAACAGAAAATACTCGTCGTTTAGCGACCTATGAGCAAATTGGTCAAGCTAATTGGGAGTTAGTAACTCAGCTCGCGGATAATTACTTAGTTGTGACGGGACAGAATACACACCAGCGAACGGCTGAAGTTATCCATGAGGCTTTAATCCGAGGTTGGAAACGCTTGCAGCAATGGATGGCGGAGGATCGAGATTTTCGCCAGTGGCAAGATCGGCTGCGGTTTGAGATCAAAACTTGGGAGGAAACAGGGAGAAATAACAGTGCTTTGCTTCGGGGAGCTTTACTGGTAGAAGCCGAAGACTGGCTAAAGGAGAAGCCTGAAGGCATTACCGACGTACAAGAGATTGAATTTATTAAAGCCAGTCGTCAATTCCAAGAACAAGAAGAAATTGAACGAATTCAGGATTTACTGAATTTATCTCAGAAGGAATTACAGTTGAAACAACAGTTAAATTCTTTAGTGACTGCTATTAAAGCAAGTATCAAGTTACGCAATATTCAGGAGCCTTCTGAGGTTTTAAAAAGAAATGTTGTTGAAAGGCTACAGCAAGGCAGTTATGAGATTAACGAACAGAATCAACTAGTTGGGCATACTGAAGAAGTAAATAATGTTGCTTTCAGTCCAGGTGGCTCAATGATTGCTTCAGCCAGTAACGACTGGACTGTGAAACTTTGGCACCTAGACGGCAACATTTTAAGGGTTTTTGAAGGACATACCGATCTAGTTTACAGTGTAAGTTTTAGCCCTGATGGTCAAACGATTGCTTCTGCTAGTGCTGACAGAACCGTAAGATTGTGGAGTGTTGAGGGAAAACTGTTACAAACCCTCGAAGGACACACTGATCCGGTTCGTGATGTAAGTTTTAGCCCTGATGGTCAAACAATTGCTTCTGGAAGTGAAGACAGAACTGTAAGGTTATGGAGTGTTGAGGGAAAACTATTACAAACCCTCGAAGGACACACTGATCGAGTCTACGGCGTGAGTTTTAGCACTGATGGTCAAACAATTGCTTCTGGAAGTGAAGACAGAACTGTAAGATTGTGGAGTAATAAGGGAGATCCGTTACGAATTCTAGAAGGACATACTGATCCGGTTCGTGGCGTAAGTTTTAGCACTGATGGTCAAACAATTGCTTCTGGAAGTGAAGACAGAACTGTAAGGTTATGGAGTGTTGAGGGAAAACTATTACAAACCCTCGAAGGACATACTGATCGGGTCTATTGCGTAAGTTTTAGTCCTGATGGTCAAACAATTGCGTCTGTCAGTGATGACAGAACTGTAAGGTTATGGAGTGTTGAGGGAAAACTGTTGCGAACCCTCGAAGGACATACTAATTGGGTCTGGGGAATAGGCTTTAGCCCTGATGGTCAAACAATTGCTTCTGCCAGCGTTGATAGAACTGTAAGGTTATGGAGTGTTGAGGGAAAACTGTTGCGAACCCTCGAAGGACATACTAATTGGGTCTGGGGAATAGGCTTTAGCCCTGATGGTCAAACAATTGCTTCTGCCAGTGCTGACGAAACCGTAAGACTATGGAGTGTTAAGGGAAAACTGTTGCGAACCCTCGAAGGACACACCGACCTAATTCGCGGGGTAAGTTTTAGTCCTGACGGTCAAACAATTGCTTCTGCTAGTAATGACAGAACCGTAAGATTGTGGAGTGTTGGAGGAGAACTGTTGCGAACCCTCGAAGGACATAGTGATCGTGTCTATGGCGTAGGTTTTAGCCCTGATGGTCAAATGATTGTTTCTGCTAGTGCTGACAGAACCGTAGGATTATGGAGTGTTGAAGGAGAACTGTTGCGAACCCTCGAAGGACATAGTGATCGTATCTGGGGAGTAGGTTTTAGCCCTGATGGTCAAACGATTGCTTCTGCTAGTAATGACAGAACTGTAAGATTGTGGAGTGTTGAAGGAGAACTGTTGCGAACCCTCGAAGGACATAGTGACTGGGTTTATGGCGTAGATTTTAGTCCTGATGGTCAAACGATTGTTTCAGTCAGTGCTGACAGAACTCTAAGATTATGGAGTGTCGAAGGGAAACTGTTGCGAACCCTCGAAGGACATAGTGATCGTGTCTATGGCGTAGGTTTTAGCCCTGATGGTCAAACGATTGCTTCTGCCAGTGCTGACAGAACCGTAAGATTGTGGAGTGTTGGAGGAGAACTGTTGCGAACCCTCGAAGGACATAGTGATCGTGTCTATGGCATAGGTTTTAGCCCTGATGGTCAAACGATTGCTTCTACTAGTTTTGACAAAACAGTAAGGTTATGGAATGTCAATCATGATGATTTAATTTTAGATTTAGATATTAAACTGGACAATTTGCTCAGAAAGAGTTGCCTTTGGACTCGTAATTATTTGAAAACAAATCCTACTGTCAGTGAAGGCGATCAAAATCTTTGTGACGGTTATTGCTAGAAGCTTGGGTTCCTTGACGCAAAAGTACGTAAAGCGACAGGGCTCTGCCGGGAAAAGCGCTAAGACCCGCCGTTTACACGGGTTTCCCTTCCCCTGTTTGAGCTTGCGCTTGCAGGCTGTTTTTTGGGGGTGGGATGCCGACCGAATCCCGGAGCTTTTCATCGGAGAAGTCGTACTCGGCGTTCCCGTAGCTTTTGGGTCAGAAACAACCCTAAGGAATTTTAGCCAGACAACTGATAAGTTTTGATTAAGTCCATTTTCGCTAAAACTACATCACTGACCTAATTCTGGACTACTACATCCCACTACAAATCGCTCAAGCCCTGATCCGCTCGTTCCTTCCGATAGCTGAAACCTTTGTTTTTGCGTGGGACTTCTGCTGCCTGAACAGAGAACCAAGCCATAGCGAGGTATTTGGAAACCTGATGCGTCGAGCAGTTTCTCGCTTTGAGCGAACCGACAGGACAAACATACAAATCAGTTACGGAGAGGCTGTCAAGTTGGGCGTTGGTTTTCGTCCAAAAGCGACGGGAACGCCGAAGCGGATTCCTAAAGCACTTGAGCGGGGAAAATCTAGTACAGTTGCACCCTTCTAACGCCTGCTCTACAATAGCGGCACCCGCTTTGCAGCAATAGGATGCGAAAAATCATCCACATCGACATGGACGCTTTCTACGCCTCGGTCGAACAGCGAGACCATCCCCGCTATCGAGGCAAGCCTCTGGCTGTGGGTGCCACTCCCAACCAGCGAGGAGTCGTCTGTGCAGCCAGCTATGAGGCGAGAACGTTTGGCATCCACTCTGCTATGTCTTCGCGGGTTGCCCTCCAGCGCTGTCCTCACTTGATTTTCGTCCCACCTCGCTTTGACGTGTATCGGTCAATCTCACAGCAGATTTGCGCCATCTTTGAGCAGCACACCGACCTAGTAGAACCAATCGCACTGGATGAAGCCTACCTCGATGTCACAGAGAATAAGTTGGGGTTGCCTTTCGCCACTACAATCGCGCGAGCGATTAGAGCCTCTATCTTCAAAGAGACAGGCTTAACGGCTTCAGCGGGTGTGTCCTTCAACAAGTTTCTGGCAAAGATGGCATCGGGGCTAAACAAGCCCAATGGCTTGACGGTGATCCTACCTGAGCAAGCAGAGACGTTTGTGGAATCCTTACCGATCGAGAAGTTTCACGGCATTGGCAAGGTCAGCGCCACCAAGATGCACGAGTTAAACATCCATACGGGAGCCGACTTAAAAGAGCGGTCTGAAGCGGAGTTGGTGCAGCATTTTGGAAAGGTTGGGCACTACTACTTCAAGATTGCTAGGGCACAGGACGATCGCCCAGTCGAGGCGAATCGAGTTCGTAAGTCAGTGGGGGCAGAGACTTCTTATGCTCAGGACTTGAGCGACCAGGCGGTGATGCTGCATGAACTGGAGACGATCGCCCAGACCGTCTATCAACGACTGGAGCGGCACAAAACTGGCGGGCGGACGATCACGCTGAAGGTGAAGTTTGCGAACTATCAACAGATCACGCGCAGCCGGACGGTGATGAGTGAAATTCGTGAAGTGGCAACGATCGTGACTTTAGCTCAGGCGTTGTTTGAGGCGGTTAATTTGGAGGGGCGGCATGTGCGGCTGTTGGGAATCTCGCTGTCTAATTTAGGAAGTGAGGAGCGATCGTTGAGAGGGTCACAAATCGAATCATCGATGCAGTTGGTGTTGTTTTAGTGGTGGAGCCTTTCCATGTCAGACCGTCAACCTCAATTCACTTCAACTGAGCTGAAGGAATGGCAGCAAAGCCTGGAGGAAGCGGACCGTCACAATATTCTTTGTCACTGTCGAGCCTGTGACCATGAGTGGGTTGCCTCTAAACCGGAAGCGTATGTTTGTGGCAGCAAGAGCGTGGAACACATCGCCTGTTGGCAGTTTCCAGATGGTTGAGGCAGACTTCATTCATCGAACGTTAGAGTCTTGAGTCATTAGAACGATACATCGAATTCCGCGAAAACTTAGAGTGTCGGAAGAACGTTCAGAGGTAACGCTAATGATGAGCGATGATGAGTCCTCACAACCGGATGATCGCGGGAAAGAGATGCTTGGGCAGGTAAATCAAAGCAGCCTCCAGAGCATGATCCCCAAGCTGCTAGTTTCTATGATCTAGGCTACGGCAAGGGAGAGATTGAACGCCCACCAACTAGTCCGCAGGCTGATGATGCAGAAAAATCTTGCATCTCTTGCTCTTATTATCGAAACAGTTGGAAAAGTCTTAGTGCTTCTAGAGCGAGATTCTAAGCTTCAAATGCTTCGAGTCGGTTTTTTGCGACTCAGCAATAGGCTGCAATGTCTTCACCACACACGTCAGCCAGGTAGCACAGCGCTTTGAATCGTAAACCTACCAGTTGTTCGTAGAACGGGTTCAGTTTACACAGGGGGGGAATGTGGAGTAGGACCCGACCAAAGCAGCGAATATCTCGTTCAAACGGGCATTGAGAGGGGATGAAGCGACAGAAGAAATGGGCTGTTTTGGCGTTGTGAATCTCGATTGTGTCGAGTTTTTGGGTGAGGGGCTGGAGCCAGGGAACTGCGACTGGGTGAGAAGTAAGGTCTAGCATGGTCAATCTCCTAAGCAGCGGGGGAGCGACTTGGCTTTGTTGGCTGCTACTGATTCATACGGCTTGGTTGAAGAGTTTATGCAACCCAGTTAGGGGCATCATCGTGATCCTGGATCTCCAGGTTGAGATGCAGTCAAGTGTACGGAGTCTCAGTTGCAATGGGACCATTTTTGCCTTCAGGCTAAGACCTCTTATCCCGGTGGTCTCACCGGTTCCTAGAAGAATTGGGGATAGGTCGGGTGAGTTTTTCGTAACGAATCGCAGTCATTTGCCCCCTGGAACCGCGTTGCGCCTCTAAGCGATGGAATCCTATCAACTTCCTTTCATCGGTCGGTTACTGGCGATTTAGCGCGATGCGTAAGTCAGACGGTGAAGAAGTTGGTGCAATTCACTCGCCGCTAAACCCTGAACCGCGTTTATCAGACAATCGGACGGCTCAGAGCTGAGCCCTGATGAAAAACTGGTTGCCTACTTCTTTCCTAAAAACACCATGGTTAGCTCAACTTTCTGAGGTTGAGTTAGAAAAATGGCGCGAGATCGTTGGGCTCAGACTGGCGATGCCATTTTGCGACCACTGAAGCGACTTTTGGACAGTTTAAAATCTGATCGTTCGACCAGTCATGTTTTGCAACTGGTCGAACGAAAACAGTATAAACCCTATCTCGTATAGCTTTAAGGTGGTTTGCTATACGTCAGAGTTGTATTAAATAATATATACAGCTCTGAAAGTTTGCAAACCACCTTAAACCCGCGCCCATCAAGGCTTTAACCATTTTCGTTCGACCAGTCGCGTTTTATAACTGGTCGAACGATCAGAGAAAGTTTTTTGCTACTAAGCGTTTGAACCTTACTTCACTGCTCCGCGTCCTAGATTGAGTTCACTTGAACGAACCAGGCTTGGCTGAACTAGCTTCACCCCGTCTATCCCAGTTATTCGTCCAGAAGCTGGACAATGACCCTACGAAAGCAGATCGGGCTGGCTTTTTTTTGCCATCGCCTCCTTACCTGGCAAAAAAAGGCAATAGTGGTTTCGCTACAGAACAAACTGCTAAAGCTTGGATAAGAAAATCGCTGGTTGATTAGACCTCCTGCGTGAATCGATTTTTAGCACGAGTTTCTAATAGTTTGAATCCCCTGATTTGCCATTCACGCAAGAGGTCTATTGTGCTAATGGAGGCGGAAGAAGGCGCGTGCGTGCTGAGGCAACACCCCCTTCATCAAAATTCTGTCTACACTCCCTGACTAAAAGGTGGCGTGTGTCTACACTGTGAACACGATGCAGTGGAACAAAAGACTTACGCTGGTAGCTGCATAGCTTATCAACTAGTTTTTTATGGAAGCTGTGTAATCATCAGTCCACTGCTCTTAAGATGACATTCCTTGATTTTTGACTCAGTGCAACAATATCAATTCCACGCTCAATGCTAGTTCTACTTAGGTATGTAGGTATGCAGAGCTTTTCAGCCTTTGCTCCAGTTGGAGTTCAGTCTTGTTGTTATTTTTGGTTCAAAAGCAACGGGAACACCATTATCGATAATTAGGGGGTAAACTCAGCCGCCTCAGTGACGAGGTGGCTGAGTTTACCCGTTTAAGAAGCCAACGAAGCTATCCAATCCTGTAACTGCTGCCGTTCCTTTGTTGACAACTGTTGAACAGTGCGTTTCAAAGTATCCAAAGGAATCAGTGACAGCATTCCAGAATCGGTGTCCTCCTGGCGAGATAGCTCATCTAGGAGCCATTTATCCACAGCTTCCTGAACAATACGTCGTTGTTCCTCTGGCACCTGTCGTTCGTAGATACGCCGCATCGTCTCGACCGTCATGCCCATCTGTGCGGCCAAAGCTCGAAGCTGATGCTCTGAGAGCCCAACCATAAAAGCCCAAGTGGCCCAGATGTAGCGCATTGTGTGCGGCGTGATGCGCTTACCGAGATAACTATGAGAAACGTCAGCATAAAGATTGGAAAAATTCCCTGGTTCGTAGGGCTTACCAGTCCCTGGCTGCACAAAAACTACAGTGTGGGTCCAAGTATCTCCTCTCGGTCCGGTGACTTGATGAATCTCAGGCTCAAGCTCCAAAAGCCCTAGAGACTGCCAGACCCCCTTCTGACCATCCCGTATCGGATCGCACCATTGGTAGGCGTAAGCAGTCTTGAAGGTTCCTGGAAACCAAGACCCATACAGATAGCGTTCGACATAATCATAAAAACTGGTGCCATCCGAGAATCGGTAGTTGGGCAAAATGCCTGAGAAGCAACCGTGGGCTTGACGGGTTTTGTAATCTTGGACATCAGCCACCCAAATACCCTCAGGATAATGTTTCCCTTGATCAGTGTAAGTTCGGTAAAGATAAATATCGGCTGGGAGCTGGTTAGGTCCGATTTCGCGTGCCCAGTCTGGAGGCAGCGGGTGATACAGCCCATCAGCCGGAACATCATCAGGGCGTTTGACGGGGCAGGAGGTAGAAACTTTGCGATCTCGTAATTCCTGTTGTCTACGAGGGGCTAGAATGATCAGCTCTAGCCAAATTAAAAGATGGGCGATGCTAGCTGTTATTCTCCATCCCGCTCGTCGCCGTCCTGAGGGGTCCCGAACGCGGCATTGGGGAGCTAGTCGCTCGATAAAGTGCTCCCTCAGAAACCTTAGTTCAGTCATGCCTTCCGGCACTTCCGGCCATTTTTTGTCGTAGTCGGAGACATACTTGCGACTAACCGTCCACTCCTTGGCTACTTTCCGGACGACGCGAAGTTCTTCTAAAATCGTTGCAATGATGGGAACCAGGCGCATTTCAGCTTTAGAGTCGGCCTCATCCTTGTAGATAAAGCGTCCGATCGCGTAGAGAGCCACCAATCGTCCGACTTTAGTGCGGGGGCTCCGAGAATTTTGATGCTCCTCTAGAAATTGGAAGTAATGTTGAATCAAATCCGTTAAAGTCTGGTTCAGTTTGCGCCATAACCGCTTGCGCTGGGTTGGCGAGAGTTCATCCAGTTCTTCTGCGGTCACGAGAGGGAGCAAACTTTGTAGAGATAATTGCTCTACAGGGACAGGGGGGTCTTGATGATTTGCAAGGTAGCCCAAGAAAAGGGCGGTATCCGCTAGATAAGATTCGATGGACCGAGGTTTCAGTTTTTCTTTAACCTTCAGATGGTACTGAAAAGCTTCGCATTCCGCTTGAAGAGGAGGTGTCATCTCGCTATGGGGCAAGCCGTATTTCTCAGGACGTGGAGCGTCTCGCAAAGGAGTGTTGCTTCGATGCCCAAAGGGGCGCTCCCGAGGAGGACAACATTTATCAGCACGTCTCGGATGCCGTTGGGATTTTTTGGGCCACCAGGGTCCATCTCCCAGCCAGCTAACGAATTGATCACCTCGAGCCGCATAGGTGTTGAAGCTAGCTTGCGACGGCTTTTTCTTCCTCAGCGCGGCTCTCAGCATTTCACTCAGCGGCAATTTAGCTAACTGTGCAAGACTGATCTCTTTCACGTAGGTTCTGGCCATCTCTTGATCACGATTGGTCCAGCGTCCATTGGGATTTTCGGGTTTGAAGCCCAATGCCTCTATTAGCGTGCGGAACATTGAGTTAAATTCATTGATGCTATTTTGAGCTGTCTTCTCTGATTTTTTAGCTCGGATATCAGCGATATAAAGTTCGCTAGCTTCCAGAAGATTGACGGGATTTTGGTTTTGGTTTGTCATAATAGTGACCTCTTACAGTAAATTAGGAAAAGCAGCTGCTTTGTAGGTCTTGTTGAAGTGCCAGCTCATCTGACACTCCTGATTTGAAAACATCAGAAAAGAGAACAAGTTTTATTATTAAAACAGCTTGGTTTCAGTACATAAAACTGCTCTTATGGAACGCTGTTACCTTTGTATATAAAGGGTTAAAACTCCTACTTCTAAAGGGATTGACGGAGATTTTAAGAGCTTAAAATCAATAGTTATTCTTGATTTTCTTCAATAAGAATCGGCTCTTAAATAATGCCTAAGCTCCTCATTTGTCGTCTTTATTAACCAGACAGAAAGTCTGATTCTGGCGGAGATTAAGCTCTTTCCTCCATCATTTGCTCTTGTGAATCTGCTGGAGCATCTACGAGCATTACTTTCAGGTATCCACGCCCAATCTGTTCGACAAATTCGCTTCTAGATAAATTAAAAGCTCGGCTCAGAGCGTCTAAACCTTGCACACCAGTTGATGTCATTCCAACTGAATATGGCTTTTTGAGTTCGTCGTAGATCTCGGGTCTACCACGCAAAGACTTACCTGACTTCTTGCGTTTTGAGGTCGATGCTGGTTGGCTGTTCTTCTGAGCTTTGAAGGAACGACTTGTTTTTTTCTTCGGTCTTCGAGTAATTTTCATTTTTCTCCTGAGCTAAAAACGACAAAGGGGCTCGATGTAGCGATTGCTACGTCGAGCCCCTTGGACAGGTAAGCTGATATTTTTTGACCCGCTTTTAGCGACAAAAGCAGATTTAGTTCCACCTCTACCTGCTCAAATCACAGGCTCTGAATGTGGTCTTTTAATATACTAGTGCTAATCAATTTTTAGTACAAGCACTCATTTCTAATTCATGCGTCAACGATGCATAAGGGTCAGAATGCCCTGATAGCGAAATTTTTTTGTTGATCGTTCGACAACTATTTCTAGGACTTGTCGAACATCACCCCTGTCAAACTCCTCGGAGATCATCCGCCTGCCAACAAGAGTGGAACGCTGTATTTGGCTGGAGACCAATAGCAGCCAGCCAGCAACACAACGAGCAAGGGATCGCGTCGGCATACTCAAACTCGATACACACAGCACGCAATTTGGAGGGTGTCAAAGTCCAGAAATGGTTCAAACCCTTGCAGCATGGCTTTTTCTACTTCAGTAGAACTGGCGACCAGCATAAAGCGCGACAGCTTACAGGAATAAGTCCAGCTTGACAGAATTGAGCCGCGCTTAGGTTGCGCTTTTGTATAGCAGGTAGGGATTGCGACAGGATACGTGCAAAATCCTGCAAGATTACCTTCAAATGCCTATTCCTTCGTTAGCTTTTAGAGCTGAGATCACAAAAATCGAGAAATGCTGAAACCACCTGGAGGCAGAACTTTTAGGCTTACATTGCAGGATTTTGTACCTATCCTGTCGCAACCCCATCGTGAACGCCAAGCTGCTTTAGCGCTTCAGAAACCAATAGAGGGTCACCACTTTCCAACCAGTGTCTTAACCGCAGTCGTTCTTTTTCACTTCGGGTGCGTGAGATTCTTTGCGTCGTTTCAGTTGAACTTTCTGAAACTTGACGCTGCAAATTTGCCTGCTCTCGTCCGCGGTTGACTTGTTTAATTTGATTGAAGGTTTCTCGAATTTTTCGACTGACCTCAACCGGACACGGTGTGGGATCAGAATCCCCCCCAGACCCCCCCTGTGCTAAAGATTTATCGAGATTGCCCGCACGCTGAGGTGCGGCAATCGCAGATATAAGCTTATTAGGAGCTAAGGTGTACTGATTCTTATCTGACAAGGATTCTGGCGATTCTTGATCGAGGTCGATTTCTAGAGCTTTTTCAAGGGTGTGATCGATCGCTTCATCGTATTCTGGATGCCAAATCTCCTTATATTTCCGAAGGGTGCGGGTGCTGATTCCAGATGCAGCGATCGCTTTCTCACGAGCGGTTATTTGAGCGGGTAACTCTCCCTTAGCGATTAAATCAGCCTTCGCCGCTTTAATTCTTTGTTGACTATCTTTTGCCCTCAAGTCGTTTTGATTCGGCTTGGAGGCAGTTTCTTCGAGGAGTGTTGGCACTTTTGGCTTTTCTTGGTAGGGGTAGTATTTTGAGTCGCGCTCAACCGACCGCGCCCAGTATCGAGATTTGCGATCGATCTCAGATTGGTGCTGACAGTATTCGTTATGGCCAGGTAGAGATCGGGCAGTGTCAGCGATCGCCATTGCTAACGGAGTACCCTTTAAGCCGTCAAAGATATAGGCTTTAAGGGCGATCTTTCCAAGCAATTCGTTGGTTTGTCCGCGACCTGTCCAGCCCAGATTGATCACCGCTTCCAGGTCATTACGGAAGTCGCTTGCTTTCTTTGATGGATAATAAGAATTGCGTTTCAGCTTTTTGATCTGAGCCTTGATTTGCCGGTTCGTAATCGTATTGTTCTGCTGTGCGAATTTCCACTGCCTTACAAATTCTTCTTGTGTTGAAAATATCGGTTCAAAGTCTTTGTTTAGTAGGTACGATCCTTGCTGCAAGGGCAGCCTATGACCGTTATAAAGACTGAGTTCGTCGGAATAGCCACGTGGATTGGGGAAGATTTCTAAGTGTCCGGGTGCGATCGGGTAGCCTGCTGCTTCTAGCTTCAGCTTGACGAGTAGAGAAATTTCCCAAGAAGGTTGGGACTCGCTAATAGGGATATATAAGTGAATTCCGCCGCTATTGCTGGATTGAATAGGGACGCAATTCACTAAGCCGATTTCTTCCAGCGCTCCCTTGATGCCTTCGATCGCAAGTCGGTCTTGATTTGGGTGGTAGCTGCTGCTGAAATCGATATCGAGAAGCAAGTAGTAAGTATGTATGCTGAATCGAACTCCGTGGAGTTTGCCGCCCTGCAATATCTTGCGATCTAAAAGTGGAAATCGGCTTTCAGTTTGCCAATTCGGGCTTTCCCCTATATCTGGGAAATCAGCAAATAGAAAATCGTGTCTGTGTGGAAAGAGGCTTAAAAATTCAGATTCGCTGCTCTGTGAGAATTTCTGAAAAATACTTGTAGAACTTTCTGACCCTAAGGAATCGGCTATAATCCCCTCAGCGTTCGAGTTCTGGCTGATCGGTAGGGGCGAAAAGGTTCGCGATTCCTGTACAGTTACGGTGCAGTTATGTCTTGTTTTGTGTGCCACAATCGTGAGTGACCTTGGCATTTACCCTACAACTCTTGTAGGGTAGATGTCAGGGATTTAGTTGAATCCGGAGCGAGAAGGCTGGTAACTGACGCGCATCCGGTTGGACAATAGAAGCAGAGAACCCAGTAGCTTATTTAAGCTGCTGGGTTCTCTGCTATTGGTGTTATTTCACCGACTCGAATCGAAATAGAATCTTGCCCGAATTGCTTGATCCTTGCAATCTCTGACTCACGTAAAAAAGCTGAGACGCTCATGTTGTGAGCGATCGCAGCTTCTTCAGTTTGGTCGTCCATCTCAACTAATTTCCCATCAACCAATTCATAACGGGTGTCAGTGCCATCGTCATAGTCGAGATATTCCTCAATCGTTCTGAATCGTGGTTTGGCTCGGGTCATGACCGTTTCCCTCCTACCCTGCTACAGGTTCTTTCTGCTTCTTCTCGAATACCTGGATGTTGGCTTCTGCCAGCACGAATCCCTTTTCGGTCGGTTGCCCCATCTTGCCAGCGATCGCGGCTACCCACATCGGAAAGTTTGTTTGAGCGTCCTCCAGCTTTTTCCAGACTTTGGGCTTGACGGTGACAGAGATGATTTGCCCGTCGCAATCTATCTCAAATGATTTCCAGCCATTCTCAACAGTGGTGGCGTTTGGCAGTTCGCTGATTTTGATCGTGAGTTCAAGTTTTCCACTGACTGTCATTGGTGTTAGCTCCTCCTTATGCTGCTTTGTCGATCAGCTTGGTTGCTAATCGGGTCAGTTCCGCGATATTCACCGATTGAGCCTCTGACAATCGCAAATGCCCATCTATCGCGCTGTTCTGCCGCTCTACAGCCGTAATGAGACGGTTAATGCTGTTATCTAACCGCTCTGCCATGCGATCGATGTTGGAAGCCGTTGCTTTCTGTTGCGTCGCTAATTGACCCACGTTTAGAGCTAGTACATCGAGCGACGCAGCAAGTTTGTCAAACTTCTCATTCGACTGCTTACGCGCCAGGTCAACTAGATCGACCAGTGTTTCAAGCGTTCGTTCTAAATGTGTTTTTTCAGCCATTTGAGGCATCTCCTTCTAAATTCCTATCGACTGCGATCGAGCATCTCAATCAGCCTAGAAACGTTAGCGGTTTGAGCAGAAACGATTGACTCCTGCGATATCGCTAATCGTTGAATTGCCTCGTTCTGTTGACGTGCGATGTCGGCTTGCTCACGGAGCATTAGCTTAATCTCGGTCATACCTTCAGACAGAATGCCTACCTGATGGATGAGCGATTGCAAGTTGCTGTTTGCTGCGAGTAATGGGTCTTGGGTCATTGCGTCTTACTAACTCTAGGGGTGTTTTAGTCGTCTGAAGATTCCATATCTTTCAAAAGTGTCGCCTTCAGTGACTTGAATTCAGCAACTCTTTCAGGGTGAGAAGCCTCCCACTGTTCAGCCCATCCCCTTAGCGCTCTCTCTAATTGCGCTGTATCGCTTCGGTCTTCGATCGTCGCGATCGCCTTCAAGGTCGCAAGTAAATCAAAAGCCAGATTAAAATTTACCCTCTTTGCTGGTTTTTTGGGTCTACCCACTACATTAGCCATGAATTCAAACACCTCTATTGAACTTTAATATCGCCATTTTCACACATCAAAGTAATTATCGTATGTACAAATAACACATAATTATACATTTTAGATAGTAGCATAAGTTTTTCTATACGTAATAATGTAGATAAATACACACGATACTGTTAGTGTTGATTGAGCGAAACAAGATAAACGCCTTGTGACGACTGCCAACTATTGACTACGAACCGCTCTTAATTGCCTCAACACTCTGATTGATCAGGGCTATGAATTCCCTGAGGCCCTAGACAAGACCTTAGAAGCCCTGGCAGTCAATCGAGATGAGCTAGTTTCTGCCTACGATTCTCAAGACTAAACACCCTCTAACTTTCAGTTGGCAGCAAGCACCAATCTCTACCAATCTCTACCAGTTGTTTCTACCAAAAGGTCAAAACCATGACTTCTGTCTGCCCATCCCCGCCCATCTCTACCAGTTCTTGCCCCTCTCTGCCAGTGGGGTTAGACGTAGGCAACGGTTCTACAAAAATGGTGATTCAAGGCGATGAACGTCGCATCCTGTCTTATGTTTTGCCCCTTCACCGTGAAGTTTACGATACCCAGATCGGCACGGTTGAATATCTCGACGGGTCGCGCTCTGACCTCATCGGTCAATCGTGGATGACTGGCAAAGGTGCTTATCTGCAATCGCCAAAAAGCTATCTCAAAGTCAGCCACGAGCGCGACGGCAAAATCATCTACGGTTTGCATTTGCTATTGGGCGTGATCGCAAACTTTCCTCATCAGTCTGACTGGAATCTCCAGTTAATTGCCAGTATTCAAGACGCTAAAGCCTTTGGTAATGAACTGAAGAGTTCGTTATCAGGACGGCATAGCGTCCGGTTAAATAGCAAGAATTTAACCACGGT
>Ga0209100_1001249_pt1 | contig 17956 bp, 16 predicted proteins | sample lystaG_FD_185480 | JGI IMG/M metagenome (GOLD analysis project Ga0209100, IMG submission 185480) | Glacier valley bacterial and archeal communities from Borup Fiord, Nunavut, Canada, to study Microbial Dark Matter (Phase II) -... | ecosystem: Environmental > Aquatic > Freshwater > Ice > Glacier ...
ATTTACTGCTTTAAATCCTTTTGGCACAATTGGGTTGCTATACGCTGCTAATCCTCCATTTACTGTTGAGTTTGTTGTTGCTATTACATTTACTCCTAAACCTGTACCTATTGGTATTCCATTTTCTGTAACCCAATCTTTTTGTACAGTATCTGTACCTACATATACTAATTTACCACTTTGTATTGCAAAATTTGCGCCATCTTCTGCTGTTATGCTTTTTATATATTCTTTTACTGTTCCAGTTATACTAGCCTCTATTCCATTCCATGGTCCTGCATTAAATGTACTTGACTTAAATGAACTGCTTTCTAGATATTTGCTTGATTTATTTATTGCAAGTTCAGACTTATATTCACCTACATTTGATTTAAACTTCGCTTCATTTGCTTTTGACATTACATTATCATTATCTAAATCTAAAATAACTGCTCCTGCTATTATTATAATAACAATTATAGTTATAACTAATACTATTAAAGAAATACCTTTGTTTTGTTTTTTTATATTCATATATTCTTACCTCATATTTTTCTTTTGAATAAACATGCTAATTTAAGATAAATTAACTAGCAATTTCATTATATAATATATATATTTTTTTGTCAACATTTTTTGTTTTTTTGTAATGGTTTAAAAAACACCTTAATTGAAAAGTTAGTTCTATACCTATATTATATAAGAAAAAAATTGAGATTTCAGTTAAACTGAAATCTCAATTTTTAAATTTATTATTTACTTTATAATTTCTTTTAGCATTTTATATATAATTATCCTATTATACTTTGGTTACTTAGACTTTTTAATTAAATCCATAATATCTCTAGAAATTTTCTTGTTATTGTGAAGTATTTTACCTGGCATTGTAAGTATATAGTCACATGCTATTACTTTAGTATTTTTGTTTTTTATATTATCAACATCAATAATTACAGGTTTTGAATCTACTTGTTTAAATTCTTCAATCATTTCATCAGTTATTAACGAATCATTTACCAAAACATAATCTAACACATTATTTCCTAAATACTTTTCAACTTCATTTACATGATCTGATAAAGTATATTCATCAGTTTCACCACTTTGAGTCATTATATTACAAATATATGCTTTTGGTGCTTTTGCATTCATTATAGTTTCTGATACATCTGAAACTAACAAGTTACATATAATACTGCAGTATAAACTACCAGGACCTAATACAATTATATCTGCCTCTTTAATACTTTCTAAAACTTCAGGTGCAGGTGTTGCATTTTTTTCATTTAAATATATTTTCTTTATTCTATTACCTTTTCCGTAATTTTGGTATAGAATCTTCACCATTTGCAACAGATCCATCACTGAACTGTGCACATAAAGTCATTTTATCTAAAGTTATTGGAAGCACTCTTCCTATAACAGAAAATATATCAGATATTTTCTTAATAGCTGCTGGAAAACTTCCCATAATATCTGTCATTGCAACTAAAAACAAATTTCCAAGTGAGTGATTATCTAAATGCCCATCTTTAAATCTGTATGATAATAATCTTTCCATAGAACTTTCAGATGTTGAAAGTGCTGTTATACATTGCCTTATATCTCCAGGTGCAAGAACATCAAATTCTTCTCTGAGCTTTCCTGTACTACTTCCATTATCAAATGTAGTTACTATCGCTGTTATATTTGAAGTATGTTCTTTCAATCCTTTTAATATATTTCCAAGACCACTTCCACCGCCTATTATAACAATTTTGGGACCTTTTTTTAATATATTATCTTTTTTAACTCTTTTATCTATTTCTTTTGCTACTTCTTCTTTGCTTAAATGATTTATTCCAATACTCATAGTCTTTCTATGAATTCTATATGTACAATACATTATAACAAAACCTAAAATAATATACAAATATATATTTAGAGTTCTATTTGTATATGTTTGTACATTAATTAAAACAAATAGTATAACTGATATAAATTGTATTATAATATATCGTTTTATACCACTACTTTGCATAACATATTTTTTAATCTTTTCCTTCATCTTTAAACTCCTAATCATATTATATCTAAATTGCCATTTAAAACAACTGGACCAAAACCTATTATTTCATCTTTTAAAATTCCTTCTGGTATATCATTCATCATATATATTTTTTTACTTAATCTAAAAGCATCATACATTTCTAAAAATGTAGCACCTCCTATGTAGTTTTTTATTCCTTTTTTATCATAATTTAAAACTAATACACTATCAACATTAGACATTACACTTTCGCTATGTCTTAACATTTCAGCTTTCCAGCTTGTATGTTTATCTGTTCCTCTGTAACTATTTTCAGTATCTGGTGCATCATAACAATTTGGAAGCATTGTAGTATGACCCATTGATTCTAATTTTTCTTTTATTTTTGGTATCTCACTATAAAAAACTTTACTACATATAATAAATATTTTCATATTATACTCCTTTTTTTAACAAATCGTTCGTTTTATAACTATGTGTATGACATATAGCCATAGCAAGTGCATCAGTTGTATCATCTAATTTTGGCATTGTTTCTAAGTTTAAAAAACTTTTAACCATACTCTTTATTTGAAGTTTATCTGCTCTTCCATATCCAACTAAAGCTTGTTTAATTTGAAGTGGTGTGTATTCACATACTTCAATATTTAAATTTTCCATAGTGTTTAAGATAACGCCTCTTGCTTCTGCTACTTGTATACCAGTTTTTATGTTGGTATTAAAGAAGAGTTTTTCTACAGAAGCTACATCTATTTCATATTTGCAACAAATTGACTGTAGATCTTTTTCAATTTTATTCAATCGTTTACAAAATTGCATATCTGCATCAGTAGTTATACTACCATATTCTATTACTCTATACTTATTTTTGCTATAGTCAATTATTCCGTAGCCCACTCTAGCAAATCCTGGATCTATACCAAGTACTATCATTTAATATCTCCTTCTTATGTTAGCATATCATATAATCTAATCATTTCAGCTGTTGTAAGTAAATCAATAGAATTACTATCAATATTAATTCCTTTTTCATGATATATGCTTTTAACTGTATTTAAACTATGTTTGCCTATTTCAAGTAGTAATTCTTTAACTAAGTTGTATGATATTTTTTGTGATGCATAAGTTACACCATTTTGTCTTAAATTTGCCTTAACAAAATGTGCCATGTATCTAGGATATATGATACCTTTGTAATTTAAACTATTTTTAGAAACTTCTCTCAAACCATATGGTGTATATAGCTCTTTAAACACCGTATCTAACAGTTTTGTTGGTATATCCCCATCTACTGATTGATATGATAAGCTAAGCGCGTATATCATCTCTGGAGACGCATACAATTTTGCATCATCTAGATTATATTTTAATATTTTAAATTCACTATTCCAAAATTTAAGTAAGATTGTTTCTTTTATTTCTTTTGAAATTTCAAAATATGTTGTATCATCCAATACATTCTCATATATCTTAAATGCGTTATATGCAAGTGTTATTACTTCAATGAACTTTAGATAATCAGCTTTATTATTTAACATGTTATATCTAATATTAAATATTGTATTTCTTAAAAAATCTTTAACTAAATCAGATAATCCTTCGTTTTTTTGCGCTACTTTATTTATTATTTCTATTATCCAAAGTTTTAATTTCACATATTCTATTGAGTCTGTAATCCCTAGCTTATCAATTTGTAGAGTATATGATATTATCTTTTCTAATTTTTCTACGCCTTTGTCTAATTTGTTTAAAACAAGATATTGTCCATCTATTGCTCTCGTTATATTACAAAGTTCAATTGATAGTTTATCTATATCATTAGGCTCTAAATTATATACAACTTTATTAATATTTAGTTTAGATGGAATTGATGAAATCATATCATCTAAATCAAATGCTTTAATTGCAGTTGCTAGTTTTTTTAACTCTACATATTCCATTTTAATATTATTTGGTTCTTTTAATATAAGTTCTGTTAAAGTTTTATTTAAATATTGCGCTATTTCAAATTCTTTGCACGAAATATATATTCTGAAACATACTTCAGCCCCTGGTTTTACCTTTATTGCAAACTCACCTGGTAAATACACATCTTCTATAAATAACTCTTTAGTGAGGTTGGCATCAATAAATTCATGTTTAATATTGTTTAAATAACTATCAACTTCACTAAAAGTAGAATAATCTGATTTTATTATTATATTTTCATCATCTGTTACACTTAAATTAATTAGTATACCGGATTCAATAGTTCTCTTATTAAATTTAAGTATATTAGATTTCTTCATATTTGTCATATCTCTATATGTTAAATATGGAAAAACTTTAAATATTGCTTTTTGTTTAGCACTGCTTTGAATATTATATTCGATACACATTATATCTGTTTTTGATATAAAGTTAATTTTTTTGTTAAATTTTATATCATCACATAAATATTCATAGTAGTTGTTTTCTAAATCAATTTCATTCAAATATATTTCAGAAGATAATTGCTTTGTTAAAGTGCTAAGTTCTGCTATATTATATGTTTTGCTACCTACTTCAATTTTTTCAATAATATGTGATACATAAATTTTACTATTTTTTATATACATACCATTATATGGTTTCTTTATATCTAGAATAGCACCCATAGATAAATAGGCTGTTTTATTACTAGAAAGATAAAAATTCATATTTCTAAATTGTTCTAAACTATTTATTCCTCTTTTGTACATAAGATTCGCCACCTTTTAGACTTAATTATCTTTTTTAATTTTAGATATTATCCTATTCTCTTTTTTATCTGTTTTTCTGTCTTTAAGCATATTTTTAAACATAATTTTAGAAGTATTTATAGCTTCAGTAGTTTTGTTTTTCAAATCAATATTTCTTGATTTCATATACTTTTCTTTTTTTAAATGCTTTTTCTTTAAAGTAACAATATTTAATTTTCCTATTTTTTTAGTCTTAGATATAGACATTATTATTTCAGAAACTCTTTTACTATTATGTATTATACTACTTGGAGCTGTCATAACTAAATCTTCAGTTATAACTGATATAGCTCTATTTTGTATATTTTCTATGTCAAGTACAACTTGAGATGAAGAACCTTGATTGAAGTCCTTAACCATTTCATGAGTTATCTCTCCATTATTAGCAATAACATAATCAATTACATGTTTACCTAAATATCTTTCCACTTCATTAACATGTTTAGCTAATGTATAACCATCAGTTTCCCCTGCTGAATTCATTAAATTACTTATAAATATCTTTTTAGCCTTTGAATGAATTATTGCTTTAGATATTTCAGTTACTAATAAGTTAGATATAACTGTTGTATATAATGCTCCAGGTCCAAGTACTATTACATTTGCATGTTTTATAGCATCTATTACCTTTGGATTTGCTTTACATGATCCATCTTTCAAGAATACTTGTTTTACATTACTTCTAATTTCACTTATTCTTGGTGATATGTTGTTTTTACCTACTATAATTTCACCATTTTCAAGACCAGCACAAAGGCTTGTCTCTTCCATAGTTGTTGGTAATATCTGTCCTTCTATTTTAAAGAATTCTGGTATTTTATCTAGAGCTTCTTGAAAACTTCCAGTTATAGTTATCATAGATGAAATAATCATACTACCTACAGAATGGGATTTTCTAAGTCCAGATTCAACTCTATGTGTTAAAACTTTTTCTACCATACCTTCAGAAATACTCATAGCAGCTATACATTTACGTATATCACCAGGAGTTACTCTTGCATTTTTTGTATAGTCATTATTTATTTCTTCACTTTCAGATACATCTATAACTGTTGTTATATTTGCAGTATATTCTTTTAAATTTTGAAGTATATTACTAAGACCACTTCCACCACCAATTATAACTACTCTTGGACCTTTTTTTCTTGATGGATCTGCGTATATAAGTCTTCTAAGCTCAGTATTTTTGCTCTTTCTTGATATATTTTTAAGTGTCAAAGTAAGTATAGTTTTTTGTGCTATTAAGAACGAAAATACAATACCAAATAATGATACAGTTATTAACGCTATATATGCAATTAACATCTTTTTATTTAAATCATAGACATCTCTGAGTGTTATTACACAAAATATAAATGTTGCTATTGATACTATTTGTAATACTAAATATCTTTTAACCCTTGTCCCAGGTCTAAGCCATTCTAAAATTTCTCTCATAACTTATTGATTCTCCTTTTTAAAATCTACCTATAAATTCTACTTCTGTTTTAAGTTCTACAGAAAACTTTTTATATACAGTTTCTTGTATATGTTTTATTAAGTTTCTAACATCTTCACATGTTGCATTTCCTTTATTAACTATAAAGCCAGTATGTTTCTCAGATACCTGAGCTCCACCAATACATGTTCCTCTTAAATTACAATCACTAATCAATTTACCAACAAAATATCCTTCAGGTCTTCTAAATACACTTCCTGCGCTAGGATATTCTAATGGTTGTTTAGTTTTTCTTGATAAATTATTTTCTTTTATTTTAGTGTCAATATCCTCAAAATTTGAATTATGTAATTTAAATTTTGCTTCTAATATTATATAGTTTAGATAATCTATGAATATACTATGTCTATATGAATGTCTCATATCTTTGTTTTCTATTTCCTGTAAATTAAGCTCATTATCTAAATACTTGCAACTTACTAAAATATCACTTAATTGTCCACCGTATGCCCCAGCGTTCATTTTAACTCCGCCGCCAATTGTACCTGGTATACCACAAGCAAATTCAAAACCACCAAGTAAATTTTTCTTAGCATATACTGATATTTTTGGCATGCTTGTTCCTGCAGTAGCTATTAAATATTCTCCGTCTATTGTAATATCAGACATATTACATGTAAGCTTTATGATTATTCCTTCTACACCTAAGTCTGAAACAACTATATTGCTACCGTGTCCAATAACTTTAACTGGTATGCTATTTTCTTTAGCATACTTTATAACATCTATTATTTCATCTACAGTATCTGGTGAAACCATTATATCTACTGGGCCACCAACTTTCATAGTAGTATGTTTACTCATTGGCTCATTATATTTTATTTTATCTTTTGAAATAACATCTTCTATACTTTTATTCATAAAACAAAACTCTCTTTCTTTAATACAAATATATTAAATTGTTTTTATATTATACTATCAACAAACTTTTTACTGTCGAAAACTTCGATGTCATCAATCTGTTCACCAACACCAATATACTTAACAGGAATACCTAACTCATCAACGATATTTAGTACTATTCCTCCCTTTGCAGTAGAGTCTAGTTTAGTAAGTATTATGCCATTTACACTAGTTCGCTCGTAAAAGTTTTTAACTTGTACAGCAGCATTTTGTCCTGTTGTACTATCTACTACTATATATACATTAGTTAGTATATTAGGTAGATTTTTATCTATCGTTCTTTTAATTTTTTCTAGTTCATCCATTAAATTTTTCTTGTTATGAAGTCTTCCTGCTGTATCACATATAAGAACATCAAAATCAGAAGTTGCAAATAGTTTAGTTGCATCATATACAACAGAAGCTGGATCTTGTCCATCTTTGCCTAAACAAATATTTACATCTGCTCTTTTTGCCCATATATCTATTTGTTCTATTGCTCCTGCTCTAAAAGTATCAGCTCCTGCAAGCAATACTCGTCTGCCTTGAGATTTATACAAGTTAGCAAGTTTTCCTATTGAAGTAGTTTTCCCTACTCCATTAACTCCAACTATTAATATAACTTGTTTTTCAAACATATCACTAGTTGTATTATTATTTTTATTTAGTATTTCTATCATTTCTTGTTTTAGTACGTTTCTAAAATTTTCTTCTGATTTATCTTTTTCAGATTTCATTTTAATTCTTAAATTATCACATATTTTAACTGAAGTTTTCATTCCTACATCTGATAATACTAATATTTCTTCTATTTCATCAATTATTTCTTCTATATCTTTATTTTTATTAAAAACACTACTTAATTTAGTATCTAGTGCTTCTTTAGTTTTCTTTAAGTTCTCTTTAAGTTTTGAAAAAATCATTGTAGTACCCCCGCGTATATTATATCATATTTTGATTCTTTTTCAAGTTATATATGAAAAAAATAAATATTTTAATGATTTAATGTTGCATTTTTAATGTATATATATCTTAACGGACTTATTCGCGCAAAATTAAAAAGTTAGTATAAAATGTACTACACTTCATACTAACTTTTTAATATTTGTTTATTTTATAATATTTCTATTTATTTTCATTACATTTAAACTCTTTTTACTAAGTATCAATCTTTTGCTTAATAATTAAAATAGGTTATATATGTTATATATGAAGTACCTGCTAATATTATTAAAGAACATATACCACAAAAAATAAAAGATACTCCAATAATTTTATTCTTATCAATTTTTTTTATTATATATATCCCAGATATTAACAAAAACATAGAAATAGTTATTACGTAATATATAGATATATTTAAGCTTTCAAGTAACTTGCTTTCGAATGCATCGCTATATTTATTTACTACATATTGATAATCTTCTTTTAAATTTGTATCAATATTAGCGTTTAGTATACTTGTAAACCTTTTAGAATCTTGATAATTTGTATAATATTTTTGTGATCCTATATAAATATCAGAATTAGTAAACAAAGCATGTAAATTAAATATAGGAAATGCAAATAATATAGTAAGTATTATAATTGAAAGTGTTATTAATGTTAAAATATTTCTTTTCAATTAAATCAACTCCTAAATAGTTATATTTCTATTTATTTGGCATCATTTCTACTAAAAGTATATGTTTTATTATCTGATACTGTAAAAATAACATCATCAACATAATTAATTTTACTAAATATTTTAGTTGCATTTTCATTTAGTAATTTATCTGTAGATTCTGATTCAAATATTTTTTTATATTCATTTATTTTGTTAGAATCCTCTGTGTTTATATTACAATTTACTGATACTTTTAAATCTTTAGAATCAAATACACCATCTTCTATATATATGCTACCCTCAAGTTCATTTAATACATTTTTAATTTCTACAGATTTAGTTTCATTTATAGTTTCTTCATTTAAAGGAATATTAATATAGTTCATGCCTTTATATATATCTTTAGATGGAAATAATAATAGCCATGGAGCTGTCACAAGAGCAAGTAATACAGCTAACTTTTTAGCTGTTTTTTTATTCAATCCAACTTTCTTGAACGAAAGTTTATAATTAAAGAAATATATAAGTGCCATAGAAACAAGTAGCGCAATTATTAATGTTATTGAAGATGAAACACTAGTAAAAGGTTTCCATACTACATGACTTGTAACTGCATTATATAAAGAACCATCTTGTACTTTAAGTAAAAATTGTGTTAAAAACAGTACTCCTAATCCTACTAAATTAGCTACAAATCCTAAAATCCATATTTTTAATATAATTTTCTTATATGTTTCATATACATTATCAGCTTTGAAACGCTTAAGTCCTGCTATTATTACAATTGTATCAATAACAAAATTAACTGGTATTGCTACAAGCCAAGTTATTGGAAATACTAAAAGAAACCATATAGGAAACATTACATTATATAATTTGTTATTTTTCATATCATATACCTCACATATTTATTATATAATAATTTTATACCATTTTTATTTTTTTGTCAATATTATCCTTCTATTTTGCGTAATTTGTTCAATTTTTTAGGGGTTGTAGTTATTATTTTAATAAGTTATAATTAATTCCGGTTTATTTACTGAATTCACACCATTAAATCCTACTGTAACCGAATCAAAATCACTCAGTCCTCTTACTTCAAATTGTGTTTCTCCACCTTTATTAACATATTGAATAGGAACGTTCCATTCATACCATTTATTAACTGTATTTGCAGTTTGTGTACCTAAAGTCACTGTTCCACAACCCCAATCAGATTCTGTTTGGCTTATTCTAAAATTATCACCCCATAATGGTTGAGTTCCAGTGTATGTAGCAATATTTAAAGAGGTACCATCCCAAAATGTAACTACTTTTATACGGATTTTTGCAGAGGCTATACTACCTGAGATAGTTGTTGTATCAAAAGACAAATAAGTTCTGAATATACCATGACCATCTCCGCCTAAATAAAAGTCCATATTTCCTAGTGGCATTGTTTCTTTCCATCCATAATCATCATACAGTACACCGGATTTTGCTTGGCAATAAAGAAGTGTTTCTGTTCCAGCAGGTATTGCAACTGCAGTTGGAATATTCAATTCAGCAAGCCAAACTTTCTCTGTTTCATCTAAGCCAACATATACTAATTTACTGTTTTGTATTATAAATTTTTTACCATCTTCTTTGGTAATAATTGTTATATATTTTTTTATTGTTTCTCCTACACTTCCTCCATCCCATATAGCTGCATTAAATGTAGTTTGATCAAATGAATTATTTAGTAAATATTCTTTTGATATATTCAATGTAAGCTCGGAGTTATATTCTCCAACATTTGTTTTAAACTTTGCTTGTTTAGACTGTAATATTGGACTATTATTTGATAGACTAAGTATTACTGAGCCTGCTAATATTATAATAACTATGATTGTTATTACTAATACAATCAACGATATACCTGTTTTGTTTTTCATTATATTACCACCCTTTATTTTAATTAAATTATATATTATATATATTTTTTTGTCAATTAATTCTTTAATTATGTAATTATATAGTTCTTATTTCAAGATATAAGTTTATGTTTCAATAATATATTAACAATTAAGTTAGATTTTTCATAATATACAGCATGTAATAACAAAGGGGGATAAATAAATTTATGAATGTTGTTGTACAAAAATATGGTGGAACATCTGTAGAAAACAAAGATAAATTAGAGAAAATATGTGATAGAATAATATCATATATAAAAAGAAAACAAAAATTAGTTGTAGTTGTATCAGCTCAAGGTAAAACTACCGATAATCTAATTTACAAGGCGTTGGAATATTCAGATAATCCTAATAAAAGAGATTTAGATATGCTACTTTCAACAGGTGAAATGCAAACTGTTGCATATCTTTCAATGATGTTAAATGATAAAGGTTATAACGCTATTGGGCTTACTGGAGAACAAGCAGGAATAATATCTACCTCAGTTTATGGTAGTGCTAAAATAGATACAATTTACATAGATAATATATTAAATTATTTAAATCAAGATTTAATAGTAATAGTTGCAGGATTTCAAGCTGTTGACAGACTTGGAAATATAACTACGCTTGGAAGAGGTGGCAGTGATTTATCTGCTGTAGCACTTGCCTCAGTTTTAAAGGCAAAAAAATGTGAAATTTATACTGATGTTGATGGAATTTATTCTAGTGATCCAAAAGTTATAACTACAGCTAAACTTCTTAAACAAGTATCATATGATGAAATGATTGAAGCTGCAACTTCTGGTGCAAAAGTTCTTCACAACAGATCTGTAAGTGTTGCTAAAAAGCATAATCTCAAGATAATTGTTAAAAATTCAGGTAACAATGCCTATGGTAGCTTAGTTCAAAATAAAGAATCTATTATGAATGGAAAAGTTGAAACATCAACTATACAATTTATTTCAAAAATGGATAACATGACTAAAATATCTATTATTGGAGAAATGATAATGCAGAATAAAGAGTTACTTTCAATTGTATTCAATAAAGCTAAAGAGCTTAATATAATGATACATATGATTTCATTTAGTGAATTAACTTTAAACATATTAGTTGATTCGACTGATGCTGTTAAATTGATGAGAGAACTTAGTAATATATTAATATAAGAGTTATTATTCATTATAATACTTAGTAAATATAAAGAACCGAAAAAATTATTTTCCAGTTCTTTATATTTACTATTTTAAATTTATTAATAACAGTTCATTTACAAATTTGTTAATTACAACATAATTATCTGCCTCATCAATATTTGTTATATTACTATTATTTAATATATTACTATCTTTCTTTTCTAATATTACCATATCATAAAATTTACAAAGTGATAACATATATGTTTTTTCATTATCTATTATGAATGATTTTAATATATCATAGTCCCTTTTTATAACTATACCATTATCTCCCAATGTTCCTATTTTAGTATCAACCAAATCAATATTTTTTAACTTACATATTCCAAAAGCTTTTTTATATCTTAAAACAACTTTTTCTTCATTTGATAAATTTATATATTCTTCATCAAAGAATAGATTTATAGCTTCTTCTATATTATTAATCTCATATTTTTTATCTTTAAATAATACTATTAAATTTTTCATTATATTACCTCCTATCTGTATCGGATATCATTATCAGTTACAGGTTTTTTATTTACATATTCATTATAACTTTTGCCTGATAAAACTAAATCTTTTTCTCTAGACAAATATCTTTCATAATATACAGCTTTATCAGAAACATCATCAAATGTTAAATCAAGTAACCCTAATACTCGTTCTTCTTCTGTTGTTTTTTCATCAGTTACTTTATCAAATATATCTTTTTTGTACTCTGGATCATCTAAAATTTTCTTGGATACATCAACTATTCTTGCATATAAATTTATATTTCTTTGAATTTCTATTGGATCTAACTGACCATTTGGTATCCTAAATTCAATAGTATCTTGTCTGCCACTTGCTATAGGACTTAAATTAAGTCCTTTGTACTTACCTGAAGTGCTCATATCTTCAACATACATTCGAGTATACTCTTTTGAAATATTTATAATATCTTCTTCAGATTTTATATTAATGCTTCCTTTTTCTAACATATCATTAATTATTGATTTAGTTGGAGGGGCAAATAGACCAACGTCTTCTCTATGTTTCTCATTAGCTGGATTACTTATTTTATATATTGCAGCTTCACAATTAGCCCAGATTTTAAACAAATTTTTCCAAGCATCACCATCAGTTCCTAAAATATTGGAACCAATATGAATATGTCCTCCACAACTTTCATCAATTACTCCACCTATACTTTTCAATGCTAAGCACATATTTTGTAATGACTCCCAGTCTTTAGGAGTATCTTTTAATATAGGTGAAATCATTTCAACACCATTTGCTACAGTACTATCACGTGTTACTTTCCAATCTGACAAGTCAGATTTAATATTTTGTTTTTCAAATAATAGATTACGTAATTTATCATTTGCTACTAAACTTTTTATTACTTTATATGATATGCCTTCTGTCTCTAATTCAATTCCTATAGTAATATCTTTATTAATATTTAAGTTTGGTTTATAGTTTTTAAATTTAGTCTCCATAATTAATTTTCTAAGTTCATCTCTTTTTTCTATTGGTATGGAAGACAAATTTCTTTGTGTATTACTAAAATCTTCTTCTTTTTTTATATTTTTATCCTCTTTACAATTATGTAATGCATCTAAAATATTAATTATTTCGTAATCTTTTGCATCTAAATTTAATTTAAGGACTTCTTCTTTTATATCATTTGGAAAATTATTTATTATTATTTTTGACTCTTCACTACCTCTTATGTTTTTTATATAAAATAAATCTGTTATAGTATAATTTTGTTCTTTTAATTCAGCAGCATTTTCTTTCAAAAATGCAATATCTTTTTTAGATATTTCTCTTATATCAAAATGATACAAATATGATTTTAATTTGTTTATATCATCTCTACTGAAATCAGTAAACTTCTCATCTAAAATAGCCCTAATAGCAACAGCTTCATTGTTGTAAATACCATGGGTATATTTTAAAGTTTCATTAACTTTTAATATATCTAAATTTTCAATTAAATTATCCCCTAAATTAGCAGTTTCAAACAAACCATATTTTTGATATATCACTAATTCTCTTATCTTATTCTCATATTCATGTAAATTAGGATCTTCTTCTATTTCTTCTAGTATTTTTATAACTTCTTTTATATCAATTGATTGACTATTCATAAAACATTTTTCGGCATATTCGAGTGTATCAATAATATCAGGATAATTAGATAAAAACCCTGCTTCTTCAACAATATCATCAAATTTAGTAAAATCAATATTTTCTTGTGTTTTTATTATGCCATATAAAAGTTCATTTTCAATATCATATATTTTATTAGTTTTAGTGGCCAATTCTACAAAATCTAAATCTATATCCTTATGCGCTATTCCAATTGTCTTTTTACTTTTGAATTGTTCTATATTGGTATAGTCGTTTTCAATATTATTGACCATTTTTTCTCTCAATGCATTGTGTATGTTTTCTTCAATATCTAACATATTAAAATCTTTATTATTTTTGATTTCAGAAAAATTTTCTTTTATTATACTTAATATATCAATAGAACTTAATACATCAGTATTAATAAACTTTCTATAGATATTATTGCCTTTTGCAATAGCATCTCTTTTTAGCTTATCTGTATTTAAATAATCAGTAAGAAAAATTAAAGAGTCTATTTCTATATTATGTGCTCTTAATATCTCATCTTCTTTAAATAAAGCATTAATAATAGTATAGCCATCTATTAGTTCAAATACCTGTTTATACTCATTTTCTAATGGTCTATTAAAAGAATTCAATTCTTCTAAATCTATGTTATTTAATTTTTCCATTATATATTCTTTATTATTTATAATGAAATTTTCGCTCCAAAAATTTAAAACATACATAAATTTTCTTTTGTTGTCTTCAGTTATATTCATAATTAACTCATTAAAATTATCAGATATTTTCATAGTATTCCCCTTAAATTTTATACAATAATTGTAGCATAAAAAACAAAAAATTGCTATACAATATAATATTTATTGAGAAATAAGTTAATAATTTACATATAAACATACAATATTATTAGAATTAATATAAAAAAGACTTGATATTTCTATCAAGTCTTTTTTATATTTAGCACTTTTAATTTTAACTATTTTACTATATTTGCTAAAGTTTTTTTCTTTTCTGATTTGTATTTTATTATTATTTTAATAAGTGCAAGAATTGGAACAACTATAATCATTCCAAATATGCCCATAATTAAATTTCCAATAATAAGTCCAACAAATACAACTATTGGATGTAAATCAACAGATTTAGCTACTATATTAGGTTGTAATACATTTGCATCAATTAATTGAATTACAACTAACATTAAAAATGTCATAAGTGCAAATGATGGTCCACCTAAAGTTAATGCAAATAAAGCTATTATAACTTCAGAAAGTAATGCTCCAATGTATGGTATAAAGTTAAGTACTGCTATTAGCAATCCAAATATTATAGCATAATCTATTTTAAGTACGAAGCATAGTATAGCAGTTAACATACCTACGATACAACTATCAATTGTAACACCTTTAATATAAGACATAAGAACTAAATCCATATCAACTATTAAATTATGTCTTGCTTTGTTTTTACCGTTATTTGAAAAGTAAGCTACAGCTTTCTTTTTAAAATCTTCCATATCTTTAACCAAAAAGAAAGATATAACTACAGTTGTAAATATGCTTACTACTATTCCTAGTACACTTTGTAATGTTGTTATTGAGTAAGTAAGTATATTTCCTAAATATTTTTTTACGAATTCTAAATTATTTATGTCTGTTGTTATGCTAACAGTACGATCTAATTTTAAGGTAGTGTGCATAAACTCATTAAGGTTAGTAACTACATTAGTATATATTTCTGGAAAGTTTGTTATAAGTTTTGATAACTGTTCAACAAACATAGGTATAACAAGTGTAAATAACCCTGCTATTATTCCGTATATTATTATAAGAGCTATACTAGCTGCCCACTTTTTACCTAGACCCATTTTTCCTAATTTATTTGCAAGTGGTATTGATAAAAAACAGATTACTACACCTGCGTATACTGGTATAAGTGCTCTATTAATTTCAAGTAACTTATCTATAATGCCTAAATTTTTACATACATAAAACAATACTATAAGAACCGCTATGTACATAGTTTTATTTAAAAATTTAAAATCAAATTCCCTCTTCATAAACATTCTCCTTACATAAATATGATAAATTTATTAACATATCTTATTTTTATATTATATCATACTATTTTATAAAATAAAGCATTTAACCTGAAATAAAAGAAAAATTTACCACATTAATGTTTGTTTTATATATTTATACTAGACAAATACGGTATTGTACTATATAATTATATTATACCAAGAAGCGAGGAAAATTATGAAAGTTTTATTAACAACTTTAAACTCAAAATACTCTCATGTAAACATAGCATTATATTACTTAAAAAATAGAATTATAGATTTATGTGATGTAGATACACTAAATTTAAATATAAATGATGAACTAAGTAATAGCTTAAGTAAAATAATAAGTTATAATGCAGATGTTATATGCTTTGGAGTATATGTATGGAATATAGATCAGACTTTAAAAATAGCTGAAAATATAAAGAAGATTAGACCTAATACTATAATATCTTTCGGCGGACCAGAAGTATCATATAATAAAAATGAAATTATAGAAAAATATGATTTTGTAGATAGTATACTTTGTTTAGAAAGTGAAAATAACATAGTACAATTTATACAAGATGTTAAATCAGGCAATATTAAAAATATATATGAAATACCTGTTGCCTCAACTGATATACCTGATATATCAGTTGATTTAGTAGAAAATTATGATAATAGGGCTGTATATTTTGAAACTAGTAGAGGATGTCCATTTAGATGCAGCTACTGCCTTTCTTGTATAGATAAAAATATGAAATATTTTGATTTAGAAAATGTCAAAAAACAACTTAAAAAATTATTAGATTTAGACGTTATTCAAATTAGATTTATTGATAGAACATTTAATTCAAATAAAAAAAGAGCTATAGAAATATGGAAATTCATATTAGAAAATAGAAAAAACACAACTTGTCACTTTGAAATATGTGCATCTTTAATAGATCAAGATACTTTAGAATTTCTAAAAGATATTCCTAAAGATATATTTAGATTTGAAATAGGTATTCAATCTACAAATATAAAAACATTAGAGGAAATAAACAGAAAATATAATTTTGATTATGAAAAAGATATAATACAAAAATTAGTTGAATTAGATACTATACTTATACATACTGATTTGATTATAGGTTTACCTTTCGAAACTTTGGATATATTTAAAAAATCATTTAATGAGTTATGTGAATTACATACTACTGAAATACAACTTGGGTTTTTAAAATTTTTAAAAGGTACTGACATATATAAGAAAAAAGATGAATTTGAATATTTATATATAGGCTACCCTCCATATGAAGTACTTAGTAATATGTTTATTTCATACGATGAAATTTCATATCTTAAAAAATTTGAAAGTGTTTTTGAAAGTTTATATAACTCTAAAAAGTTTGTAGAAAGTATAAAATATATTGAAACTAAGTTTTCTAGTTATTATGAAATGTATGAATGTTTAACTAACTATTTTATTCAAAATAAACTTACTGATAGAAAAATATCATATGATGAAATATATGAATCTTTAATGAAAATATTTGATAACGATACTACACTATCTCAAACTCTAACTTATGATTATTCAAGTAATTTTAAAGGTACTAGAGATTGGATGCAAAACAAATATAATTTAAAAGAAGAAATATTACAATATATAGTTGATAATAAAAATACTAAGTTTGAAAATATAACTACAACGGAAATACTCAAAAAATATAAATTTATAGTATTAGATTATAACATAAAAACTAAATCAAATGAAAAAACTTTTTATACATTTCTAAAATAAAAAAATGAGTTCAATATAAACTGTTCCCCTTAAAGTAGACATCTAAAAAAAAGAGGTGTATAATACTTTAAGGGGGATTTTTATGGGAAGTATTAAAAATACATATTCTAAAGAATTTAAGTTAAAAGTTATAGAAGAATATT
>Ga0209100_1001253_pt1 | contig 17931 bp, 18 predicted proteins | sample lystaG_FD_185480 | JGI IMG/M metagenome (GOLD analysis project Ga0209100, IMG submission 185480) | Glacier valley bacterial and archeal communities from Borup Fiord, Nunavut, Canada, to study Microbial Dark Matter (Phase II) -... | ecosystem: Environmental > Aquatic > Freshwater > Ice > Glacier ...
CTGATAATGAGATTCATTATCATTATTAGTATACCAACTCAGTTATTTATAATCAATGTCAAGAAGCACCTTTTTGGTGAAAATGACTGTAAACATCATTCTTACTGATGCCGGTTTCTTTCGCCACTTGTTTGATGGCTTCAGAAGCTGAAGCTCCCGATTGCATGTAGCGAGTGATCATTTCATTGACTTCCGACAGATCGACATCAGGCAACCGTTCTTCTTTGTTGCCTTCGATGACCAATACCATCTCGCCCTTGAGATCCTCACACAGAGGGATCAGTTCGCTTAACTTACCACGCAGGAACTCTTCGTGTTTCTTTGTCAGTTCACGAGCCAAACAACATTGTCTGTCACCTAAGACTTCAAGACACTTCGTCGCTGTTTTCTCGATTCGATGCGGAGCTTCATAAAAAATGAGTGTATAGGGATAAGCTTTCAGTTGATTTAATTCAGCACGACATTCTTTGTCTTGAGTCGGTAAAAACCCATAAAACAAAAACGGTTGGGCCGGCAGACCTGAAGCAACCAATGCGTTCAATGAAGCATTGCTTCCGCTGATCGGTACAACATTGAATCCTGCTTCAACGATCGTCTCAACCAAGATCGCTCCCGGATCACTCAACAACGGATAACCGGCATCGGTAACCAACGCAACACTGAAACCCTGTTGAAGCAGTTTCAGTATTCCGAGTGAACTCTCTTTTTCGTTATGTTGATGATGACTGATCATTTTTGTGCTGATTGAAAAACGCGACAGAAGTTTCATCGTATTACGCGTATCTTCGGCAGCGATATAGTCGACAGATTTCAGAATTTCGATGGCTCTCGGCGTCATTTCATCCAAGTTACCGATCGGTGTCGCTACCAAATAGCAGGTCGGACAATCATTCTCAAAACTCTTCTGCCGTTTCATACTTAATTCTCTTCTTTCTCAGGAACCGGTTTACGATCCTTGAAGGCTTCATCGAACTTTAAGAACAAAGACTCTTCACGACTTTCCAGTTTTGCTGTCTTAGTCAGAAGATTCATACTGGTCACACGATAGCGTTTTCCGTTATAGTCGAGTTGTTCATTCAGCTTAGGAAGTCCCTTACGCATCTCTTTATAGTTAGCATCTTCGTATTTCAAACAACACATCAACTTCCCGCACTGTCCGGATAATTTCTGAATGTTTAACGCCAATAATTGATTTTTGGCCATGTTGATCGAGACAACATCGAATTCGGCTAAATACCTGGAGCAGCATGTTTCCATACCGCATACACCGAGTCCGCCGACGATCTTCGCTTTATCGCGCGGTCCGATCTGACGCAATTCGATACGACATTTGAATACCGATGCCAATTCTTTTAGTAAATCTCTGAAATCGACGCGTTCATCGGCGACATACACAAAGATGATCTTTGAGCGATCCAGGGTATATTCGGCACTGATCAGATTCATCTGAAGATTGCATTTTTTGATGGATTCATCACATCTGACCATAGCTTCTTTCGCTAACATCTTATTACGTTCATATTGATCACGATCTTCTTTGCTGGCTTTACGCAAGATCGGTTTCAATTCAGTCACGATGCGAACTTCACTCATCAGACGCGGATCACTGATGACTTCTCCGAGTTCCAAACCTCGTATCGTTTCAACGACGACAAAATCGCCGTAAGCATATCCTTCATGATTGGTACCGAAGGTGTAAGCCTTCTTATTGCCTTTAAAACGGATGGAAATCGCAAACTTATACTCTGTGATACCGCTGGCAAGACCGGCTTGCAGGGAATCTCTGTTTGTATCAGACATAATTTTCCTCCTTTAGTTGATATAGAATCGAATCGATCAGCAAGCCCAGATTGGCATTGCCGGCGATTTTGTTTTCACTGTCGTTAAATATCGTAAACGCATGCAACGCATCCATTTTCGATCGTGATAGACTTAAACGATTATTCCAAATATCGGAACGTGTTTCGGTTTGAAACAGCACATCTTTGAAAAATAACATCCCGATCTTCAGAAAATACGCCAAACGGGCGCGGTTCTCCGTCGCCTCTTTCGCTTTCAGTATTTCTGTCTGCATAAACAACTCCCCGAAAAACGGAGCGTTACAATATTCATCGATAAACTTTCCGAACAGATTCAATGCACTTTGGTAATCATCCGATTCGACGGTAGCACTTATCTCTTCGGGATCTTTCACCAACTGACTGACGATATGGGCATCATACGGATCGATCTCCATTTCAACCAACAGTTCATTCAGATCGACGGCGTTCATACTGCGAAACTGAAGCGTTTGACAACGAGAAACGATCGTTGATAATAAACGTTCGGGTTGTTCGCTGATCAGAAAGGCATAGGTATCGACACCGCTGGGTTCTTCCAAAAATTTCAATAAACTATTCAATGCTTCCGGTGTGGCGTTTTCAGCTTGATCAAGAATGTAGATTTTCTTACCTGATTTCTCCAGAGCAGTCTTACTGAACTGTTCCTGCAGGTCAAGGATCTCTTCTTTTTTAATCGTCCGACCGTGTCCGTCGATCAGAATCATGTCGGCGTAATGTCCGTTTTGGATACGCAGACAATTCTCACAGACTTCACAGGCAAACGGATCGGCGTGTTCACACACCAGGGTTTGAGCAGACAGGATCGCAGTCTCCAACATCTTGGTTCCCTTGTTACCGGTAAACAGGTAAGCATGGGAGAGATGTTTCTCAGTGAAGGCATGCGTCAAAATTTTTGCGATCACCGGTTGGCGACTGAACAGATGGTCTTTATACATGAGCTTTCACCCAAGCAAGCACCACTGCCAGCGCATCACGCTGAACGTTTTCTACGGGTTGGTTGGCATTCACGACGACGATACGGTCTTTAAACCGTTTCACCACTTCTTGATAGCCTTCCACGACTTTACTATGAAACGATGCTTCTTCTTGATCCAAACGATCAAGGTAAGCACGATCGGCGATTCTTTTTAATCCGATATCCGCCGGAAGATCCAAATACACGGTACAATCCGGATAATGACCTTCAATGGCGAATTGATTGATCGATAGTATTTCTTCAAAACCGATTCCTCGGCCGATTCCTTGATAGGCAAGTGAACTGTCCACGAAACGATCGCACAAGACGATCTTTCCTTCCGCAAGCGCAGGTAATACTTTTTCAACGAGGTGCTGACGACGTGAAGCCGCATACAATAAAGCTTCGGTCTTCTTGTCCATTGCAATGTTTTTCGGATCCAGAATCACATGACGGATCTGTTCGGCAATGTCGATTCCACCCGGTTCACGGGTATAGACCACATCGTAGCCGGCTGATTTCAACTGACCCAGCACATAGTGACTGACAGTCGTTTTGCCGCTGCCGTCCGGTCCTTCGAATGTGATAAATAATCCTTGTTTCATGTCATCTACCTCTAGTCGTTATTATACCATTGAACTCAAAGTCGTACAATGTCCCGTGTTTTTTACGGCTGATAATTCGATGTCCGATTGCCGATATTTATCGTATCGGATTCGCTCACGCACGGTATCGCCGTGCTATAATAAACCAAGATAAGGAGTTGAACACAATGGATCTTATTGAAAAAAAATTATCAACGAAACCGCTCATTCAAGGCAAAATCGTTAACTTACGTCATGACCAAGTCGAACTTCCCAATGGAAAAACAGCCCTGCGCGAAGTGGTCGAACACCCCGGCGGGGTCTGCATCGCAGCTCGTTTGGATAACGGAGAATTTCTGGTCGTCGATCAGTATCGTTATGCGCATCAACGCGTATTCACGGAGTTTCCGGCCGGTAAACGCGAACCTGGTGAAGATCCAATGGAGGGTGCATTGCGGGAACTTGAAGAAGAAACCGGCTATAAAGCCAAAGTTGTTATTCCGATGGGTCAATTTATCCCGTCTCCTGCTTATTTGGAAGAGATCATCTATCTCTTTTACGCTCCCCAAATCGAATTCATCGGTCAACACTTAGATACAGATGAATTTCTGAACGTTCGCAGTGTCACACTCGAAAGTCTGGTCAAACTGGTTCTCGACGGTGCTTTGATGGATGGAAAAACACTCGCTTTAACACTTAAACTGGCACTTATTGATCGTCAATAAATAAACGAACATCGTAATCGATGTTTTTTTCTGTCTTTTTTAGTAATAAAAAAACAGATTTTCATGTGAAGATCTGTTTTATTAATATACTTTGATTATTTAGTGATGACACTTTCAAGCCAGATTGGATCCGGTGTGAACCCTAAGAGTTCAACGACCGTTGAGGCGACGTTAGCTAAACCGAAATCGCCTTCTTTCATCGTAACATCCGCTCCCAAAATGATCAGCGGAACTTTGTTTAATGTATGACTGGTCTTCGCTTTAGGCTTAGCCGAGGTATCTTTCGATTTCTCGTACATTTCGTCCGCATTTCCATGATCGGCGGTTACGATCAGAATACCTCCGACTGATTCAACTGCTTCACGAATCCGTTTCAATTCCAGATCGACGGATTCGACACCGATGATCGTAGCTTGGTAATTACCGGTATGACCGACCATATCGCCGTTCGGATAGTTACATCTCAAAAATTGATATTCACTGCTTTGAATGGCTTCCACCAAACGATCGGTGATCTGCGCTGCCTGCATCCAAGGACGTTGTTCGAATGGAACCAAGTCAGATTTGATTTCTTCAAAGGTTTCTAATTTCGCATCGAACTTTTCACTGCGATTACCGTTCCAAAAGTAAGTGACGTGACCGAATTTCTGTGTCTCCGAGATTGCGAACTGCGATACACCCTTCGCTACCAGGTATTCCGATAAGGTATGAGTGATGTGCGGAGGTGTGACTAGGAATAATGTCGGGATCTTGAGATCACCGTCATATTGAAGCATACCTGCATACATAACGTTCGGTTTAGGACCGCGATTGAATTTCGTAAAGTTTTCTTGTTCAAAAGCATTTGAGATCTGAAGTGCACGATCGCCGCGGAAGTTGAACAGGATAACACTGTCGTGGTCTTCGATCTTACCGACCGGATTACCGTTTTCGCTAATCACGAATGCCGGTAAAAATTGATCCGTCACATTGGTTTCGGAACGATAGGTTTCGATCGCTTCTGAAGCGGAACCGAAACTGCGTCCTTCACCTTTAACGTGTGTATTCCAACCCAATTCAACGATTCCCCAATCGGATTCATAACGATCCATGGTGACTTTCATACGTCCACCGCCGCTGGCGATACGGGCGTTGAAATGAGCATCATTAAGCTCGGCTAACGCCTTTTCAAGATGTTCGACATAGATCAGTGCCGAAGTCTCGGGAACATCGCGACCGTCTAATAAAACATGGATACGAACTTTTGAAAGTCCTTCGATCTTTGCTTGTTTGACCATCGAAATCAAGTGGTCGATATGTGAATGGACGTTACCGTCCGATAAGAGTCCGATAAAATGGATCGTGTGACCTTTCGCGTTGGAAGCTAACAGTTTCCATGTATCGGATGTGTAGATATCGCCTGTAGCGATGGATTGATTGACTAATTTAGCCCCTTGAGCGTAGATTTGACCGCAGCCTAAGGCGTTGTGTCCGACTTCCGAGTTTCCCATATCCTCATCGCTGGGTAAGCCAACGGCTACTCCGTGTGCTTTGATTGCGATAAACGGATAATTGGCCATACAATCGGTCAATGTCGGGGTATAAGCGTTTTTTACTGCGTTTCCATAGGCATTATCGGATAATCCGACACCGTCCATGACAACCAGTACTATCGGTTTTTTGTTCATGTTGATCTCCTTTTATTTACCTTATCTATTCTATCACCATTCGTGAATTTAAGCACACAATATCAATTCGACTGCAATTCAAAAAAAGGAAACGACGTAGGTCATTTCCCTGATGTATCTGATTCCGGTAAATAGAAGATCTGTTCTCCGTCTTTGGACAACATATACGATCCGCGGGCGTAACTCTTTACGTATTCTTCATCCATCAGTTTATCTTTCTGCGAAGTCAATGTCTCATTTTCGGCCATCAACCCGGTCAGCTGACTTTGAACAGCGTCCAGTTGCTGATGCAGGCGATAGGTCGTCCAAACTTCTTTACCACCGGCATAGAGTAAGGAAAAAGATAGCAGAATAAACGCCATGCTAACATATTTATTCATGTATTTTAAACGATATTTTCTTCTTTTCTTGAGTTTTTTAATGGTCATTTTTGTGTTTACCTGATTTGCCGAAGAACTGTCTCCGTATTTTTATTATACTGACATTTTATTAAAATGCAAGAGTGTCAGTCTTTCGGACGTTGCTAAATCGATGAATTTTCTTTCACATTTTCGACGATCGACTCTTCCAATACCTCATACATACTCACCGCATCTGCCTTCTTTGCGGAGACAGCGATACTGAGAACTCTGATTTTTAAACGCCGATGACCGAAGATCACTTCAACGATATCCTGTTCATTGACCTCATGTGACGGTTTGGCTTTACGGCCGTTGATCAACACACGTTCCTGATCGGCTAATTCTTTTGAAACAGCTCTGCGTTTCAAGATACGGGCTACTTTCAGATATTTATCGATTCGCATGGTTTTCTCCTTTTAACGGTAACGCTGCTGTTTTATCCAAGATCGTTGTTGCCTGTGTAAGCCAATCCTGACTCTTGGGAAGATTGACGATGATGTTGCCTTGCGCATATTTCAAGGTGATCTCCGGTGAGATATCGGAGATCATTTTAAACAGACGAACACCATCGATGTGACTTGACCATTCGGCGCTGAATACCAATTGCGCATGAGTCTTAAGTTCTTTGAAACTCTTGATACGCGGTTCACTGATCAAGATCTCAAGTCGTTTCTTCTCAAATAACAACGCAACGGATTTAGGCAGTTTCCCATACATATCGGTTATCTCTTCTTGCAGTTTCTTGAGTTCATGTTGATTCTCGGCTTTGTCGATACGCTGATAAAGCGTGATCTTTTCATAATCCTGCGGCGCAAACGGTTGCGGAATATAGGCATCCACGCTGTAGTTCGGCTTGGCGATCATGATCTCTTCGGGCACAGCGATACCGGTCCGTTTTTCATTGATGGCCTGTTGCAACATCTCGATGTACATATCGATGCCCACGGTATCGATGAATCCCGACTGTGAGTCCCCCAACATTTCTCCGGCTCCGCGAATCGTCAGATCGCGCATGGCGATCTTATACCCACTTCCCAATTCAGTGAACTCTTTGATGGATTGAAGACGCTTCATGGCGATCTCCGAGAGTTGTTTGCGCGGTGTATACATCAGATATGCATAGGCCAGTCGATCGCTTCGTCCGACGCGTCCTTTGATTTGGTAGAGCTGTGATAAGCCGAACGTATCGGCTTTATCGATGATCATCGTATTGGCATTCGGAATATCGATACCTGTCTCAATGATCGTTGTACACACCATGACATTGTATTCGTTTTGCGTAAATCGAAACATGACATCTTCGATCTCTTCACGATTCATCTGTCCGTGCGCAACTGCGACACTTGCTTCCGGTATATCCTGTTTGATCTGATACGCGACACTGTAGATCTGCGCAACATTATTGAAGAGATAGAATACTTGACCGTTACGAGCCAGTTCACGCTGTATGACTTCTTTGATGACACCTCGGTTCTTTTCCAACACATACGTCTGAACCGGTAATCGATTCAGCGGCGGCGTTTCCAGTTGGGAAAGTGATCGTACACCGATCAAACTCATTTGTAAGGTACGCGGAATCGGTGTGGCACTTAACGAAAGAACATCGACGCTGGCACGTACTTCTTTGATTTTTTCTTTATGTTCAACACCGAAACGCTGCTCTTCATCGATCACAAGTAAACCCAGATCTTTGAATTTAACGTCTTTCGATAATAAGCGATGAGTTCCGATCAAGATATCGATCTTCCCCTCTTTGACTTCCTTGACGATCTCTTTCTGTCGGCTTTCCACCACAAAGCGATTCAATACTGCGATGTTGACCGGATAGTTGGCGAAACGATGTAGGAACGTCTGATAATGTTGCCGTGCCAAGACTGTTGTCGGACATAGGAAAGCCACTTGTTTATGTTCGGCAACTGCTTTGAAAGCTACCCGAATCGCAACTTCGGTCTTACCGAATCCGACATCCCCGCAAAGAAGACGATCCATCGGTTTGGCACTCATCATGTCTTGTTTGATATCAGTGATCGCTACTTCTTGATCAAGAGTGAGCGGAAATTCAAATTCATCTTCGAACTCTTTCTGTAATTCCGAATCCGGTCCAAACGTATAACCGATACCGGTCTCACGTTTGGAATAAAGATTGATCAATCGATCAGCGATGTCTTTAACGTTCTCTCTGATTTTAGCTTTGGTTTTTACCCATTCATTTGACCCTAATTTGTTTAGTTTCGGAACAACCCCTTCACGGGAAACAAATTTTCGTACCAGTTGAAACTGTTCCAACGGCACTAATAACGTATCATCGCCGCGATAAACGATATGGAGAAAATCCTTATGGACGCCTTCCATTTCCCGGGTAATAATACCTAAATATCGCCCGACTCCGTGTTGGTGATGGACCACATAATCGCCGACTTGAAGATCTTGATAGGTACTCAGTGTTTCGGCTTCTTTAAATTTATTACTGTATCGACCGATCACCGTCTTATGGTTGAACAACTCTTTCGAAGTAAGAACCAGAATGTTTCGTGAGGAGATCTCAAATCCTTCATCCCAATCCTGATGCAAGAGGGTCAGATGCGGTTCATCCAAACGATCCAATACCATCGTATAGGGTAATTTCGCTTCAATGAGCAGCGGAATCAATTGTTTGATTTCGGCTTCTTTCAAACAACAGATCACATGTTGTTTCTGGACCATGCCTCCCAGCAGTTTCACATGCAGAGGCAAGGTCTGCTGCGGTATGAAAGCATCATGAATGCGATATTGTACTTCTTGTTTCATTGTCTCGAATTGATGGAAGTCCGTGCGTTGACACTTACCCAGTATCGTCGGCAGATCGTGAAACACCGAAAATAACGGTAACGTTTTATTGTCGCTGCTTCTTTCTTGGATATAATCGACTGTCTCTTCCGTTAAGGTATGAAGATGCGTTTTGACTTCTTCGACACTCGACAAGATCACCAGCGGATCACTCGCATAATCAAAGATACTCGCAGTCGCACTCAATGCGGCCGTATATTGGTAAAGGTGATTCTCTTTGATGTGCTGATCGATATAGTCGAGATCACGTCGGATATTCTCTTCCAACACCCTCATCTCAGACAGTTGACGACGATTGGCTTCACGCTGAAGCAGCGCTTCGACACGTTTATGGATCTCGACAATCTGTTCGGGCGTAAACAGAATATCGGTTGCCGGTTGGATCCGTATTTCATTGATCAATTCCGTCGTCCGTTGTGATGATAAATCAAAATAGCGCAGACTTTCGATTTCGTTATCGAAAAACTCGATCCGAACCGGAAATTCCGAATTGATGGGGAAAATATCAATGATGCCGCCGCGTGATGCGTAACAACAGGGTTGATCGACACGATTGACCGGTGTATAACCGATATCGCGCAATTGTTTTTGTAAGCTTTGTAAGTCGATCAACTGCGAACTTTTTAAGTGTAACGTCGATGTCTTGAAGTAGTTCGGTAACGGTAAATTACGGACAGCTGCTCCGCTGTGCGTAATACACAAGATCGGCGCTCCGTTGCTAAGTTTCGACATCGTTTCCATCTTTTGAACATTGATTTCGGGAGAGGACGCAATGGCTTCAACGCGCAATGATTCTTCCACCGCAAACAACGCCAGTTCTTCATCATTCAGCCATAACTGCAATTTGGCATGCAAATGCTGCGCCTGATATAAATTACTCTTCACCACGAAGATCGGACGCGGATCCAATCGATAACTGGCGGCTAACAGGATAGCTTCCTGTGTCGGCGACAAATGTGAAAAAGAGGCTTTACCTTCGGTAAAAGCCTTGATTGCGGATTCTTGCTGGATCAGTTTCAATAACTCGTTCATTCGACTGCCTTCATGTTGTATTTATTCATCAACTCCGCAAACGGCATACCGGAAAAATCAATGGCTGCCTTGGCTGCGTGTTGAATCGCTTTCTCATAAATAGCTTGTTTATCTTTCTCAACTTTACCCATCACATAGTCGATTGTCGGTATCATCGGATTCTTATCGATCCCGACACGAATCCTTGGAAACTCCTGTGTGTGCAAGTGCTGAATAATACTCTTCATTCCGTTATGACCGCCGGCGCTGCCTTTTTCGCGTAAGCGTACTTTCCCGACCGGCAGATCTAGATCATCATAGATCACAATGACTTCGGCTGCGGTTATTTGGTAGAACCGAGCTATTTCACCGACTGATTCTCCGGATAGATTCATAAAGGTCTGCGGTTTCACCAAGATCACATTTTCATTATTTAACACAACAGTCGCGATCTGTGCTTTGAATTTTGTTTGGAGTGAACTGACTCCGCATTGTTTCGCTATTTCATCCAACACTAAAAAGCCGGTGTTGTGCCGGGTTTTCTCATAGGTTTTTCCGGGATTTCCAAGCCCAACGATCATTTTCATCCAATCACCTTCTTGCTCTATTATTATACACGAAAACAGAGAAAAGCAGATAAGTGAATATCCGCCTGATTTTAACCTGTACTGACAAACCATTTGTTTTTAGATGTTTATGGGTGATCTCTTGTTTCTGCATACAAATCTATTATCAAATCTGCATAAGTTTTAGCTTGTCTTTCCATGCCAATCTCAGTCAACCTAATATCATTAATCCATTGGAAATAATGTGTCAACTCATGCGATATTGAACCTAAGATAGATGCCAACGCATCATCTTGACATGATTTTTGTTTCATCTCATTAAAATCACCAGTAGCAATTCTAATAAAAGGTTCATTATGTTTATCAAACGGCTCAAAAAATATTGCTGAAAATTTTTCCCCAGATTTTGAAATGATAAATTCTGATGATTTAACATATATTGGCACTCTTATAGGAAAGCAATACTGTTTCCTGAGCCATTTGCAAAACTCCACACAGGATCTTTTGACTTCAGGATCTGTTCCTTTTTGAAACCTCAACCTTAAACCAGTACGTTGTGCGGAAGAAAAATCAATAGTTATCAACCAATTATTACTTCCCCAAATATTCATATATTTAGCTCCTCTTTTTACCCAACTGATCGGATCTTTATTTCATCACCATTATCCATTCTCGTAATTGAACTATTATTAGGATAAACAACCTTGTTTTTAACATCTAAGCCATACATTGTTGCAGTCATTACTGAAATGTAGCCTAAATTGAAACCCTAACTGAATTAAAAGACGTAATATTGGATGTATACATAAAATAATCCATTTTATTTTCTTTTCAATACCACTAACATGCCTCAGTTTAAGCCCATTTACTTTAATTTTGTTTGTTTGAATTCGATATTAGCCAAGATTTTTCTCTGTAATCCGATTATTTTCCCGATACCGATCAAAATTATACTGGAAAAGATCAGTATCACGAAGAAGATAAAAGCAGAAAAATCCTTCATGAACACTATTAATATCAACGAAGGCAGTAGCACTAAGTATCCTAAGATGCTGAAGAGTATATCCATTTGTTTTCCCCCATTGGATGCAGTCGATGCTCAACTTACTTCTTCTTATTTTACGCTCTTTATTCTTGTTTGAAGTATCAAGTTAGAAAATATTAATACAACGATCCAAATTACTGATATCCAAATATTGTTTATCAAAGAAACCGTTAATAAATGCAAAATAGATAATGAAGGCATAAATCTGAACAGAGTAACTTGTACTAAAGCAAAGCCTAACATGATTACTACGAGAACTGCTAAGTCGAATTTACGTGAAAGAATATATACAAGGCGAACCATGCTAATATAAACAAATAGATGAAGAATGAACGATATTAAAGTATAACTCAATAAACTTATTGATGAGGAAGTTGAAGTAGTTAATGCAAACAAAGGTAAGTTTTGATCTAGGATTACATAACCTTTTTGAACTTTTAATATATATAATCCGTATACGATTAAGACGATGATTAAACATATACTGTAATATATTAACAAATCATAGGATTGTTTTTTGAGATGTCCAAGTTTTGTTGATGTATATAAGTGAGTTAATCTTCTCTGATACTCAGAATGAACATTCATGGATACAAACAAACTTATGGCAGTAGTCAAAAGTAAAAAGTTAATTATAGTTGAGAAGTATGATTTTTCTTCAAAAATGAAATCATATACGCTATCATCTATAAAGTATTTAGAACCAGTATTATAAAGTTGATTCATTTTATCTTTAATTTTAAGAAGTGATGTGTATGGACGAGCTTTATTATCTAAAACTTGGTACTCATCTTGACCTAACTGATTTTGTTCATCATTGTTCTGATTGGTAAGTATAATAAGAGCTTTATGTGATTCGTCTATATCCAGTGAAATTCTATCCATAACAGTTTCATTTAATTCACCATAATATCGGCTTTCAATCAACTCATAATCCAACTGACCTTGAGATTTTGAAACTGTGAAGGTAGAATAACGATTCAATGAATAAACAAGAATCAATAGAACAATGGCGAAACCTTTACTGAAGTAAACCGTTCGTAAGAATTCATGCCATACTAAACTCGTTGAATGGACGTGAAATCCTCTAACTTTATGATTTGAAAATTCTAATGATAAATTGTTGTATTTGCGTAAGCTAATTGATAACACTGCAAAACCTAATACGATTGAAAAAAGTATTGAAATGAAAGAAAAATCTAACATTCTGTTTTCAAACAAAACCCATTGGACAGGGTTAATTGTGCCAAATAAATAGTAGAAAAGATTAATGTATTTAAAAATAGTATATGAACTAGATATACTCGTAAAAGAATATAGAAAGTACTCAATTAAGAGAAACATCAACGTTACTCCATATCCGAGTGATAAGTTTCTGAATAGAATAACTAACATTAAGGTAAATATTCCAATGATAACGGAAGCGAAAGTTTGTATAAACATCAGTAATATAATTTGATCTAATACTGTAAACATAAATATACTGAATCGGTAATCAAGCAACCATTGAATTGGTGTATTTAAACTAAGGCCATCCCATTGAGTCATTAAAAAAATCGCAATCAAACATATGATTGTAAACGTAATGGTGATAAATATAAATACGGATAATTTAATGAAAAATAACTTGTTTAGTGAGTTTTTAGTACTCTTATATAAAAATATAGACTGATGAAGCATGTCCTCAAAAAATAGTGAGTAAATGAGTAAACTGCAAAGTATTAATATAATTATTGAAAAGATGGATGATTCAAAAAACTGAGTAATCGCATAACTAGGTACAATCTCTACATTCATTGACTGAATTTTTGTGAGAGTTAAATTCTCGGATTCAAGTTGTGCTCTAATTATAGGGTCTTTGAAAACCGACATATTTAACTTATCATTGTTACTTTCAATTCTATTTCTAATATCATTTTGATAATTAGCATAAGTATTTATTTGGTCATTAAGATAACCATTTTGAACTAATTCTAACTGATCTTTTTGACTAAGTTCATTCTTATAATTTTGATTTTCTATTCCATAAAATACAGCTGCACCAAAAAGAACAAATGCAATGAAAAGACATGGGATTACCCATCGAATAAATGTGTTTTTATAAAGTCTTTTTAATTCGCTTATAAACATACTAACCTAACCAATCTAAATATACATCATCGAGCGATGTACTAACTTGATTGTCAAATGGATGATTTGAGATAAACCGAGTTTTTATTTTATTTCTAATTCGAATCTGATTAACAACTTTTATGTTGGAATCCACTTCAATCAGTTTTTCTAAATCATCAAAAGATTCAAACACTTTAGTATTCTCCAGTAAGTCCGCTTGAGTACTTATCGTAAGAATTTGTCCATTTCGCATGATCATAATTTCATTTGCAATCCATTCGACATCCGAAATAACATGTGTTGCTAGAATCACAATTTTATGTTCTGAGATACGTGCAATCAACTCTCTAAAAGAACGCCTCTCGACGGGGTCTAAGCCAACAGTAGGCTCATCTAATAATAGTACTTTTGGATTATTCAATAATGCTTGAGCAATTAACACTCGTTGTTTCATTCCGCCAGAAAGGGTAGAAAGTGATCTTTTTCGAATCTCAAATAAATGTACCTCTTTCAAGACAGACTCAATGACATCGTTAGCTTGTTTATGATTAATGTCTTTCATACTTGCTATATAGTATAGAAAAGATTCGACACTTAAATAGGGGAGTAATTGTTGTTGCTGAGGCATGTAACCTAAGATTGATCGATACGATTGTTTGCTTGTATCAATTGCTTCGTCGTTGAAGTGAATCACACCAGAATCACTGTCTATTACTGTAGCAAGAATTTTCAAAAGAGTCGTCTTCCCTGCACCATTATGTCCTAATAAGGCATAGATACCAGGTTCTAAGTCAAAACTAACATGATCAAGGGCTAATACATTTCCGTATTTTTTAGATAAGTCTTGAACTCTAAGTCGATTTATATTATCCATTATTTAAATCCTCAGAAACTGATTGGAAAATTTCATGCCAAGTTCCTGATTTTAAATTAATAAGAAAATACTTAATGCCACTTTCTGAACCACCTACTACAAAGATATTATCTCCTATAATTCCTTGTATCTGAGAGGATTCCATTGGCGCATTTAAGCCTCTTATATAGTCATTAACTTTAAGATTATTCAAAGCACTTATATCATAAATAACATTCCCTTGATAATCATAGATTTTATATTGTTGAGGACTTTCAATTGAACTTGTATAAATATAGTTAGAATCCAAATAATTTAGTAGCCTATTTTCTTCATTAATTTCAGTGATAACTTCCATATCTTGATTTACTACTTTCAAATCAGCCTTTAATGGTTTCCAACTATTGATGTCATAGATGAGAAGATTAGTTCCGTCTCCATCGGCTATTTGAATATCTTTTGAGACTATAAAAACTAATTCTTTATTCAAGAAGTCATAACGATAAAAGTTATGACTTTGATTGTTTATATCAAATGCTTGAAGATATAAATAGTCTTCAGCGTATTTAAATGTTATGAAGTCCTGATTGATTGGGAGTTCTATTTTATGTGTATCTGAAGTGTTAAGATTTGTCACAAGAATGTCTTGAGAATATGTATCAACATAGAAAAGATGACCTTTTGTTATAACAAGTTGGCTAGGAATTGTATCAATTGATAAAATTGATTCACGTTTTGTTCCATCAGGGCTCAGACGATTTAAACTATACGTAATTTCTCCTTCAACAGTTGCTTTTTGAGCTAAATAATAGACATAATTATCGTAAAATTGGAGAAAGCTGTTTTCAGCTATTTCACAATACGTTTTAATTGTATCTGGGCATTGATTATCGATTTCTTTATCATCTGAGAAATTAAGGCTTTTTATAGTGACTTCATTAAGTGTATCAATGTCAACGTACTTAAGTTTACCCTTATCAATCATATATATACCATCACCCGATGCAGTAGCTATATATCCATCATTATCGAATACACCTCTTGATTGGGTGATGAAGTTTGAGTTTATACCAACTTCTTCATTAACTTTTAGATTTGAGTGACAAGAAGATAATGCCAATAATATGAATAAATAATATAAAATCCGTGTTTTCATTACTTGCACCCTCCTTATTAATTCTATAATATTTAAAATTGAATTCAAGAGAATATTATAATGTAAAGTATTTACGAAATCTAATAATTTTGTGAATGAAGGATCTCATTGAAACGTGAAACGTCATCCTTTTGAATCATAAATAACACATACTCCTTTGTATCGGTCAGTAAGTGATTAATATCTGTCAGATAGATCACACCTTCAACACTATAGACGTAAATCATTGTCACTTCCTGAGCTTTTGAAATGATATAAAGACTGTTGTCGAACGTAGGGTTATCCCCTTCGGGTATCTTCATCGGTCGTCTGATGGATGATTTAGTGGCTCGATTGATGATCATCGCAAATTCTGTCATGTCCGTGGAATCAAAAATAATGCTGATCGGTTCAGGTAAATGACTCGAGTAGATCGGCAAATATTCAAGCAATCTTACTTCGGTAATGGCTGACGGATCTTTGATCAATTCATACTTGGTTTGGACGGTGCAGGAACTTAGTAAGCATAGCGTCAATAGACCCAAAAGTAGTTTCTTCATGTGTACCTCTTTCGATCACTGTAAATTTATTTGTTCTAATAATCTCTTGCTCTTATCGTACCATCTACACTTCAGATGTCAACTGTGATTTCCGAATTACTCGTTGCTTCAACATAAAAGAACCGATTATTATTTCAACTCGGTTCTTCGTTCATTTAGATAAATTATATTGATTGTTACTCTATCTTATTTTTTCCATTCTTGCGGATTCTTTTTCCACTCCTGCAATGTTTCGACATCTTCCATTTTGATATAGCCGGTTTCCTGCGCAACTTCGATCAAACTCGTATAATTTGTCAGGGTCAGTAAACGAATGTTGCGTTCATTGAAATTGGCTGTTCCTTTCGGAAGTTCATAGGTGAAGATCGCGGCGACGCCGAGAACTTTAGCCCCTTCGCGCTTCGCAGCTTCACAGGCATCTAAGACACTTCCGCCGGTGGAGATGAGATCTTCGATGATGACCATTTTCTGGCCTTGCGATATGCGTCCTTCGATCTGATTCTCTTTACCGTGATCTTTGGCTTTTGAACGGATATAAACCATCGGCAGATTCAACAGATCCGCTACCCAACACGCCTGCGGTATTCCGGCAGTTGCGGTACCCGCAATCACTTCAACATTCGGATATTCCTTTTTGATCAATTCGGCAAGATCGCGTGCGATCTCATTACGAACATCCGGATAACTCATGGTAATGCGATTATCGCAATAGATCGGGCTTTTGATTCCGCTGGCCCATGTATAAGGGGCATCGGGGCTTAAGGTGACCGCTTGAACTTCCAACAGTAATTTTGCGATTCGTTTCGCTGTGTCGTTCATTGTTACTCTCCGTTCCAATCGCGATAGATTTCGCGATAAGCTTGTTTAGGATCAGCTGCCCGCGTGATCGGACGACCGACGACGATATAACTGGAACCATTGGCTCGTGCCAATGCCGGAGTCATAACTCGTTTCTGATCATTGACATCACCGGTAGCTAAACGAATACCCGGGGTTACGCGGATGAACGTATCTGATGTTGCATCTTTGACTTTCTGTGCTTCCAGCGGGGAACATACGACTCCGTTGATGCCGGCAGCTTGTGCAACTTTCGCATAGTTCAAAACACTTTCTTCAAGGGTAACGGGAATCAATTGTTCCGTATGCATGGCTTCTTCCGTAATGGAAGTTAACTGCGTCACGGCGATGATCAGCGGTACTTGCTTGCCTTCCGGTGTTCCGTCTTTAAGCCCTTTGATGGCAGCTTCCATCATATTTTTCCCGCCGGCCGCATGGATGTTGACCATATCGACACCTAATTTGGCTAACCCGCGCATGGCGCTTTCTACGGTATTCGGAATATCGTGTAATTTGAGATCCAAGAAGATTTCATGTCCGGCTTCTTTCAAAAAAGTGATGATCGAAGGTCCCTCTTGATAATAGAGTTCCATGCCTACTTTTACGAATAATTGTTCATCCTTGTCAAAATGATTCAGGAATGTTTCTACTTCCTGACGGTTCGCGAAATCCAATGCGATAATCGGTTTATTTTTCATAACGTGCCTCCCGTGTATCTTTGATCAACGTTTCGATCGATACGATTCCAAGCTCATCCATGCGTTTCTCCAGTGAATCGATGATTTTCGGACATACATACGGATCCAAGAAATT
>Ga0209100_1001257_pt1 | contig 17896 bp, 21 predicted proteins | sample lystaG_FD_185480 | JGI IMG/M metagenome (GOLD analysis project Ga0209100, IMG submission 185480) | Glacier valley bacterial and archeal communities from Borup Fiord, Nunavut, Canada, to study Microbial Dark Matter (Phase II) -... | ecosystem: Environmental > Aquatic > Freshwater > Ice > Glacier ...
AAAGTAATTATGACACGAACAATCCCCCCCCGTTCCCCCTCGAATGTTCGTACCATGCCGAACATTAATTACCACAATTTAGGAGATACAAGAAGGGGACAAGCCGACGCGTGAACCACAACGGCGTATGTCATAATTGTATTATCACGTTCGGTAAGGCAAGTCATGGAGAGGGGAGGGGACGCAACGACACGTTACGGTAAGGGACGAAAATAATTGTTGACATATGCCGGTGTAGGGTTTATTATTAGATTATAAATTAAATATATGTAAAAAGGTGGTTGTATTAATGAATAAATTAAACGTATGTGACGAACAACTAGTTAACCAAAATGAAACAATAGAGAACGCAATGAACGTTGTTGCAACATTAACTGAAAGTTATCCTAATTTTAGCGATGTTAGTTTTTATAAAGACGGCAACGGTGTAATGCGTTTTAGATTGGAGTTTTAACAATGTTAACAAACGATGTAATTAGTATACTACAATTTGTAATAGAAATTAATTCAAAAATAAAAGAATTTACACTATAAAATAAAAGGAGGGGCAACCCTCCAAAAGGAGATTAATAATGATAAACGGTAGAAGTGAAGCAATGGCAAAATTTAAGGTAATTGATATTTTAGAGGGACGCGACACATTAGGTTATTGTAACAACATGGTTCAAGTGAATAAATTGGTTGTAGAAAGAATTGAAGATACCGACGGCGAATGTCTAATTGAATTAAGAGAATTAAATACCGAAACTCATAAATACAGATATTTAAAAATATTATAAGTGCTGACACAACAAGAAATCGACGAACTAGTAAAACGGTTATTAAAAGAGAAAGAAAAGAACGATACTAAATAGTATCGTTCTTTCTTTTATTAACTTTTCCATGAACCGTCTTGCTTAACTTGAACCTTTTCGACTTGTTTCCATGAACCGCCCGACTTAATAAAAGTTAGTGCGTTAACTTTCCATGTTCCGTCTACTTTTGGCGTTAACGCTTGGGTTGATGAACCAACGGGGGTTATAGTGAATACTTTATATGTCGCCCATACTCCAAAAGTCCAATCTTTAGTATATGTTAAAATATATTTTGCGGGGTTTTTTACTAATATACCTCTGTTGCTTGGGTCAATTCCTAAAGTATCGCCAACAACTAAATCGGGCGGTAAGTTCAATTTATAAGATAATAATTGACCGCTAAAATACATATAACCTTGTGTATTATTAGTTAAATAGTGCATTGCAATACCCGCAAAATCATATAAACTATCATCAAAAGCCATAGCGCGTACTCTGTCAGTAAAACCGTCATACACACATGGAGTACCTTCGGGTATATCGAAACCACTATAATTACTTAAATATTTAACGTGTTCCTCTCCTTTGTATTCAAAATTAACATTGTCGCTCGTTGTAAACATAAAATCATAAGTGTTACCGTAACCCTCTGATAACCATTTATTCGCCCAAAAGCCACCGATTAAAGTATTATTTGTTAGCGTACATAAATCATTGCCAATACCTAAACCGCCGTCAAGGAAAATAGAACATTGTCCGTCAGCTTGTTCAAAAATGCAATTATCAGCGATTATATGTGATGGAGTTGTGAAAGATACGTTATTATGAGCATAAAGTGGACTACCTAGTTGTCGCGCTATATAATGAGAATTTAATATTTTTAATACCATACCCGAACTAGTACCGCAACCGTTGGCGTGGCAACTCGTCCAATATGCCGACGGGGTTATACCATCAAGCAACCAATTTCCTAAATGCTCAACGTGGCAATTAATAATGGTCTGTATTGTATTATTTGGGCAACCGTCATTATGGTAAGGATAACGCATATTTTTGCACGTTATGGTTAAATTCTGTAAAATTGTAGTTGTTCGATAATCAATCGTACTATAATTAAAAGGGTCGGTTGTGTTGTTGGGTTTTTCGCCCTTAATTTTATATAATGTTCTATCGGTTGTAGCACCCTTGATATTAACATAGTCACGCGTCAATAAACTCATAACGTTATATGTCCCCGCCGATAAAATTAAATCATATTGATTATAAATAGAAGGGTTGGGGCAAGCGTTTATTTTTGATTGTAAATCGTCACTTGGTATAACATTAACTATGGTTAACATTTTAAAACCTTCTTTCTTTTAGAGTATGCCCGCATACATTATATGCGGGCATTTATTATAAATTAAAACCGATATAGCTTGACCAACCCGTTGCATTAATCCAAACAACTGTATTAACTAGTACCCAATCAGCGTTAGCAACTCCATAAACTTTTGCGCTTGGGGTAGCAAGTATTGATTTATACACCTTAACATTTTTAGGGAAAGTTGATATATTTATTCCACAATTAACCCTATAACTATTAATAGCTTGTAAACTTCCTAAGTTAACTTTTATCCATTGTGGGGTACTTGTTGTACCCGAAACCCAACGGTTAGTATCAGTAACAACGCCGTCAGCTACTTTTGACGCTTCATAACCCGCCCCAAAAGTAGAATATGCCGACCAACTTGCGTCGGTAGAAGGGGTTATGTCGGGAGAATTTACTTCTATTTCGCCTATTTCCATATAAACATTAGTTCCGTTTAATACGCCCGTTGCATTATCAGCCATTTCCCATTGTAACCATTGCGCTTGTATTATTTGTGGTATGCCGACAACTTGTGAACTGTTTACGCTTTCACCGTTAATATTAACCGCCGATATAACATAGTAATAAGTTGTACCGTTAGCAACCGAACCGTCGCTATATGTTAGAGCGGTAACTCCCGTTGCAATTGTTACATATCCACTACCGTTAGTCGTTGAACGTTTAACATTATAGCTTGTAGCACCCGTTGATAGTAACCATGATAGATTTACATAGAAATTACCGTTTGCCGATGTAACGCCCGATGGATAAGCTAAAGGGGTAAATGTTCCACTAATAGCATTGGAATAATCTGTTTTACTACTAGTTATAGATTTTGTTTTAACTGTTGCGGTGTGAATTGTTCCCGCCGTCCATGCTTGACCAACAATCGCAACGCCCGCTGATATTTGCGCCCATGTATAATTACCATATGGAGTTGTTGAACCATCTAAATATACATTAAATGTTATAACTCCTTCAACATTATCAATGTCCCAATATTGCGGAACGGTTGCTTTATTTGCTTTAACTGTTGCGCCAACTGTTGACGCTAATGTTATTGTTAAGCTATCAACCGCCGTTGGTATTAAGTCAATGTATTTTATCCAAACGTCGCCGTTGTTCCCGTCGCTTGCGGTTGGGTTCAATGTTGAAATAATTGTTCTTGGTAGCGCGTCAACTTCGGTATTCAATGCGCCAACACTAGTTGTTAATGCGGTAACTTGTGCGGGTAGTGCGCTAACTGTTGAAAATTGAGTATTTAAAGTTCCAACGCCATTTTGCAATGCTACTATATCGTCACTATTTGCGTTTATTTCTTGTGTTGATGAAATTACATAGTTCTCAACTTCTTCTTTATATTGAGCAACTTGTAAATTATACTCACCCGATTTTATCCAATATGTCAAATTGTTTAAATCTATACCAATTGGAACGTCGCGTTTTGATGTGTAACTATCCCCGCCATAAGTAACAACCGACAAACTTTCATAAGATGTATTTTTTGTGTTATCCCAATTACCTACGATAAGTGGAACATAGCGTTTACCGATATAAATATTTTTAGCCATTGTTAATCCTCCTTTAAATCAAGTAGTAGTTCGCCTATTTCGCTAGTTGAAAATACTATTTCGTCCCATGAAGCGGGAATATATGCGATAAATCGTCCCGTATCGTCTAAACCAAAAGTTACAAATTGAGCGACATTATGGACATATTCAACCGCTTTTTCTTGTAAATCAGTAAAGAAAGTTGAAGTTAATTTTTTTAAATCAATGCTACCGTCGGGTATAATATTACCGCTATTGAGTAAAACCATCAAGCTATTATATTCAGCGTTTAATATATCAAATTTTGCGTCGGTGTATGCGTTGTTAACAGTTCCCGTTCCGTTAACTAGTTCAACAATGGTATTAACTTTTGCTTGTATCGCTAATAACCATTTTGTCGTTGTCATGCTCTGCGAAAATTCCAACGGTATCGGGTTAATATTTAATCCTTCTACTAAATTAATTGGTTGTATTAAATTCATTGCTTTTCCTCCCTTACCATACATTCATAAATAAGTCGTTCAACTCTGCTATAACTTGATTATCTAAATCGAACATATCAACATAATCTTTAAATTGTGTCATAGCATGAGCGAAACTTAAATCGGACGCGCTCCCGTATGTTTTTTTATTGTAACTTTCGTCCATAGTATTATTGTTAGTTCCCGCATTGGTATTAATCGTTTTATCTATACCCGTATTAACTATTGTATTGTTGCCATTTATTACGGTATCACTTTGATTATTACCCGTTACGACGGTATCAACTCCACTTACCCCAACAACTGTTGTATCGCCTTTTGTTTTTGTCGCGTTATCAACAAATAAATTTGACGTTAAATCGTCCTCTGTCATTTCCTCGCTTGGGAATTGTGAAGTTAAACCCAAATTATTCGCATTAGTTGTTGAATTGTCTGTTGTATCAATGCGGTTAGTTTGTCCGTTTGTACTATCTGTATTATTAGTTTCGTTACTTGTCGTTATGTTTGTTCCATCGGTATTATAATTTATTACACCGTTATTATTAGTAGTTCCGTCGTTAGCGATTTTATGCGTAAATTCTTCGTATAACTCCATAGTATAAAGAGGGTTAAACGGTATCGCTTTATTTTTGTATAACTCGTTATATTTATTCCTCATTATAATAGACATTCTATTCATTAAACGTTGTCGCCATACGGCGGGGTTGGTGTAACCAATTTCGCGGAACATATAAAAATCTAATATCGCTTTATTTAATATAGGTCGATATGCTTCGTCCCATATTGGATATTCAGTTAAACCAAAATCAAAATTATATTCTTGTAGTTCGTAAACACTAATTGTATAGGTTGAAATTTCGCTATTCATTCCCATTATCTTCACCGCCATTATCAAGTATTGCGCTTTCTTGCGCTACCGTCAATTTTATATCAAGTGAAAATTTTTCGTTTATTTTATCAACCGCCATTTGTCGCGCTTCATACATAGATTTTTTATTTAATGTAATTTGCTCGTTGTTTTGTTCCGCTTCACCCGTTATTAATCTTTCTTTTTTTGAAATATTAACATTGTTGATACCGAAAAAAGTCATGCCCTCATTTTCAATTGTTGTCGCAACGTCTTGTAATTCCTTGGTATGGTTTTTTATATTTAAGCTAAGTACACTAACATTATTTAGTGTGTTGAAATCTTCATTAACAAAAATATACGGAACGCCGTCGGTCTTTTGCGCCATTACTTGTTTTACTGTTTCCCGTTGTCCTTCGGGGCAAGCGATGATATTCGGGTTTTTAAGTTGCTCTAAATTTACGTCGAATGTCTTTTTAATATTACTCAGGCTTTTGGCGAAAAAATTTACATTTGCAACGTTACCCTCAATAAACATATCGTTCCATATAGGTACACACTCTGACGGCTTAACATACTCGTTAATCTTATTTACTCCATACGCCCTATATCCCGTTGGTTCTTCATAGTCATTCAATCCAATCGGCGTTGCTTGCGCTACTACATAAAAGCCTAGTTGTTGCGATTTATAAAAAATTAATAATCCTTGATAGAAAAGTTTATCTTCGATAAATCGTGAACTTATTCCGTCGGGTAAATTTTCCCACTTAAACATTGACATTAAAAGCCGTTTGTATTTTTTAAAATAAAAGTTGTATTCGCGCATATTTTCATTTAATCGCCATTGCGCGAAACTTTTTAATGTTTTTGCGTTCCCCACTTATTACACCCCCTTTATTGTGTTAGTAGTATTATAATTATACATAAACGTTTCATCATGCCAAATAGTTAAACCATTGTTAAACATATCATTCAGCGCGTTCAAGTCCTCAAAAGGAACATTACCGTATGTCGATGTATTAACACATTTAATATAGTTCCATCGTTCCCGCGTTTTAAAACTAGGCGTTTCAACTGAATTAACTTGATACCCGAACATTTGAAAATACATATCAATTATGCGCGCGTATTCGGGTTTTATTCCTACTTGTTCCATAAAGAATGTTGCGGTATCTCTCGCTAAATCTAAACCACTTGAAGCGGTTGACCCTTTACAACTATTGGGTTGTACTTGCGCGTCTTGTACACTTGCAACAATGCTTTTAATACTGTTTTGGTAATTAACATTATTCATTAAACTACTATTTGATAAGTCGTTTTGTGCATTTCTACCGCCTTGCTGATAATCCAAATAAGTATTTGCTACCCCGCCTATTGCGTTAGTTGCTCCACCTAGAAAATTACCCGACCCAATCGCATTAGCGGTTGATAGTGCGGTATTAATTGCGCCTTTTTCCGCGCTAGTGTTTAGGTTATCACGCGTATTATTGAAGTTCGCGCCCATTACTGAATTTTGCGCCCTAAATGATGAGGTAGCATTTGCACTCTGCGCGTTAATACTGTTTACGTGTTGTGCGTACCAATTGGAATAATTATCGTTATTCCATGAACATAACGGGAAATCTTGCATTGATATACTGTCGTCAATTGCGTATGCTTTCCCGCCATAGTTAGTAGGGGTCAATGTGATATGCGGGTTTTGTGTAACAACCGCTTCAAGTTTAAATTTAATATTGGTTATGTCGTCAAACAATTCAAGTTTCAAAACTACATTACCGCCACTAGAATTTTTAACAGTTATGAAATTAAACGGGTAGCAATATAATTTATTATTGTATGGGGCGTAACTATCGCCCTTATGTGTGAAATTATGGTCTTGAGTTATCCAATGAAAAGTATCTTCACTAACTAAGTTGCCCATAAACCCCGTTATAGTTGTTCCGCTACTCATTGGGTCTGCCATCATATCAAATAGAAAAGCTGACGGGAATGTAAATATAAATGCTATTGCGTCGGCTTTTCCCTCTGTTGCAAGTGCTTGTATATCTCGATTAATACCGTCGGTATCATTAAAAGCATAATATTTTATTGCAAAACCGCTATACGTTTTACCGAAAATATCGCCACCAATAGAAGTACCGTCAGTAACCGCCATCATAAAACATGGATTACCTTGTAGAAGTGCAACGGGTTTTTTAAAGTGGGTTACATAGTCGCCTAGTTCAAAACTTTCGGGTATAGTATTTTTTCCTATTGTATCGTTAATCGTATGTTTACGTTCAACCATGCAAGTCGAAAAATGAAAGTCAAATTGCCATGTTTGAAAGTCGTCTATTTGAATTGTTAACTCTGTTGTATCTTTTGCGATGAAATTTTTTGCAACAATCCAAAAGTAAAAAGTTTTACTTGTTCCCATGTATTCATTAGTATAGAAACCATAGTTACAATTTTGTAATGTATCAACGTAACCCTTAACGCGAACTTTTGACGTCCTCGCTTGATATTTACATTTAATATAAGTGTCAATTGCTTTACTTGTAAAATACGTTGCTTGTTCGGTTATAGTTGCAAAATCTATTTGGTTGGTTGGTGTAATTGGTACACTACATAAAACAATACTTGCAATTGCGTTGCTCATAGTTTCACCCCCTTAGCGGGTTTAACCCCGCTATTATTATATTTGATTAGTTATTGTTATTACTTGTGTTGCGGTTATTCCACTACCATCTAAAGCCGTTGCGGTAATTGTTGCCGTTCCATTTCCTATTGCTGATACTAAACCACTTGACGCAACTGTTGCTACTAGTGGCGCGCTACTTGTCCATGTTACTGTTTTAACGCTTGCGGTAGTAGGGGCAATAGTAGAAGTCAATTGAGTTGTTCCATTGTTAACGGTAATTGTTGAAGTTCCGCTAATAGTAATACCCGTTACCTCTGACTTAGGTTTACCGAAAGCGGTCATATTCGCAAACATTGAAACGAAAAGAAATTGCCAATGATGTAACCAATAATTCCAACTAAGCGCACTTCCTAACTTTTGGTCGTCAGTTTCAAAAACACTATCAATTATTTGTATTGCGTCAATGTCACATAAAACCGCGTAAACGTCATAGTTAGCACTAGGGAAATTGTCAACTAGTATTGTCATTGCTTCAAGTTGAACAATATCGACATGGAACAATGTTGCTAGTACCTCATAATTTATTTCTGTTTGTGCGTCACTTCTTAATAGTAATGCTTGTCTACTTGGGTCACAAAAGGTAATACATGGAGTTTCGCCGTTTGCTATGTCGTCGGCGTTTATTAGGTTGTACCCCGCGAACTCTGTTGTTGGAAAACTATAAGATTTACTAACATTTGAAATAGTTTTTTGTAATACTTTCGGGTCTGCTAGGTCGGTTCTAATTACTTGTACCGCTCCTTCGTCTATAGCTTTTGCAATACAACCCTTTGTTAAAAGAAACTCGTCTATTTGGTCGCCCGAATACATACTTGATAGTATTTTACTATATAGTGACATAAAAGCGTGTTCGCTTGTAAAGGCTTGTTGTAGTTGCGCCCTTGTAACTGTTACCGCATACATTGATTGACGATTTAAACCATAATAACAAGTCTTGCCGTCGGGTTTTGTTTGTTTCAATAATTTTGTTCCATCGGTGTCGAAACCTTGGTCAGTTGCGGGATTAACAAAAATTTCCTCGATTGTTCTACCATAAGGAACTCCCCCCGCTTGCTTCAATCTTGCTAGTGGGTTGTTGAACATTTTTGATTTAACATTACTTAATGCAACCTTGTTAATTAATGAAGAAATATATTCATTCATAATATTTTTATCTGACGTTATAGCGTCCCCGACTTGTTTTAAATTATCTTTTGTGTATTCGGGTACTCTGTCTTGGTATAACTCGTTTGCATTATCTAAAATTGCACCTAGAATTAAAGTTGTTGTTAATGCCATTATTAATCACTCCTTAAAAGTTTTTTTCTAAATCTTCATATGAACGTTTTGGCGGTTCTTTTGTTTCGTCGTCGGTTGTTGTATCTGCTTTTGTTTCTTTCCCGCTATGTTTTTGAGAACTATTTTCAAGCCATAACTCATTGTTTAGTTTTGCGTATTTGTTACTTTCCGCAATTGCGGTATCTGCTGACGTTTTAAATGTATCGCGTTCGCTTAGTATTCCCGTATAATCGCGCTCTAATTGTACGATTAAATTCATTCTATCCGCGTCACTTGTACAATTTTTTACATCATTTAATATTTTATTGTGTTCGTCTTTTGTCATTTTTTCGCACCTCCTTTTTATGTGTTGGCTTTAATCTGATTGGGGTTTATATAATTATAGCATACGCTCCCGCCATAGACTAACATTATAAAACCATCGTTCCTAACATCTTTAATATTATACGATTTTACGTCAAATGTCAACTTTTTCCCCGTAAAATTTTGCCCTATTTGTCGTTTATTATGATTGAATGTAAAGTCCATTTTTACTAACCTATTTACGGGTATCATTGGCGGTTGATATTCATAATCGGGCGTTGGCGGGTCTGTTGGTGGGTCAACCGCAATCATTACCGTTGGGGGCATTGGTTGAACATATCCAATCGTCGCAAGTTTCCTTAAAAATAATATTTGCGCGTCAGATAATTTTTTTATATTATATGAAGTTTCTAAAATTTTTGCGTATACGTCGCCGTCGGGCATTTCGTTTGGCGGTGGGTCAACGGGCGGGTCAACGGGTGGGTCGTTCGGGTCGCCACTACCACCATACACCATTGACGTGTTGAACTCATTTGCTGACGGTATACGTGTACTTGTTAGATGATTAGTAGAAGGGGCGGGACGTTCCCAACAATAGCACCACGCCGACGTTAAGAAGTCAATTGAACTTGTACCCGCTCTAAAGCTCGATATTGGACAACTGAATGAAATTCCACCCGTTACACTACTAGAAGGGGGGTTTATCCATTGATTATCCGCGCCCGTTTCGGTTCTATTCTCTCCCGTCAATTCACTCCATAAAAAATTACATTGATGTGTTAAATCAGTTCCATACGCTTCAAGTTGTGTACGCCGTCCGTAACTCCATTGGCATAAACCGAAACCGACACCCGTTCCCGCTTCAATAGCTGACGCGTCCCATGAACTTTCAGCGGTTATATTTCCCATTATTGAAACTATTGACTTATGCGGTAAACCCTTGTCATGTAAAAAGTCATATACAAATTGTTGTATTTCTGCGCTTGTCATTTGTTAATACCTCCTATAAAAGCACCCTATTAATAGAGTGCTTTAATTTATTAATAATCAGATATACCGCTAGTGCTTGTATCAACCGACACGCCCAACATACCTAGTAATAAAAATATTGAGTTAATTATATTTGCATAATCTTTTGGTATATAATTCGATAAGTCAAAACCTAATTGTTGCGATAATACAATCAATAGTGATATTATACCCACCCACCAAACCTTACTTTGTAATCTTTGTTTCCATTGAATATTCATTCTTTTTCCTCCATCTTTTTATAATATAGTGGTCACATTCGGTAATACCTTTTGTGAAGCAATCTGTCATTGTTTCGGGAATGTAAAAACAATCACTACAAGTATTGCGCTTGTAGCATGAATTACATAAACACGATACCGCGCACATTATGACACGTCTTTTCTTTTTATATAATCTATATCGTCAATTCTCTTTTGATTGATTTTAACTAGTTCCTCAACTCTTATTAGTCGTTCGCTGAATGAATCAAATTTACCATCTTGCGAAACTTGTTTAACTTGAATACTCGTTACGCCTTGTTGTATATAATCAAGTTTTGTCGTTAAAATTGCGTTATCTCTCGTTTCTTGTTTTAAATCTTTTATCCCGCCTTTTCGTAATGTTAAGTACGATACTAGTACACCGATAAAAACAACAACTATTGTTAATTGTGGAACTGTTACTACCATATTAAATCGCCTTCAATCCTAAAATTTTTGACCATGTTTTACGCCCCATGATACCGTCGCTAGTGAGTTTATTTTGTTTTTGGTATAATATTATAGCTTGTCTTGTTATGTTCCCAAATATACCATCATTGTCAATATTGAGGTATGTTTGTACCCACTTGGTAATTTTACCGCTTGCGCCTTGTTTCAATGTTGGACACGCTGACAATGTTAATTCACCCGCCACGCCATCAATTACCAATTTATTACCATTTTTGTCTTTTAAGTTTTGCGCGTTTAATTCGGCTTGTAGCACTCCTATATTATTAATTAAGTTAGTTGACGCTACTTGTTTATTAATAAAAAAATTAGCTTCATTATATAACATACTAACGTCTAAATCGCCTAATGCAAAACGGTACTCATGCGAACTAGAAGTATATTGCCATGCTACTATGTTACAATCTTTTATTATTGGTTTATCTTTTGCGGAAAAATCAGCAACCCACCAAAAATTGTTTTTTTTAAAGTATTCTGAAAAATGTTCCTCGATATAGTATCGCCCGCTATAAATTAGCATTTTTTGCCCGCTCAACCTATAAAATTCTGCAATGAATTGCTCTGAATAGTATTCGGCGTTATTTGCCAAACTGTCTTGCTCCACGTCCAAAACGGGCATAATTTGATATTGCTTGTCCTTGATTTTATTCCAAAAATTTTGCGCTTGGGTAATTGGTGAACTTGTAGAAGTTAGATAATGATAGAAACCGACATTATTAGTATCTTTTAATGCGGTGTAAAAAATATCAACAATATGGTCAATGTATGTCGTACCCTCTGTTGCTTTCATTATTACCCCTTTTAAATTAGCGTCTTTTATCTTATCTAATGATAAAATAGTATTATGTTCGCTAATATCTATAAATTTAATACACATTATTTGTACCCCCCTTTTCTATTATTTACCTTTAGTATACATTTTTCACCAAATAAATGCAAGCATAAAATAAAAATGTCACATTTAACAAATAAATTGTTAAATGTGACATTTTATAGAAGGTCAACATATTACGGTGACTAAACCGTAAAGCGTCCCCGTCAAGGGAAGTCAATCGCCTATTGATATGCTATAGCTTCACCACTTATAATAAACTAATTATTTATATAAGTCAACACTAAGTATGTCAAAAATTGCGCTTTTCGATTTTATGTCGTCGAAACGTAAGTAACCATTATTAAAAGCGTCCCGAATATTTTTCCATAAATACGAAAAGTGGTTTAACATTATTGTGTTTTGATTGTGGTCGCTTGCCTTAAATGCAACTATTTGTTTACATGAGTTATCGGGTTTATGTGATACATATAAAACGCCATCGTCGAAAAATTCACGTATTCCAAAAGCGTTCCCGTCGTGCATTAAAGTAAATATATATTTAGCGCGCCCGCTTGGTTTTTCAATAAATATATCAGCGTCATGTAAATATACTTTTTCCGTTGAATAACTCATATAATCGTCTTTTTGAAATGCCTTGAAAAAACTATTATTTTTAATTGCTATCGACGCACTTTCGTTAAAACCAAATTCAGCAACCCAACCGCTCCCTCGCATAAAGTTAGTATTATTTTTTAATCTTTTGTGTATGTCAAAATTAATAAAATACGGGTTCATAATAGAAACCATGTTACCTAGCATAAACAATTTTACGTGTCTTGATTGTTGACCGCCACCACGCGCAATTGTTAAATACACCGATTGAATTTTTTGCATTTCCTTATTTAAGTATTTCCCCGTTTCTGTTTGAAATTCATCGAATATAATATTATTTACTTCGGCGAATATAGGGGAATATTTTTTAAGAGCGTCGGGGTTGCTTAATGGTATTGCATAACCAAATGAAATTTTATCGAGAAATATTTCATAGAATAAACCTTTCGCGTGACTAATGCAAGTCATTAATTTCCCATACTTAGGATATAATTTTAATACGTCCTTGAATATGTCAGCGCTAGAATTTAACTCATATGTGTATCTATAAATTAAAACAACTTTGCTCCCGTCGTTTGTAAAATCGGCTAATGCTTTTTTTAAAAATGTTGTTGTTTTGCCCGCGCTCCTATTTGTCGTTATCATATAAATAGAAGGTTCTTCACCGTCAAGGTCTTTCATGCTCAATATTTTTTGTGGGTTGTAATATGCTATATCTCCCAAAACTTAATACCTCCTTATAAAAATACCCCGCATAATTTTATGCGGGGTATTTTGTAAATTTTTTAAACTAAATCTATATAGATAAATTCGCGTCCGCCGTTAGACTTCTTAGTTTTTATCATTACGTCAAGACCCGCTAGTATTTCTTTCTCTGAATAGCAATTTACGATTAATGATAAACTATTTTCAACGGTTGGTGAGATTGTGGAAATAAATTCGCCATCTTCACGCTTTACGCATGATACTAATTTTGTTACCGATTGACCATCTTTGTCGAGTTCATCTTTTTCAAACATTATAACGCCCGTCATTTTGAAAGTGTCGCCTATACAATCCTTGAACATGATAGTTGAATTTCCTGCTTTTATTAAGTCCTTCTTGTCTGTTGATATGTTTGTTAATATTTTCATTGTAATTCCCCCCGATTTTTATTTTGTGGTTTATACTGTTTCTTGTTCTTCGTCGTTTGATTCTGCTATTGGTTCAACTTTTTCAGTATCTTCAATTACTACCGCGTGCGCCATGAAGTCGGTAACTGTCATTCCGTAAGTAACCTTTTTTTCTTCTACTAGGTCGAGAATAACTTTGTCAACCTTGTATTTCTTCGCTAGGTCTTTTTCTGAAATTTTACCCTTTTCCTCGATAGTGTCTAACAAAACTAATGTTAAACCCTCCATTTTGTAAACATTGTACTTCTTGCTCTCGATTACCGTTCTTGTAACATTTCTTTCTTTTGCCATGTTGTTTCACTCCTTAATATTTAATTTTGGCTTATCTCGTCAGTTGCAATTTGCCATATTGCAAGACCCCGCATAAAGCGGAGTTTCGATTTAATTAAGGGTGAGAGTAAATTGAAAAACCTTACTATTACATAATATAACACATTTCTTATATTGTCAAACATTTTATTATGTAATAGTATTATTTTTATTTGCTCCTATTAACGCCCAATATTCGTTTGTTACTCCTAGTGTATATGTCGTTTCTAATATTCCTATATTTGACGCGGTTATGAAGGTATCGCCGTTAATAGTAATTTCTTTTATTTCCTCGTCGTTATACCATGATGTAGTACGACCGATATTACTATATGTTTTACCTATTAGAAAATTATCAATATTCCCTACGGCTTGCGCTCCTTTTTTCTTGCTCATTCCCGAAACTGTTATTTCAAATTTTTGCTCGCCTTTTTTTAATTTTTCAAAACAATATTTTTTTGCGCCTAATGTTTTAAATCTTAAATACTCCCCGTCATTGTCCCACGTTCCTAAATGGAAACGCCTTGTTTCTTCTTTCCCTTCTTTTATATCGGTACGGTCAACATAAGCTAATATGTCGTTTGTTTCTGCTTGTACTATTAATTTTCTATTCAATGCGTTAAACTCTGCTATGTGCGCCCGATTTTGGAATTTAATACTATCGGTATCAATATACACTAGGTCACGCCCTACAACGTCAATCATTATTTGCAACCTTTTGCGGGCGTTAGCGGTAACAAAAACCCCCCATTGATAACTTAAAAAGTTATTACGTGATTTATAAAAACTTTCCAATGACGTTACTAAATCGGGTTTTACTTCGTCCCATACCATTGTTGATTGTTCGTAAGTTACGTCAGAATGTGCAACGTCAGTAACCATCATTCCAAAAGTAGAATTTAACCTATTTTTTGACTTCATGTATTCATATTCTTTCCCGTCAATATCTTTTAATTGTGTTTTGGTCACATAGAAGTCCATTAATTTATTACGTAATTCATCGGGCAATTTTCCTTTGTCAGCATATATAGCGTCGTTTACCTCGAAACCCTCGAATGTGTACATACTTCTTATTATATCAAGGTCAATATTTGTTATGGTCAACCGCACAAAATCAGCTTGTAACACACGCCCGTTATCATTTATTATATTGCTTTTCTCTTTACAATGCGCTATGTCAATATACGGTATTACCGCGTCATAATTTAAAATAGGTTTATATATTGATATGTCCATAACAACACAATAATTATCACAATAATAATTTAATTTCATTTGATTATTTAATTTAACCCGCGTAAACTTACCAATTGGAAACTCGTCTATTTCAATACATGACGGGTAACTAGAAGATATGTCAAACGAAAATACGTCCTCTAATACCATATTAGCCGTAAATCTATTTGCGTGTGTGTTGCCCCCTCTAAACGCGCTACGTAACATATTATATTCATGTTCATTCAACGCGGTTTTTACAAAATTATAACGGTTCTGTTTAGTTGCCATAAATTTTCTATATTCACGCCTTACGTACCCCGTATTTGTTAGCGGTATACTTGCGATTGTGTCAACGTCGTTATCTAATAATGTATCAATACATTCGTTTAACCCTCTTACGTCGTTATAGCAATATGCTTGTTCCGTTTCTGTTAGTATTGTGCTTGTAGTTCTTATTTGCCTATAATCGTACTCGTCGCTCATTTTATAGTGATAGCATAATTCGCTATTTTCGCAAAACTTAGCAAGCGACATATTACTTAAAAAATAACTACAACGAAACTCAATACCGTCTGATATTATTTTCATTGGTTTACGCTTGTCCTTACTAAACATACTATCAATTGTTATAAACTCTTTCATAAACTGAAATTCAAAAGCTAAGTTATGAATGTAAACAACTAATTTTCTAGTATCACTTAATTCTAATTGCTGACGCAACCGCGTTAAAAATGTTTGGTACTCGTCCCATGTTCGCCCAAATACGACCATACTACATATGCAAAATTGCCATTGATACATAAAACCGTAAGGATTAAATATATATTTATCGCCAACTTTCGGCGGTTCTATTGATGTAGTTTCAATGTCAAAAGACGCGCTCACATTATAAAATTGATTTTTCTTACGCTTGCACATCGGTAATGATATTAATTGTTCATATGGAAAGTCGTCTATATTATATACAATCTCTTTTTTTACTCCCCTTGTTGTTGGTACGTTTATTGTATGCACTTACTCCCACCTACTTAATTAATGTAGTAACCCGCCTTTATTCCATTTTGCTACTTTTAATTTTTCTTGTACTTCATCAAATGTTAAATCGTCATTCATAAAGTTCATAAACTCATTATTAATTGTGTCAGCGTCAACCCCCGCATTTCTAGCGTCGACATATGTTTCAATTACTTGGTTACTATCGGCGTACTTTCCTAAACTTTTGAATTGCTCTGAACTTAAAAAGTCGTAAAAATCTTTTTCTTTCCCTTTTGGTATGTCGATGCCTTTTTCCCTAAATGCGTTTAATCGGTCAATTGATATTTGTTTGTAACCTTCGGGCGTTGCCGTTTTGGAATTTAAAAAGGTTGCTATATTCTGTATATGTATTTCTATGTCCTTTTCCTTTTTAAACTTACCGCCCGTATAAAATCGGTTCTTATCACGCCCCGACGCTTCATTATAATGTCCCGCTACCTCATAAGCGAACTTGGTTAAATGTTCTTTCTCTAATTGTTTTAATTGCTTATTGGCTTGTTTCGACGCTTCTTTACTAGCATATATTTTTTCTTTTTCTGACATACCACTAAACTTTTTAAAATCAAAAGTTCCGCTCTCTGTTAATTGTTGTACTTGGTTTTGTATTCCTTTTTCGATACCGCCTAGCGTTGACCCCTTATCACTTAGTAAATTAGTTAACGCTTCATATGCTTGTTTTGTTTCCTCGTTACTATTATACTTTGTACCCTCATAGAAACGATTTTTTAACTTACCTTTTTCAAAATTATAGTCTTGTGCTTCATAGTACGAATGATTTACTATACCGCTTTCCTCTAATAATGCTATTCTGACGTTAGCACGTTTAGCCATCTTTTTCAATTCTTGTGCTTGTTGCTTGTTGGTTAGTGCTTCAAATTGTCGCTCGTTAATAGACTTTTTAGCTTTCACGTTCCCCACCCCTTTAATATATCAGATAAGACCATTATATAGCATTTTTTGACAATGGACAAGCATTTAACGCGGTAATTAAATATAAATAAAAAAAGAGGTCGAAACCTCTATTTACTTAGTTTGATATTGTAGAAACTTATATTTACGTTTAGTAAAGAACATTGCTTGAAAATAATTTATACAATCTTCTTTTGTTGCTCCCTCGTAAATATACGAACACCCCGTTTCTAAATCTTCAATTTCTACTAATACTCTAATCGGTTTACTTACTATCATTGTTGCCCTCCTTAAAATTCTAATCTAAATCGCATATCGCCTTTACTATCTTTATAAAAACTGATATCCTTAAAATTAAATGAAGTTTCTTTTAATGTTGTTATAACGTGCATTGCCATTTCTACCGTTTCATTTTGGTTAACTAGTTTTTCGTCGGCTATATTTAATTTATTCATTGCTAACACTCCTTTTCCATATTTCGCGTTTAACGCTTTCTTTATTACTTGTGTTGTCATGTATACCCCACCTTTTTACATATATTTAATTTATAATCTAATAATAAACCCTACACCGGCATATGTCAACAATTATTTTCGTCCCTTACCGTAACGTGTCGTTGCGTCCCCTCCCCTCTCCATGACTTGCCTTACCGAACGTGATAATACAATTATGACATACGCCGTTGTGGTTCACGCGTCGGCTTGTCCCCTTCTTGTATCTCCTAAATTGTGGTAATTAATGTTCGGCATGGTACGAACATTCGAGGGGGAACGGGGGGGGATTGTTCGTGTCATAATTACTTT
>Ga0209100_1001260_pt1 | contig 17875 bp, 10 predicted proteins | sample lystaG_FD_185480 | JGI IMG/M metagenome (GOLD analysis project Ga0209100, IMG submission 185480) | Glacier valley bacterial and archeal communities from Borup Fiord, Nunavut, Canada, to study Microbial Dark Matter (Phase II) -... | ecosystem: Environmental > Aquatic > Freshwater > Ice > Glacier ...
AAACTCGATATTCAGAAACGGGAAGTGCTCCATCCGTGGCAGGACTTTCGCATGACCAACACGCTTCATTACAGTGATTATAATTCCCTGGCGCTCGACGGTTTCAGCAAACGGAAGATATTTTTCCCGACAGAGTTTTTGCATGGCTTATACGATGGCGGCCTTGGCGCCGGTCTCGATGATTACTGGCTCCGGATGTGGAACAATCCCCTTGCAGCGGGAGGATTCCTGTGGGTTTTCGCGGATGAGGGAGTTGAACGTACCGATCGTAACGGCGCCATTGATACGAATGGAAATACTGCCCCAGATGGCATTTTAGGGCCCAATCATGAGAAGGAGGGGAGTTATTACACGATCAAAGAGATATGGTCGCCGTTGTATTTTGAGAAGCGTTATATCACGCGCGAATTTAACGGAACATTCCAAATAGAGAACCGCTATTTTTATACGAATCTTAATCAGTGTCAATTAACTGCAGAGTGGGTCACCCTTTCCAATCCTGATGATCCTAAATCTGAAAATATCGGAGCGAAAGAAAATCTTAAAATTGATCTGGCACCTGGTCAAAAAGGTTCACTCAATTTGAAATTGCCTGCAAACTGGCAATCAATGGATGTTTTACGGATTCAGATGGTAGATCTGTACGGTCGACACCTGAACACCTGGAGTTGGCCTGTTAAATCTCCGGAAGTGAAAGTCAGGGAACTTGTTAACATGTCGTCAGACCTGAAACCTTCTGTTCAGGAAAATGGTAATGAATTAATTGCCAAAGCTGGCAATCTGAATTTACTCTTTAGTAAAGTTGACGGAACAATTCAGCAAATCAAACAGGGAGACAAGCTGATTCCGCTTACAGATGGCCCGTTGTTCGTGAGCAAGGAGAAGAAGGTTGCGAAAGTATCCAACCGTTTCGAAGGGAATGATCTGGTGATCGAGACGCTCTATGACAACCAGGATCTGGTAAAGTGGACTGTAAAAGGGAATGGATTGGTCGATCTTGAAGTGAGTTACGAGCCTGGAAATAACAGTTTGTTTGCAGGAATCACTTTTAGTTATCCGGAAGCGAATGTGGCTGGCATGAAATGGCTCGGTGATGGTCCTTACCGGGTTTACAAAAACCGCATGAAAGGTACGCAATTCGGAGTTTGGGAAAAGGCTTATAACAATACAATTACGGGTGATTCAGGTTATGTCTATCCCGAATTTAAGGGCTATCATTCCGAAGTCTACTGGGCAAAGATTATTGGTATGAATGTTCCTGACTTTAAGGTTTTTATTCAGAGTAAGGATATCTTTCTGCGGATGCTAACTCCTGCTGAACCAAAATCACCTGCCAAAACAAAGATAGAGTATCCGAAAGGGGATATTTCATTTTTGCACAGTATAACAGCCATTGGGACCAAGTTTACTGATCCGGTAGCTTCGGGTCCGCAATCATTTCCTGCACAGTTCAGCGCATCAAGAATTCATGGCGGAAAACTACTGATGAAACTTACATTTGACTTTAGATAGGATCTTTTTATAACTATTTTATCTTACTTTTGGAATAACAAAATACTAATATTAAATTGAATATGGAAAGAAAAACATCATTTTTTATGGGTATGCTTCTGATTGCGACTGTTTTATTCAGTTGCACCGAAAAGCAAAATGTATTAACCGACCAGGAAAAACAGGACGGATGGAAGCTTTTGTTCGATGGTCAAAGCCTGAACGGATGGAAGAATTATAACGAAGCTGGTATCACCGGTTGGTCTGCTCAAGATGGAAATCTGGCATCCAGCGGTACCGGAAGTGATTCTACGGGATACATTATCACAGACAAGAAGTATGACAACTTCGAACTGGCTTTCGATTGGAAAATTGCTGCTGAAGGAAACAGCGGTGTAATGTACCATGTCACTGAAAGCAAAAAGTTTAAAACACCATACAAGACTGGTCCTGAATATCAATTGCTTGATGACATAGGATTTCCACAGAAAGTCGAAAACTGGCAATTGACCGGAGCCGATTATGCGATGCACGTTGCTGATACAACCGCCAAAAAACTGAAACCGGTTGGCGAATGGAATACTTCCAAAATTATTTTCAACAATGGTCATGTGGAACATTGGCTCAACGGTAGTAAGATTGTTGATTTTGAAGCGTGGACGCCCGAATGGTTTGCACTGAAAAACAGCGGTAAATGGACTTCTGCTCCCGAATATGGTCTTTCGGAAACCGGATACATATCTTTACAGGATCATGGAAGTAAAGCATGGTTCCGAAATATGAAAATCAAAGAACTTGCCAAAACACCAAAAGCTAAAGTCGCTCTCTTTAATGGAGTTGACCTTACCGGATGGATTGCATACGGAACTGAGAAATGGTTTGTTCAGGATAGCTTGCTGGTCTGCGAAAGTGGTCCGGACAAAGGATATGGCTATTTTGGTACGCAACAGTATTACAAGGATTTTGACCTTACGGCCGATTTCAAACAGGTATCGAACGGCAACAGCGGTATTTTCTTCCGCTCAACCGTTGAAGGTACAACTGTTTCAGGCTGGCAGTGTGAAGTCGCACCCAAAGGAAATGATTCAGGTGGTATCTATGAATCGTATGGCCGCGGATGGTTGCACCAGATTCCCGATAGTCTGGAGAATGTTCTTAAAGTTGGTGACTGGAATACGATGCGCGTCAAGGTGGTTGGTCCTGAAGTTACAACATGGCTCAATGGTACTGAAATGACGCACCTGACTGATTCATTGATTGGCGCTACAAACGGACGTATTGCCCTTCAGATTCACGATGGTGGCGGAATTAAAGTTCAATGGAAGAATCTTGTTATTCAACCGCTTTAGTCTTAAAATATTTTCCTGACACTTTTTGTATGGGTAGTTTAAATTGATATAATTGCCACCAATTCACGGAAACACCAGATTCCACCAAAATGATTTTATAAAGCTTTGGTGTGATTTGGCGTTTTGGAGACTTGGTGGCATTTTTTATTTTCAATATTTGGGACTTATCTTTATAAATCTATTTTGAATACAATGAGATCATTAACCATTTTTGTTCTTTTACTTTTTGTAAGTCTGAATACAATGGCACAACTTAAATTCGTCGCCCATCGCGGGGCATCTTATTATGCACCTGAAAATTCGTTGGCTGCCATAAGACTGGCCTGGGAATTGGGCGCCGATGGTGCTGAATGTGATATCCAACTAACCAAAGATAACCAGATCGTTTTGTGGCACGACGGCAATACTGAAAGGTTAACCGGACAAAAACTTGAAGTCGCAAAAACCGATTATTCCGAACTGAGCAAGCTGGAAATCCGGCTGAGTCCAACCAATTCAAGCTATTTTGAAGGACAACATATTCCGCTGCTGAAAGATGTATTGAAAGCCACGCCGAAAGGGCAGTTGCTTGTGATTGAAATTAAATGCGGAGATGAGATATTTCCGGAACTTCAGAAAGTGATCAAAGATTACTGGAAAACAGGAAATATTGCTTTTATTGGATTCAATTTTGAAACTATCACTCTGGCAAAAGCCAACTTTCCGGAAGTTCCCTGCTACTATTTGTCTTCATCAAAAGAAGATGTTTTGAAACGGATCCCCGACATCAAAAAGAACAAACTGGATGGCGTTGACCTGAATTCAAAAATTATTGATCAACAATTGGTTGAAGAACTTCAGAAAGCCAATGCTGAAATCTGGTGCTGGACAGTGGATGATGTTGATGAAGCAATACGCATGAAAAGTCTTGGCGTTAAAACAATCACCACCAACAGGCCGACATTTCTCAAAGAACAAACGATAACCATCAAATTATGATTAAACGTTTTATCTTTTTTAGTTTGTTGATATTCCTTTTTACTTCGGGTTACGGACAAAAAAGGTCAACGGATCAGTTACCCAAAATGATGTTTGGCGATACTTCCCGAATTGGTGTGCCGTTTGCGAAAGATCCTTATGTGATTCGTTTTCAGGGAAAATACCTGATGTATTATTCCATTCCTCCTTACAGGGATCAAACGAATCCGGTTCAGGGCTGGGGAGTTGGAATCGCCGAAAGCAGGGATCTGAACAATTGGAAGAAGATTGGTGAAATCACCCCTGACGGGGAATATGAAAAGAAGGGGCTTGCTGCTCCGTGTGCTTTGGTGATTGACAATCAGGTTAACCTTTTTTATCAGACTTATGGAAACGGCACCAAAGATGCTATTTGTCACGCTGTTTCGAAAGATGGTATTCATTTTACCAGGAATGAAACGAACCCGGTTTTCCATCCGACGGGTTCATGGAATTGCGGCCGTGCGATTGATGCCGAAGTTTTCAAATTCAAAGATAAATACCTGCTTTTTTTTGCAACACGCGATGTGGATTTTAAGATCCAGCTGCAAGGTGTGGCTTCTGCTCAATCCAATACCACTTTTAGCCGCGATCAATGGACCCAATTGACCGATTCGCCGATCCTGAAACCGGAATACCCATGGGAAGGGGCTTGTATCGAAGCCGCGGCACTGGTTCAGCAGGGTGATTGGCTTTACATGTTTTATGCGGGTGCCTACAATAACAACCCACAACAGATTGGTGTTGCCAAAAGCATTGATGGTATCAGGTGGAAGAAACTGTCAAACAAGCCCTTTCTTGCAAATGGCAATCCCGGCGAATGGAATTACAGCGAATCGGGTCATCCACATTTATTTAAAGATGAGGATGGAAGAACGTACCTGTTTTACCAGGGAAACAATGACAATGGTAAAACCTGGTTTATTTCGAAGGTTGAGGTTAAATGGAATGAGGATGGGCCTTATCTTGATCAGAATTAGTATTCGAATAAACCCGCGTCAATAAACTGACCTCCCATAGTTTGATGGCAATGGACTGCAATTGTGTTTTTACCGGTATGCAGAACATCCTTTACCTTTTTATCCAGAAGAATAGGTTCGTATCTTCCTGAAAAACCACTAATTGATCCGCATAGTACTCCATTGATATAAATTTCAGCATCTTCGTCGTGACGAACTGAAATGCCGAGTTTCTTTGAAGAGACTTCTTTAATGTCGAATACCTGTCGGATCCAGATATCTGAAGTCTTCCATTCCGTCCTGGCAAGGCTTATGTCTTTTGAACCAAAACCCGCTTCTCCTGATTTCCAGCTATTATCAGCAAATGTTGTTTTAAACCAATCGTCTGCTGGATTTTCGGTGGCGTATTTCCATACAATCCCTTTTTGAAGTGAGGTCTGTAATAACGGTTTGCTGTTTAAAACATTGATTTTTAATGGAGCCCATTTACCTTTTACATTGGTTCCTTTTTCAACCCATTTTGTCCATACCTTCTTGTCGGAAAGCATTTTGATAAAGAAGCCACCAACTACCGAGCGGGCCTGGAATCCAACCTTATCGGCAGTGTCTGTTTCATACCAATCGGAAAGGGGCACACGTTGTGGTGTAGTTTCTGCAAAAAGATAAATCGGGTCGAACAAGGTTTTGAAATCTTCCTGGTTGTCGGCCATTGTGGCAGTCCAGGTGATCCAGTCGTTTTTTGTATAACGCTTGCGGCTGTCGAGTGGAAGACCGTATTTTGCCTGCTGTTTTTTGTAGAATACAATTTCGCGCTGAACCATGTCGTTGGGGAACAAATCAAGTCCAAGAATGCGGTCCCAAACCAGGTTGTATTTCTGACTCCAGGTTCCTGGTTTGTCATATGCAAGCTTTGTATGATCACCTTCCGTTGCAAGTCTCACCCAGTCTTTTACCATCGCTTCAACTTTTTTGTGTACTTCGGCAGTTTTCTCTTTTCTTCCTATCATTTCACACAACATCGCATAACTGCCAAGTGCGACAATCGCTTTGGCAGAAAGATTGATATTATGGGCAAGATGTCCGGCAAAGTCATCTGTGCAAAGCTGGTTTTCAGGATCAAAACCTTTTGAGAGTAAATAATTTGACCATTTTTCAATTATGGGCCAGTTAGCTTCGGCATACGATGCATTCCCTTCCATTTTGGCCAGAACAGCAGTCATAATAATCATATTTCCTGTCTCTTCAACTGGCATTTGGTTTTCTTCGGTCTCTTCACCTCCACCATAAGACTGACCAGTTGCGTGTGGATAAGTACCCAGATCGTGTGGTGCAAAGGGGAATTTCCACCTGGCTGATGCCGAATAATCATAGACCGGTTGAAGCATCGCTTTTGTTAAAGCCGGGCTGAATAAAAAGAAGAAGGGCGATGTCGGATAGCTTATATCAACAGTTGCCATACACCCGTTGCTGAAGTTTTCTTTGGAGAAAACAAGTGGCATACCTTTCGCATCGGCAACCAATTTATGAGCGGCAAGACATTGACGATAGACGAGTGCCGTCATCACGGCATATTTTTTCCCGCCTACTAGTTCAAGATCTTTAAGAAGCTCGGTATCGAATGCCAAACATTCGGTCTGTAGTTTCGAATATTCTTTGGAAGACAGTGTAAGAAGCTGGTTCATCGTCATTCCATCCCGTTTCCACCATGCTTTTAAATTTGCATCAAAATAACGGACGCTGTATTGATCATCATAACCGAGCATTGCCCAGCAGATTGATTCTGTTGATTTTACTTTCCCAATATTCCATGAAACTGCCATCAAAGCATTTTCGTCACTGGCTTTTCGGGGTTGGGTTAAGGTTGAAACTGAAGCCAGATTGCCTGAAGAAATGAAACTTTTCATTAAGGCGTCGCGACCACCAACTTTAGTTTGTGGTTTCCGTGCATCAGGTACTGACAGATAGGCATAACCCCAATCAATACGCAGATCATCACCTTTTTTCTGAAGAACAGGTTGGTCGGGGTTTCCAATGCGCAGGGTTTTCAATCCGGCAATTTCCGGGCTGTCCCAAATCAGGTTTTGGTCGGGCGTATTGACTGCAATATTGCCACCGCAATCAAAATACATCTGAACCTCGTGCTCCTTGCCATCAACCGATTTTATTTTCCAGGTAAGGTAAGTAACAGGCCGTGATAAAACGTCAAGATTAGAAACCAAGGCAGGTGTCGTAAAAATCAATTGAATATTAACTGATTCATTTTTAAAGTTGTAAACGGTACGTGTCGGATAAACGGTGACGTCGGTTTGGTTGACCGGTTCGAGAGAGGATGGTTGGCTTCCCATCAGGCGAAAAGCTTTTCCATCAATCCGGACGATGCTGTGCATAGGTTGTTCCTTACCTGTCCAGTGAACTGTTTCACTGTCGTATAAATTGTTGGCCGGCGACCAGACACTAAAGTAGGGATCGTGCGCAACAAGGGGTACACTCGGTGGACGAAATTGCTGTGAAAAGCAAGTTCCTGCAACTAGAAAGAATAAAATCATTAATGAAAATTTTCTCATTTCCGTAAAATTATAGTTAAACAAAATTATTTATTATTCGGCAATTATTGAAATTTATTCATTCAAATCAGAAAGATAAAATTGACATGGTCCGTTTCATCCTTGACATGTATAGTAAAAAAGCCATCCTGATATCCGAAAACACCAGGATGGCCTTAAATAATTCAAAAAAACCTGGTTTTATAAATTGACTTTTACAATGGGAGAGAAGATCATGTCTTCAATCCCTTGAATTTTAAGGCCAATTCGCACAAAAACATAGGTTTGCGTTGGGACTAGGGTGGGTACAGTTGTTTTAAGGCTGATTGTATTCAGATCCGTGATTGCACTTCCTGTCAATGTGGCAACGGCAACGTTTGAACGGAAATCGACAAACATTGTTTTGTTCACATAAATAGCGACTTCATCAATGTTTTTCGCATTTACCCCGGTGATGATTTTTTCAGCTTTAAATGTTCCGGTTACAACCCTGCCTGCAACGGCGAATAAAGGGTTGCGGATCATATAGTAGGGTTCAACTTCGATGTCTAATACCTTATCACCATTTAAATTCACAAGAATTGTATCCGATGAAGTTTCTGCATTTGGTTTACTTCTGAACGGACCCTGATTTGAAGGGATGATCAGTTTGTAATTAGCATTAAAAAGTAGTGCCGAATACGAACCGTTCTGATCAACCGCGACGTTGATCTCTGCTTTCTTTTGCCATCCCGGTTCCCATAATTGGAAGGTAACATCGTTGTAGCTCACATTTATTGGTTCGCCATTGTAAACCAATCTTCCTTTGAGTGTAGAGCCTGGAGCGTCATAGTTATCGAGCCCGCATGAATACAGGAAGGAACTTAAAACACCCAATATTATAATCAATTGTAATTTCATACCTATTAAATTTAAAAATCTGTTTGCTGATGGGTTATTCCTGATTTGGATTCCTCGTGATTAACGGATTATTATTTCTGATCGTGCTGTTAATATCAGAATAATAATTCCCTAGGCGGAACCTGTGAGCATTGGTAACCTGAGCAGGAATGATTTTCTGAAACACATATTTGCCATCATTTGGCCCACCCGAATTGTAGTATTTGTAAGGCCACATTCCGAAAACGCGGGTGCTTACCTGATCCGATTTACCTGGGCTGGTTGTCAGTTCAGTCGATTGACCGTTCCAGATAATGTGCGCCAGGCGCCAGCGTTTCATATCCCAAAGTTCATGGCCTTCGAAAGCAAGTTCCACCTTACGCTCGTGTACAATGCGGTCGAATGTGATGTTTGCTTCGGTGAGTGGAATAATCAGACCAGCACGTTCACGAACTTTGTTCATGTAAGTAGCTGCTTTTGTATTATTTCCCAATTCGAAAGCAGCTTCCGCCGCGTTCAGGTAAATTTCACCCAAACGGTAGCGAATCCACCAAACTTCGCTCATTACGCCGCGTTGACCTGAACCAACTGCGAGATCCATGTATTTACGAACGTAGAATCCGGATTGAGCGCTGAATTCAAGGTTGTCGATTGGACCATCGAATCCAACTACATATTCTGCAGCAGCTTTTCCGGGTAGCGTTTTCCGGGCACCAAAGTTATCGCCTTTGATAACTGTTCCGTTAGCCAATAAAAATCCGGCCCAAATATCAAGTTGCTTTCCTTTGTAAAAAGAACCAGGAAGCATCACCGTTCCTTCCAAACGCGCATCGCGGTTGACAAACAAATCTTTAGGACTGGTGAAGTAAATATAATCGCCATCGGCTTTATTGGTAACGTATGTTTCATAGGTATTATCTAATTTTTCAAACGATTGGACAAGGTTCAATGAAGGATTTAATCTTCCACCTTCCAAATCTTCTGCTTGTGACCAAGGTTGATTAACCAAAGTCCAGCCTTCAACTTTACCACTTTTGAGTTTGAAGTCTCTTACAAAGATTGCTTCCGGATTATTCCCTTTATCAATGAATAAGTTAGAAAAGTTTTCCGAAAGATTTTCTTTTTTGCGGTAAAGCGAATAATCGCCGCTGTTAATGAGTTCTTCGGCAGCGGTAAGGGCTTTTTGATAATAGCCTGCAGCAAGCCCTGTAGCGATTCCGACTTCGCCACCGGGTAAGGTAACGGTTGGAGTTGTTGCACCATATTTGGCAATTGAAGCTGCGTACAGACAAACCCTTGATTTCATAGCCAGGATCAAACCTTGCGTCGCACGTGATTTAATAACCGAACTTTTTGGCAAATCAACTTTGATTTCATCCAATTCTTTGATGATGAAATCGTAGACTTCCACTTCTTTTGAGCGGGCTTTTCGGAGATAAGTAGGATCACCATTAAAATCATAGGTCAATGGTTCCAGAATTATTGGAACACCGCCCATACGTTTCACCAATTCGAAGTAGATATTAGCGCGTATAAAACGCCCTTCAGCAAGGAATCGTGCTTTATCTGCAGGATCCAGCTTATCTGCAGTTCCACATTTTTCAATAAACATGTTTACCTCGCGAATCAAACCATAATCCCAGTTTCCCCAATCGCCATAGCTATATTCCGTATTTTTATGACGTCCGTAGTCACCGGCATTCGATGCAAATCCTTCGTCGAAACTTGCAAATTCTGACCAACCTGTTATTGTCTGAAATTCAGGAACGCGGTCGTATAAATCAGCAATTACTGAAAGAACGAGACTTTTATCCGCCCATATCTGGCTGTCAACAAGGATATTGGTTGGCTGTTTATCTAAAAATGCCTTGTCATTACATCCCCAAGCAAGAGACATAAGCAATAGCAACAGTATCGAATATTTTTTCATTTTATAAATGTTTATTGTTTTAGAAACTTAGGTTTATACCAAGATTCACCAATTTGTTCTGAGGATATTGCAGACCATTTTCGTCCATGATTTCAGGTTCAACACCCAGTTTTATCAGCTTATCAATTGAGAACAGGTTATATGTATTTACATAAAATCGTACCTTCTGGAGTTTCGCCTTTTCGGTTAAATTCTTTGGCAGTGTGTAGCCGACTTCAAAAGTCCTTAAACGAATGTATTGCATATTAGTCAGCCAGTATGACGAGTTTTTATTGTAATTTGAATGTCCCCCATCATTGAATCTTAGAGCCGGATATTTGCCCGGAATCCACGCGCTGTTTAAATCGAGCGGATCAGCACGTTGCCACCTGTCTTCGTAAAATGCCTTGAGTAAGTTACCCGTATTCTGGTATGGATTTCTCATTTCCCAATTTTGATTGTATGAATACATGGAACCTCCTGAAAAATCTGCTTTTAGATCGAATCCTTTGTATGCCATACTGACGTTGATCCCAAAGTTTAGGATTGGATTACGATCTCTCGGAAATCCAATCGGGCGTTCGTCATATCCGTCTATCTTACCATCTCCGTTGACGTCTTTATACATCAAATCGCCGGGCAACATGGTTTTATTTCCCTGTCCATCGTTGTTGATGGGATAGTTATTGATTTGTTCGAATGACTGGAACTGGCCGATTTCCTCATAACCCCAGTAAATTCCAGTATAACGGTTTTCGCTTGAATTACGATAGTTGTCCCATGAGTTGTTGAATCTGGGTTTATAGGAATTCATGAATTTCTCACGTGCATACGAGACATTTCCGCCAACTGTATAAGTTATCTGGCCAATTTTGCCATCGTAATTAAGAGATGCTTCTAATCCGCTAATAGCGTCACTATTCAGGTTTTCTTTTGGTAACGAATATCCGATTTCGCTGGGAACCAGAACATCGTATTTATCAGCAGGTAATCCCGAACGTTTACGGTTAAAATAGTCGACACTTCCACTTATTTTGCTGTTCATCAGCGAGAAGTCAGCTCCAATATCTGTGATTTTACTTGTAAACCACGAAATCGAAGTAACCGGAACTCCACGGTCTTTTGATCCCTTTACAACTGTCCCGTCCAGAACAACAGTGGATGTTCCATAATTATAACCTGAAAGGTAATCGAAAGGACCAATACCAACATTGTCATCACCTAATTCACCATACGATCCACGAAGTTTGAGATCTAAACTACTTGCACCAAGCAGGGCTTTTGCAAATGGTTCTTCGGTGATTCTCCAACCAAGCGACATTGACGGGAAAAATCCCCAACGTTTGTTGGATGCAAATTTCCATGCTCCATCCTCACGACCTGAAACTTCGAGGTAGTATTTGTTTCCATAACTATAATTGATACGACCAATATAGCCGATGCGTGCCTCTTCAAAATCCTGATCGTTGTAAGTGTCCATATCCGCAAACTGAAGAATTGGAAGTGCATTTGTTTGAGGTACAGAATGTACCCAAACATCAAGTTCACGTCTGTCAATTCGCTCATTTACAAAAGTTGCCTGAATACTGTGTTTGCCAAAATCCTTTTTGTAGTTAATTTGTCCCTGCAATACAGTTTCGAATACTTTATGCGTACCACGTTCCCTCCATGGGTTCAGGTTTGAAAAGGTAACCTTGTACTCATCGGTTTCAGGAAAATAGCTGTAAGCATCGTATGTATACTCATGTCCGTTCATCAGTTTGTCAGCTAAATAGTACGAATAGGTACCTTTTAGTGTTAATCCTTTGATCGGAGTTTCGTACTCGCCAATAAAATTGGTTTGTAAAACTCGCCAATCTTCGCGCCAGTAACCGGAGTTAGCCTTTGTGAGTAATCCCCAGTTTTCAGCCATGTGCCCAATATTGTTAATATAGTCTGGATTATCGTTTGCAAAAGGTCGTTCAGTAGGGCGGTTGCGGAACAAGGCAAATCGAGGTGCCCAATAGTCATCACCACCAGGAACGCCTGGGTTATCGCGGGTTTCAACACGGCCATTGATTTGAACACCAATTTTCAGGCGATCTGTAATCTTGGCATCGATATTCGATTGAATATTGGTACGTCCAAAAGTGAATTCGCGGCCCAAAACCGAGTTTTGATCCAGGCGGGTTACCGAAAGGTAATAATTGATTTTGTCGGAACCCCCGGAAGTGCTCACGTTGATAGATGTTTGCGGCGAATTTGCTTTAATAATGAAATCGTACCAGTTGAAGCTGCGGTAAGCGGGATCGGTTCCCAATTTCCATTTTGCAAGTTCGGAAGCGGTAATGTCTGTTTTGCCAAATTGATTCATTTCAGCATCCGCTTTCCCGGCCATCCACTGATATGCATCTACAGTTTCAGGGAAACGCGACCAGTTTTGCCAACCTGTATACGCGTCAACATTAATTGTATTTTTTGAGTTTAGTTTACCACGTTTTGTTGTGACAACTACTACACCATTCGCAGCACGCACACCATAAATAGCTGCCGAAGCATCTTTCAAAATGGTGATGCTCTCCACATCGTTTGGTGAAATGTTATTAAATTGTCCGGCATCTTTCTGAATACCATCGATTACGTATAATGGAGTACCCATATTACGGATTTGAATGTTTGCCGAAGAACCCGGACGACCATCTGCCATACGGAAAGACACACCAGCAAGTTTACCGGCAAGAGCGGCACTCACCGTAGACGCATGTACCCGATCCAGATCTTTTGAACTCACGCCTGAAATTGCTCCTGTTACCGATTCTTTCTTCTGAACACCATATCCGATTGCAATCACTTCGTCGAGACTTATTGTACCTTCAGAAAGTGTTACATCAAATACAGTTTGTTTGCCTATCGCTATCTCTTTGGTTTCCAAGCCTACGAATGATATAACGAGTATTTTTGCGTTTTCTACGACCGGCAGGATAAAGGTTCCATCAGCATTGGTGATGGTTCCACTTGTAGTTCCTTTGAAAAAAACGGTCACCCCGGGGAGTGGAATGCCTGCGCTATCAATTACTTTCCCCTTAAGTGTTTTGCCCTGGTTGACCTGGTCTGAATTCTGGTTTTGGCCAACGGTAAGTACAATTAAATTGTTTGTCAGCACTTTATAACTGATTTCTGATTTTGAAAACAGTTGGTCAAGAATTGCTTCCACACTAACGTCCTTAACATTCACATCAACCTTTTCATCGATTAGTTTAAAATCATCATTGTAGAAAAACCTGAACTGGCTTTGACTCTCGATTGTGTGAAAGACTTCGCGTACAGTTTTCTCTTTGAGATCCAAACTGAATTTGCTGCTTTGGGAATAAGCAGTAGCGCTAATTTGCATCGTAAATGCCAAAATTAATACAGCTGTTAGCTTCATAATAAGTAAGAGTTTCTTCAGATTTCCCCTCCCCGGAGAAATCAATTCAAATAAATTTTTTTTCATACATTTGTAATGTTTTGGGTTTGACTTTTTAATGTCAGTCGTGCTCTTCGGCTTAAAACTGACATTGATTAATGTTTAACTCTATTTACTTGCAGGGGGACAGATTCGGCAAAAATCTACCCCCTGTTTTTCTTTATTTATAACTGTTTTTTTAAAAGTTTTTCAAATTCCGGTACACGCTTATCATTCCGCTCAATGATGACGGTTTTCCCAACGATTGTATAATCAATTGGAGAAGAAATTTTAATCACATCCATTACTTGCTGGAGTGTTTCATCTTCAAGCGTACCTGTGAACCTGAAACGTTTGATATCCTCCGATTTAAACACAAAAGTGAAGTTATATTTCCGGCTTAATTTCTCAACCAGAACGCTTAACTTTTCCCGTTCAATGATCAGTTGATTTTCTTTCCATGATATAATTGATTTAGGATCGATTCTTGATGTTATAATAAGCCTATCTTCAGGGATATACTCGTATTCCTTAGTCTTTTCTTCCAATTCTTTAATCGCTTCAATGGTTAACGTTTCTTTTAACTTGAAGAACGTTGCTTTTTGATTTGGAACAAGAAATACATCTTCCAGGATATTCTCAGATGAATGCTGTAGTGATACTTTCCCTTCAACCATGGTCGTTTCAATGGTTGCATCATCCTTATAGGCTTTTACATTGAACTCTGTACCAACCGCTTTCACCTCAAATCCGAAAGCATTGACAATAAACGGCAACTCCTTATTTTTTGTAACTTTAAAATAACCTTCGCCTTCCAGGTAAATCAGCCGGTCTTTTTGATTAAAAGAGGTACAATATCTGATTTTACTTCCGGCATTTAACCAAACGCGCGTATTGTCGGGCAGAACGATTTCGGATTTTGAACCAAGTGATGCCGATACTTCACAATACGAAAGGACCTCAATTGGTTTGGAATTGAAAATGAAGTAGGACAGCGTTCCTCCAAGCAGAAAAGTGACAACTACAATGGCAGCAATCCGTAAGAAATTCATTTTGAGGTTTATGATGCGATTGGTTGATTGCTGTTTTGAAATGTCCTTGTGTATTGATTTAAACAACCGGTCGTAATCCGTATCCGGACCAGTTCCCTGCATTTCGAAGTCCGGCATTTCATCGAGCATTGCATTTTTAATACTTTCAGATATTCTCGTGTCCAAAAACATTTCTTCCAACTGGCGAAGTTCATCCAACTTGCAATTGCCTGTTTGAAATTTACCCAACAGGATTTTAAATTCACTATTTACGAATTCATTATTTTTCATTTCAAGAGTAATACAAGATTGAATAATACAATACTCACACGAAAGTTGATTTTTTTTTAAGAATGTTAAAATATGTTCTTCTTTATCGGTTTGTTCAAGAAGAACACAGGCTATAACGACTGATATCCAAATACAATTAGTAGTATAATAATTGGATAGTCATTGTTCAGGTGTAGTTTTATAAATTTGGCAGCTCTGTAGATTTGGTTTTCAACTGTCCGGGCGGATAAATTTAGGTTTTGAGCTATTTCAGCATTCGATAAGCCTTGCCAACGGCTCATGATAAATATAGTGCGTTGTTGTTCAGGTAGTTTTGATAATAAGGACTCCAGTTTCTTATTTAATTCCTGAAATTGGATGGATGATTCAGGTGTTTCGTGAGTAACCAGGTCGATATTTAGCAGGTGTTGATCATATTTTCGTTTGACAACACGGTGCTTTAATTCATTGAATATTTTGTTTACTGTTATGCGATAAAGGTAGCTTTTAAACGATTTTAGCTCATCTACTTCATCTCTTTTTTCCCATAACTTTAGAAATACGTCTTGGACAATTTCCTCTACATCAAAAGAATCTTTCATGTAAGACAGTGCAAAACGGTACAAAGGTTTGCAGAAAGCGTCATAAATCTTCTGAAAAGCAGCCATATCGCCACTTTTGAACCTTGCAATTAAGTCTTTGTCTATATGTTCATCGATTTTTGTCAAAGAAATTGTTTTAGAAGAAGGGGTTTTTTAGAGGGGTTAAAGATATGGATTATAATTCGGTTTATATTAAAACAATAAATACCAAACTGCCCGAAACCTGTCGTTAAATTGCTTCGATTTTTCTCCTAAAAACAAAATAATTGTAAATGAAGTGAGCAAATGCATCTATCTTGGTGTATTATTGATTAGAATAGTTTGTTTAATATGTACTGATTTCTAAATTTGCTAAAATTTAAACCATTTCAAAAATGAAAAAAACAGGATTCTTAATTGTTCTTATTATTTGCATTTTACAAACATTTGCCCAGTGGAAACCGGCGGGTGATAAAATCAAAACCTCATGGGCCGAAAAAATCGATGTGAAGAATGTCTTAGCCGAGTATCCACGGCCAATCATGGAGCGTGCTGAATGGGTCAACCTGAATGGATTGTGGGATTATGCTATTCTGAAAGCAGGATTAGCTGAACCTTCAAAATTTGATGGACAAATATTGGTTCCGTTCGCTGTAGAGTCAAGTCTTTCAGGCGTTCAGAAAACTGTTGGTGACGAAAACGAAGTTTGGTACAAACGCAACTTTACAGTGCCTGCCAAATGGAAAAGCAATAAAATTCTGCTGCATTTTGGAGCTGTCGACTGGAAATCCGAAATCTGGTTAAATGATATTAAAATTGGTTCACATACAGGAGGGTACACGCCATTTTCGTTTGATATTCAACCATTCCTGAATAAAACGGGTGATCAGAAACTCGTGGTTCGTGTTTGGGATCCAACTGACAATGGATTTCAGCCTCGTGGCAAACAGACCAGCAAACCAAACAGCATTTGGTACACCGCTGTTACAGGTATATGGCAGACCGTTTGGATGGAACCTGTAGACGATAAATACATTGAAAATATCAGGACGACTTCCGATATCGACAAGAGCCAGTTAACCGTGAATGTTGAGTCAAATGGCACGACTTCTGCTGATGTCGTTGAGGTGAAAGTTTATGACGGGAAAAATATTCTGTCCACGACAAAAGCTTCATCTTGCCAAAAACTGGAGATTTCAATTCCTGATGCCAAACTTTGGAGTCCTGAAACACCATTTCTATATATAATGAAAATAAACCTCATCAGCAATGGTAAGGTTATTGATCAGGTTGATAGTTATTTCGCAATGCGGAAAATTTCTACCAAACGCGATAAAAACGGGATCGTCCGTCTGGAATTAAATAACAAAGCCTATTTCCAGTTTGGTCCGCTTGATCAGGGATGGTGGCCCGATGGACTATATACTGCTCCAACGGATGAAGCGCTTAAATACGACATCCAGAAAACTAAGGACTTTGGTTTTAATATGATTCGCAAACATGTAAAAGTTGAATCTGCACGCTGGTATATGCATTGTGATCAACTCGGAATGCTGGTTTGGCAGGATATGCCAAGCGGCGATCATTCACCACAATGGCAAAGCCACAATTACTTCAATGGTAATGAATTGAAGCGCACTGCAGAATCTGAAGCCAATTACCGCAAGGAGTGGAAAGGAATTATGGATTTTGTTTATTCAAATCCATCCGTTGTTTGCTGGGTTCCGTTTAACGAAGCCTGGGGACAATTCAAAACTCCGGAGATTGTCGAATGGACAAAATCTTACGATCCAAGCCGTCTGGTAAATCCTGCAAGTGGTGGAAACCATTATCCGGTCGGCGATATGCTTGATTTGCATAACTATCCGGGTCCGGAAATGTATTTGTATGATGGTCAACGGCCAACTGTGTTGGGCGAATATGGCGGCATTGGTCTGGCACTCGAAGGGCATCTTTGGGCATCTGACAAAAACTGGGGCTATGTTCAGTTTAAAAACTCGAAGGAAGTAACCGATGAGTACGTAAAATATGCAGAATCATTGTTGAAGATGAGCAAGTCAGGTTTTTCAGCCGGCGTTTACACCCAAACCACAGATGTTGAAGGCGAGGTAAACGGTTTGATGACTTACGACCGTAAGGTCATTAAGATTGACGAACAACGCGTCAGAGAGATCAACAGAAAGATTTGTAACTCGTTGAATGAGTAATATACTTGAATAAAGTTGTTTGTAGCAACACTGCTTTAAGCATAATAAAAAAATCACCAGTCCGAAACCGGACTGGTGATTTTCATTTTTAAGTATCGGAACAGAATTACATAGTTGGATTCTGGGCAACTAATTTCCACAATTGCAGCGCCTTATCTTGCTTATTCTGGAGAATAATATTTGAATTAGTTTGTGAAGAGGATGCTGTAATGTAGAGTTCCGTTCACAAACTAATT
>Ga0209100_1001267_pt1 | contig 17830 bp, 14 predicted proteins | sample lystaG_FD_185480 | JGI IMG/M metagenome (GOLD analysis project Ga0209100, IMG submission 185480) | Glacier valley bacterial and archeal communities from Borup Fiord, Nunavut, Canada, to study Microbial Dark Matter (Phase II) -... | ecosystem: Environmental > Aquatic > Freshwater > Ice > Glacier ...
ATTTTTCTGGAGGATATCCCAGGGGTAAACGGTATCAAACAGACTATCGTCCGCATGCAGAAAGTGCTCACGGGTACAAACATCATCCCGCCAGTTAATGATGACATCCCTGGCACCTGCGCGGTATGCCTCCGCCGCCAGCAGCCGCGCGAAAAACGCACACTCGACCGGACACCCGATGTTCAGCGCCTGACCCTTTTGAATATTGACGCCCATGTTAATGACGAGACGTGCATACTGCTGCAGCATTTTTTCGTTCATAGAAATACCTCACGTAATTTAAGATAATGTCAATTATAGCATGATTCTGTTACCCAATAACGTTACATTGCCCCAATCGGAACAATACTATTCAAAATCTGTGGCGGCCTTTATAGCAGCTGCTATTTAGCTCCAGTCAGGTGTGATGTAGGGAACCCGGGTCATGAAGATACTGTCTATCTTATCGACGATGGGTCCGCCGTCTGCATGAGACGCTTCAAAAGCAGTTATCCACTCCGGGTCCTCCCCGAAAGCCGCAAAGGCGTCGTCTCTATGTTTCCGGTCGGCAAACTCGCATATATAATAGATCTTCTCTGCACCTTCTGCGTCCTCGAAAAAGTCACAGACCTTTATGCCGTGTCTTTTGAAAAGGTTCAGCGTGACAACACTAAATCTCTTGTGAATGGCCGGCAGGCGGCCCGGATGCATGTGGTAGATTCTAAGTTCGTACAACATATTTTGCCTCCATAAAGATCAATTTCCCCGGCTCAAAAAAAAAGAATGCCCCGATCGCCGGGGCTCACCAGTGTGACTTACTACAATTAATTATATAACAATATTATGGATGATTCCGGGATCCTTATTAAAGAAAATGCCTCGAATTTTTAATAAGGATCGCGCAAATCAGTTCATATAAAGGAAAACTTTAATATGAGCCTTTGCTATAAAGATCGAATTCTGAGATTAGTTATAGCGTATCATCACGTCTTTTAGCTGGAACAAACTCAACTCTTACGGTCATCCCCATTCCGGAAGCAATTCTCTCAATTGTTTTAAGTGAAGGATTTGCATTGCCATTTTCAATTTTACTAATATCACTTTGTGCAATCCCAGTTTTTTCCGCCAGTTCCTTTTGTGTAATATTTGCTGCCTTTCGCGCATCGAGAATTGCGTTGATTAATTGGTATTCAGCAGACAAAGCGTCATATTCAATCTTGAATTCCGGATTCTTCATCTGTTCATTGAGCGTTTCTCTGAAATTCTTACCCATTACAATTCTCCTTTCGATCTAAATACTCTTTTCGATACTTTTTTGCAAGCTCAATTTCATTTTGTGGAGTCGTCTGCGTTTTTTTAATAAAACCATTTGTAAGAATTATTTTCTTCCCTACCACAAAGAAATATAAAACTCGCGCAATGTCACTTCCTTGCTTAACTCTTACTTCAAATACCCCATCACCTAAGTGGCTCGAATAGGGTTCTCTTAACTCGTTACCTCTGCTTTCCAGAAGTTCCAAACCGCGAAACAATTTCGATTGCATTTTAAAGTCCTGTGCTAATAGAAAAGCCTCTGCAGGATATGTGCCATCTGCCTTATCGAAGTACTCTACATCAAATTTCATGAGTCATTCTCCTTTATTAGAATATTAGATATATCTCATATTGTCAATGTAATTCATTTTCAGCGAACCCTCTTCGTCCAGAAGATTCGCGGATAAAGGTTGAATAAATCAATCGCAGGAAACAGTTCTAATTTAATTATTATCATATAATGTTATTAAATAAAATTATATATGATATATACGAAAACAGCACATTAACAGCACATTTCCTTTTAATATCAGGCCCTCGTCAAAACAGCCGGGAACTTGGGGAGAATTATTCTGTGAGAGTGTCAACAGCCAACTGCGAGATGAGTTTCTAATCGAAGTGTTATTTGATACAATGTGGGAAGCAAAGATACTAACCCAAATATGAGTTCATAAGTACAATGCAAAACGGTATCATAGACGTTCTTATAGCGCAATCGCCAGTAGACCGTCAGCTCTCAGGTCATTATGGGCTAAAATGTTCCGTGCAGATCAAAATAGGAGGATATCAATGGCTGTTAATCACATTGTCTATTTCAAATTTAAAAATGAAACGACTTCTGAAGCAATTGAACGTCACATGAATATGTTCGCCGAGTTGGCCGGCAAAATACCCGGCATCACGGAGTATTCTGCAGGAAAGACATTTAGCGTGTCTTATGAAAAGACGGGTGACTATGATGTGTCACATTGTCTGACATGCGAGTCTCGAGAAGCACTGGAAGCATATTTTTTCCATAAAGACCATCAGGCGTTTATTGAGGAAAACAAGTCCATATGGCAGGACGTACTTGTAGTCAACGCAGATATCTAAACAGCAAGAATAGTAAAAGAACGTGCGCGAATGCAGTGCGTATTATCTAATTACAAATTATCATAGTCTATGTGGGTGTCACGGAATACCTGATCAAACTACGCTAATCTGTGTGAATTAGAGAATTTGGTATGCACAAAATAAATAATCAAGCTGGATTTGATTGGTAAATACAACTTTTCAATCACAAGTAACCGAGCACTTTTTATACAACGGAAATTTATCGTCCGGGAATTATAAATGACATAATATTACTAACGATGCAGCCGGACAATCTCCAGGATCATATGACCATATTTCTGACACTTGGCATTGCCAAATCCAGGGATTTTCTTGAGATCCTCCAATGACGCAGGCATGGCAGAAATGATATCAAGAATCTGGGCATTATTATATACAGAGTACGCCTTCACGTCTTCCTCTTTGCTTATGTAACAGCGATATTTCTTCAGGACAATATAGATTGGCGTGTCTTCGGGATTTGGTCTCATCGCAGAAGTACTGACCTCCTCAGCCAGTACTCTATCGCAGCCTTGAGCCGGCAGACACATGACAGACTTAGTCGCGACTATCGGATTGGCAGTTACGTACGCTTCCTTCAGCTGTCTGTTTACGATGCTCTGAATATGCTTCTCTTTCGTCTCCGTATCTGCGAGCGAGTATTTTTGAAGTGCCTCATAAAAAGCCGCAATTTGAGTGTCCGTTAGAATCTCTGGACGATTACTCATGTCTTTTTGGAGCGCGGAAAAAAGCATGTTTCTCTTTAAAACAAAAATGTCCGGCACTGTAACCGAAACCCTTTTCAGTTCACACCGTTCACTGAACACAATATAAGAATAATAAATATTCCTCGTTTCCCCCAGCACATTTCGCAGAGCCCTAATATGCCCATTATTTTGAACGACCGGACTCAAAAACTGTATCTTCGTGCCGCCTCTGAGCGATGTTGTCCAATTTCTATTCTTCTCATTTCCAAAAATCCAACCACTGTAATTCTTTGATTCAAAAACATATATTCCAGTCTTGTTAATCATCAAAAGATCTATTTCGGTTGTTGATCCATCTGCTTTGGGAATATAAACATTCATTAGAATCTTGTTGTTCCCCATCAGTCTCTCAAGAATCTGCAGTGTTAAGTATTCTCCATGAATTCCTTTGTTCAAATTCTTATTTCCAATACTATTTCTATTTATAACATCCTGATGTGGCTTCTTTTTTTTCGAATCCGGGAAAAGCAATGGAAGTGCAAGCCAAATAACAATGAACAAGAATCCTCCCAAAAATAGAATTAGAATAAGGAAAAGCAGCAAAAGCATTGCTAGATTGAGCATTCTGATTCTCCTCTTATGTATCTATTAATGAGCTAAGTATAACTGATTATTCTAATATAACAAATACGTTCGCCATCCCATACAAATCTATGCTAATCTACCCATAGCAGCATGGTTTATGTTTGCGTTATTTTATTTGATTTTATTTTATTTTGGGAGCAGACATGGCAGATAATATAACTCTATTTCAGGAGACGCACCCGTCTCTTGAGTCCTATTGGCGTTCCGTCATTTTATTCGGGCGCAATGTCGCGTCCTACAAATTCGCCCTCGCGAAATCCCTCCTGGAGATCGCGCCGACCGGCAGGAACGAGATCACCCTCGAAGAACTGGCCGATCCCTTCTCGCGTCACCTTTGCGAGCACATCGCGCACTCACCGCGGCAGGTCACCAGTCCCGGCAGCCAATTTCTCGATGCCTGCCGATCCTACAACGACGGGACCTCCACGCACGAAGCCCTCCTACAGGCCACCGTGAAAAACGGCTTCAACAACGTCATCGACGCCTTCCACATCGTCAACAACGGCACCCTTCCCGTCCAGTTCTACACCAAAGACTACAGCGCCCGTTCGCGCAAAATCATCCTCACAGACGAGATATTCAAGCTGCAGGACACGGCCTTTTTTGCTGACTTTGCAAAAGAAACCGAATCACGCTGGCGTCTCGTCGAGACCGCCTGGGAGCAGAACATATCCGCCGGCCTTCTTGACATACAATACAGCGAATTGGGCGACCTCCTTTATATCGACACGAAAAGATTCCGCCGCAAGGCCGTCACTTCCGCCCGCGCCGCCCTGAACGGCTACCAGAAAGGAAAATGCTTCTACTGTTTCGATGACATCTCGATCGGCGAGCTTGATGAAGCCGCAAATCCGACACAATTTGATGAAACTGACATAGATATTGATACGCCGGAAGACAGGAAAATACTCCAGGTCTCGGAAGATCGTCCGCTGTACGGAAGCGACAATCAGTCAAAAATAGGACTTGTACGCCTATTTTCCGAAAATGAAAAGCCGCACATCCTGCTGCCTGCCGACTATCGCAGTCTGATCGACGTGTCCTCACCCGATCTCCTCACTACTTCAACTGATGCCAGCTCCCTCTGCGATGTCGATCATTTCTTCCCTTACACCTTGCAAAGGTACATTCCAGAAGTTAATCTAAACGGAGTATGGAATCTGGTCCTCACCTGCAGACATTGCAACCGCGGCGAAGACGGCAAATCTGCCAGGGTACCCGTAGTCAAATATCTCAAAAGACTTCACGCTAGAAACGAATTCCTCATTAGCAGCAATCACCCGCTTCGCGAGACCCTCATGCACCAGACCGGCACCCAGCCAGCCGATCGAAACGCCTTTCTAAATAGTATGGATGCATTCGCAATCAACAAACTCATCCATCGCTGGGAAGTTGATCCGGTCGGAGAACCAACATTCTAGGGGCCAATCCGGCATCCCGTGAGCCGGTCAGAAAAGCAATGAAGGAGAGCCTTTCCCATGGATAAAACACTCGAATACTACAACCAGGCAGCGCAGGACTATACAGCAGACACCATCAACGCCGACGTCAGCAAACTATACCCCTTCTTTCTGACGCACCTGCCCCTGAATGCCTACATCATGGACCTGGGTTGCGGCCCCGGCCGTGACAGCAAATATTTCCTCGAAAAAGGCTACCGCATCTTATCCGTAGACGGCTCAGAAGAATTCTGCAAACTCGCTTCCCAATTAACCGGTCAGGATGTACTCTGCCAGACCTTCGAAAACATCGACTTCACAGAAGAATTCGACGGAATCTGGGCGTGTGCATCAATCCTGCACGTGCCAAAGAGCGGCCTTCCAAAAGTTATTGCCAACATATCGCGCGCACTTAAAAAGAGCGGGTATTTCTACGCGTCCTTCAAGTATGGCGAATATGAGGGAGAACGGAACGGGAGATATTTTACGGATATGACGGAAGAGAGATTCGGGAAATTGATTGAAGGTTTTGAGGAGTTTGAGATTGTGGAGTCGATGGTGACAAGGGATGTAAGGGTTGGCAGAGAGGGGGAGAGGTGGTTAAATGTGGTGGTGAGGAAAAGATAGTATAATATCAAAGGTAAAGCAACGGAAATGAACAACCCTCTCTATTGGTAGCAGTTTATTCTTTGATTTTCATTATTGCTAATATCATCTAAGAATGTGTGCCTATATGCATGATTAAACGAACTAGATAAATCACCTCTGCATTCTTCTAAATATTTCCCTGCCTTTTGCATCATCATGTCATAACCACATGTATGTGCAAAAAACATATATAAATGCGAACTATGTATATTGAAATTGTTCTCTGTTTCGAGATGCAAGCAGTATTTATCCAATTGGCGATATCCATCCCTGAATCTCGTGTATGAATATATGACTTTTCCGGCAGCTGAACTATAAAACTTTTCTTCGACGATATATTTTACTTCAATTATAACAACTCGATTATTTTTATCATGTATAGAAATGTCAACAGATTCTTCATCGTTATATAAAGAAGTACATAATTCGTGAATTGGAATACCTCTAACGTTTAATTTTAAAAAACTGTAGAGATGATTTCTGAGCATTCTTTCATCAAGTTCGCTTTTGATTTTTCCGTCCTGAGATAGAAATATTGTTTTTTCTGCCGCTTTACGAGTTGTCTGATAGCGCAATATTGCGTCTTCCAAATTATCGATACTGAATAATTTATCGTCTATCTCTTTATAAAGTTTATCCACGATTAAGCTGTTAGAAAATTCTACAACATAATTTTGTTCGTAGAACAGGCAAAACTCATCTTTTGTTTTTAACAGTATATGACACCCGTTGGTTGATTCGTTTAATGCAAAATTATGCAATTCAATGCTTTTTGAGCATATTTGGGGGTCGATAATCCTATCGCTTATTTTGCCATCTTCACAGATATAGATGCGCATATCATAATTTTTATATGTCTGGTTGATATACTCGTGAATTGAATCAGAACAAGTTTTGATATCAGATATTTTTGATATTTTTAGAATGAAAGTTTGTTTGCTGTGAATTTCAAAATATTCCGATAAAATTTTAAATTCTGCATCATACGATGATATATCATCAATCGAATTCATAAAATCAACCATTGTCATTGCTCCTTGAAACATAATATTCTTTCAATACAAAGTTCATCCAATGTGTCAATATATCATAATCATCAATTTCCTTGTTTTTCAATTTACTTCTAAATTCGTTAAGTAGCTTTACAAGCTTACTTGAATTTAGGTAAATATTATCAATATTTCTGTCCTCTATACTTTTTTGTGTTGGTTCCGAAAAAAAGATTGTAAATATATAATCATCATTATAAGATTTTAGCAAATTCACAAATGGTTGAATTCCCTTATATTCATAATAGAATTGTCCCGAAGTATTTTCGAGCATTGTACTGACAGTCTTATAAAGTGTATCGAATACTACTATGTCATTATTATCAATTTCAATGAGTTCAGCAATTTCAAGATCTGAATATACTTCATCCAAACCGACAATATTACCGCTGTACTTTGAAAATACTATATTATCAATACTTTCGTTGTCTTCAGAAAGAAAAAAATTCAACGAAAAAAAGTATAGATATAAATATCTCTCTAATGTGTGCTTGTTTGCTCTATTGCTATATTTGTAAATAACATATAAAAATAGTATGACCTTTTCCTTCAAATATCCCTCATTCATGATTAGCACCTCGTAAATAATCTTCAAAAGAGGTTGTTGATTTACCGTTTTTATCAATTGAATATTTCGAAATTTTTGTTAAATCTATAACATTTACATTATCGTCATTAATACATGAATTATATAATATAGAAATTAATTTACTTTGTCTTGCATTAGCACTAAGAATTAGTGTGTTATTGCTGTTTATATATGATTTGAAAGTATTTGCCGCATAACCCTCGTGAATAGAATCAAGTGTACTATCTGGAGTTTCACACATAAAAAACGAATTATCATGAAAAGTATCTAAAACAGAGAATCTAAATGAAAGATCAGTAAAAATTCTTTGTGATTCAGATAGCATAATACTATCTGATCGGATTTGTTCATCTAAAGAAAAAGTAATTAACGAGCTGTTTTCGTGTTCATCTGGAAACGAGAATGGAAGCTGTAATTGAACTTTGTGGTTTTCTCCGTAAAATGATTTTGCAAACATCTCAAAACTTGCAGAGAATTGTTGAAATCTTCTCTCTAGATTTTCTTCAATTACTTTTTTCTTTTCTCTTTCCCCTTCCTTTGATTGATTAAGTTTATCCAAAACATCATTCTTTTCGGCTCTTAGTTTTTCTTTTCTCGTGAAATCTGCATCTTTCACCTGTTTGTCCTTATCAAACTCTAGTGCCTTTCTCTGTGCCTCAAGATCCATTATTTCTATGCCGATCTCTTTATTCTTCTGTTGTAATCGGTCGCACTTTTTCTTCATATTTGTTTGATTCTCGATGTTGTGCTTAAGGTCAATTTGCCGCTCTCTTCTTGCTATGTCAACATTTACAAGATCAACTGATTTATTAACCGATAGTGCTTCATTGCACAAAATGCAATTTTCCATTTGTACATTAAACACATGATTATTGCCACAAATAGGGCATATATCTTTTAACATTGAGCTGTTGAACTTAGAAAAATATGTATTGTAATTTTTGGGGAACAAATTGGAATACCATTCATTTTCCAATTTAGTTATTTGTTCATTAATAATTTCATGCTCCTTTTTTAGCATTAAAGCATCTTGTGAGTATTTTCTAAATTCACACAACATTGTTTCGGCATTTTTTTTAAGAAGATCAATTTTATCATCCAATTCTACTATTAAATCAAGAATATCTTTTTCGCTACCTCTCGTAACAACGCTTGACACTTTCAACTTTGCTCGATTCTCTTCTTCAACAATTTTCTGCAAGTAATTTAGCATTTCACTTCTTTTTTTATATTCACTTTCAAAATACTTCGTCTGTCTTTTGTTCTCTTCAAAATCCGAATATAACTCCGAATTAACGATATATTTTCCGATAATCAACTCTTGTAAAGAAGTTTGCCAAAATGTAAATTTTCTATCTTCCGTAAAAAACATAATATCTAACGCCATACTTATTAGTGTGTTCATGCCTCCTGGCATTAACGAATGTTCCACAATTTTTTGTTGATAGTTACTAATCAAGTAATCACTCAGCTCTTCCCTATTTGAATACTTTGCTTCAAACGTTCTGTATGATATACTTTTTCCCTCAATTTCTTTGCCGTTACATGATGCACGTATCAATTTATTATCATAAAGACTATGCTCGGCATTAAACAATGCATCTCCAACAGTAAATGACGCCGAAACAGAGGCACTTCTATTCTGATGATGCATCCGATTTCGGAAAAATACATCATCCATAATTGGCCTTGTTTCTTTTCTTTTGCTTTCTTGGCTCTTAACTTTAAAACTTCCAATGTATGGCCCGATGATAGAATACAGCAAAATGTATAGTAAAGTGCTTTTTCCAGTACCATTTGTTCCGAAAATAATATTTAATTGCTTGTTAAAACTAATATCTAGAGGGCAAGTATAAAGATCAAAATCATTGATCTTTATACTTTCAAGTTTGGGAAGATGGAATTTATTCATTCTATTTCTCCTGTTTTTCCAAAACAATAATTCCTTCTAATAGTCTTTTTATTGATTGCTTTTGCTGAGCACTTGGACTCAAGTATCTAGCCTTTCTAATTTCTAAAACGCAAAACCCGACATTCTCCGCTATAAAAGAACATACTTCGATTGTGTCTATTAGCACATTGAAATACGCAGAATTCGATACGTTAAAATATATTCTTCCTCCTACTTTAAGTTTTCTATATAATTGTGCAAACAGAATTTCAATATCTGCAAAATATGCACTAATCATCGTTGGTATTTCTTTATTCCATTGCTTTAGTTCTGTCATGTTCATTTTTATTTTTTCCAACATATCCTCAACTAACTGGTTATCCGCATGTTTGTCTATTTGCCATTTCACTTGAACATGAGATCTAAAGGTTAGTTTACGTAAATCTGATATATCCTCGAAATTTGTGACATATCCAAGAGTCTTCAATTCAAGCATATATGAATCTGTATAATCTCTAGAATTCAAATATGGCGGAGAAGTAATTACTAGGTCAACACTGTCATCATCAATTACTCTATCAATTAATTCTCTGCAATCGCCAAGATATAAAAACTGATCATTGCTTACGGGAACCGAATTCGTGATATTTACGATATCCGGTAAAAACACATTTTCTAATATCCAAAAATACTTCTCAAATACCTCATTTTGGCTAAATGTCAGTGTTTCCCAGTTATGCTTATATGACAAACATTTCCCATTTCGATATAAATTGCTGATTTCGAGTAATATTGACGCCAATGCGATTTCAAATAAATCCGAATACAAAGAATCCTCAATAGTACTTATGGCAAATCGAATTTCCTGAATTGCTCCAAAAACCTCTCTGTCAATATTCCATTTCAAGTTTTCTTCATTTTCAACCAATGTTCTAAAAGAACTTTCATAATTATCAACATTTTTTGTTTTAAGAGTATTGCGAATTGAATTCATATACTCAGTAAATGTCAATTCTGTATACTTATAGTTTCTAATTTTCACTTTTGACAATTTGTACATAAATGGATTAACTTCAAAGGAATAGCATCTAATTCCCATCCTTTGAAGCTCTAAGGATGTAGTCCCACTTCCCGAAAACGGATCAATACATAGCGTCGGGTCAGCTTTTTGTTCATCAATTATTGATTTGATGAACTCTCTGGAATAACCCTCTACAAATGGATACCATCTGTGAATTGGTGTTTTTTTGTTTTTCCCGAATTGCATTATTCTTCCGTATTTTTCTTGATAATCCGTGTAGTTTTGCATTTTCTTCTCCTGTAATGATTGTAAATGAGGAAATTGTTAAAACAAAATCAAATCAGTTTAATAAACTAATTTTTGTTTATATTGATCTCATTCCAATTACTCATAATAAATTATAACATGAAAATTCTACTCGCTATCCTGTTTTCATAAATGTATATTTTCATTTTTAATGCAACTCTGTATTTGCTATGTTTCTAAGTAATTTAGAAGTTGAATATCCACTAAATTATTACGCAGAATTCTCAAATATATTTTTTTCATGATTTCGCTTTTGTTGCTGACTGTATATAAATTTGATACTATCCCTGATTCGAGATGCCGCCATAGTGCCCTTTAACCTACCACCAACTTATTAGTCTTCTTCAAATACTTCGCCGGAATTGCCTTATGAAGCCTCCAAGTGATGTTCATCGGCCGACTTCCTTCATGCTTCACATAATCTGCAAGGCCAATGAAAGTATAGGGAGATGTCCCCCCCACATCTGTTTTAAATTCGCGCACAAACAGCATGACTTTGCTTCCCTTTGCTTTGTGATTACAGTAACGCTGTCCGGTCACAGACTCTGCCGACGTCGTACTTTGGCTCTGCCAATGAAACAGAGTCTCATTAATAGAGTAATCGTTGTACAGTGTGGTTGGCGAGTAGTCCTTATCCGATTTGTTAAGTGTTACAAAGAATATGTCGATCTTTTTCTCTAGCAAATATTTGACGCCTTCTCGGATTGTTGAAGGCTTCATGAAGTCCATGGCGACAAGGATTTGATCGCGTGTATATGTGCAATGCACATCCAGTGGACAATCGAATCCTACATCAACTGGCTCATCGATAATGTCGATTTTGTTGTAACTATATTGAAGGAGCTCGATGACGTCCGCTAAGAGCACTGGAGAGTTTTTGAGAAGCATGAGTCTCTTGTAGAGGTGGGTTCGACTGGTGTCCTCATCTGCATCCGCCCAGACAGAATAATGAAACATTTGAAGCATTCGGATTTGCTTTTCTGGAAGGTTGTCTATATCGATTAAGTCCATAATTGGCAGCTTTGCAATCAGATATTCGATCCATTTTCTTGAATCGATTCCGCATAGACGAGGAAGCGCTTTTGAAACAATTTCTTCGAGCGGCTCTTCAAAATCTTTTCTAATACCTGCTGCCACACATAACCGAGAGAAGGTCCCTCTCGACAGAACATTTCTTACATCCAAATGGTAATGATATGCAAAGTTTGCAAGGGTTACAGGTTTTCCGGAATCATCTTCGAATGTTGCAAGCCGGGAGACAAAGCCCGACATTTTTCCGAAGGATTGGCGGATATTTTCGAGAATATGTTCCTTGGCTTTGCGTTCGAGTTGAATATAACAGCCTTTGGGTAAAGAGAGAAATCCGTTTTTGATTTCATGCTGAACGCTTTTTGTAGTGTTGGAAAGTAGGGCGGTGAATTTATCTTCGAAGTTGTATTTTTTGTTGGCTTGTCCGATGAAGTCTAAGACAGTTAAGCAGTCCTTATCTTCGCTCAAGCGAAGACCGCGCCCGAGCTGTTGCAAAAATACCGTAAGACTCTCTGTAGGCCGCAGGAAAAGCACGGTATTTATCTCGGGAATATCGACGCCTTCGTTGTAGATATCAACAACAAAGATAAATCGAATATCACCGCGAATCAAACGTTGCTTTGCGGTGCTGCGCTCCTCATCTGGCGATTGTCCTGTGAGACTCATCGCGGGAATATTATGTGCAATAAAATAGTCAGCCATGAAGTTCGCATGTTCCACAGAGACACAGAATCCAAGTCCCTTTACGTCATCCAAATCCGTTACATACTTCAGAATTGATTGGATGATCATATTGGCACGTTTATCGGCGGATGCCTGATTTAGAGAGTAAATTTTCGAGAGCTCCGTACGATCATATCCTCCACGAGCCCATTTCAGGTCGTCCAGATCCACCGTATCAGTCACGCCGAAATACTGAAAAGGACTTAGGAGTTTACGGTCAATTGCCTCCGGCAGTCTAATTTCTGCAGCAATGCGATTATCAAAATATTCTAGAATGTCCCTGCCGTCCATGCGTTCCGGTGTTGCCGTAAGTCCTAGAAGAATCTTCGGCACAAAATGTGTCAGAAGCTTCTGATACGTCGGTGCCGCCGCGTGATGAAATTCATCAACAACAATATAGTCATAGAATTCGGAAGAGATTGAATTATGCATCGCCTGCGAATTGAATGTCTGCACGGAGAGGAAAAGATGATCTAGACTAGTTGGGCGAGAGTTTCCGACAAAGAGATCCCCAAAGTTAGTATCTCTTAAGACTGCCTGAAAGCAAGCCATACTCTGCTTCAATATTTCCTCACGGTGGGCAACGAACAGCAAGCGATTCGGTTTTCCGTGATTTTCTTTAACGAAACGCTTGTAGTCAAGCGCTGAAACTACGGTCTTTCCCGTTCCGGTAGCTGCTACGACCAAATTTTTGAAAAAGCCGCGAATTTTCCGCTCGGCATCAAGACGGTCCAAGATTTCTTGCTGAAATGGATACGGAGAGATGTCAAAAAGAAAAGGACCTCCGGTTCCAGTGCCAGAATATTTTTCTGCTTTCAGCGCTCGTTCGAGTCGCACCCTGTCATGTTCACCATAGGCTTCAAATTCTGGAGAATTCCAATAACTTTCGAATGTTGCTTCAATCTTCTGAATCGTCTCCGGAAGGTCTTTCGTCGTTATTTTCACATTCCATTCCAAACCACTCGAAATTGCAGCATGTGATAGGTTCGACGAACCAACATAGGCTGTCGTGAATCCAGTCTCCCGGTAAAACACATAGGTTTTGGCATGCAGACGTGTTCTTTTTGTATCGTAAGATACCCGAACTTCGGTATTTGAAAGGCATCGAAGTTCTTCGATTGCCTTAATATCCGTTGCTCCCATGTACGACGTCGTAATCACGCGAAGTTGACCACCGCGTCTAGTAAAAGTGATGAGTTCATCCATAATCAATCGGAGTCCGCTCCATTTGATAAACGATACAAGCATATCGATGCGATCCGCTGACACGATCTCTTTCTTGAGTTCAGAATACATACTCGGTTCGTGAATCGATCCCGTAAAAAGCGAACTCTGCGCAATCGAGGTCTCAGGACGAATAATAGTATTCTTTTCTTGAAGTGCAAATACACTATTTTGTTTGCGTAAAAGCGCTATCAGTTGTTCCGCACGGTTGTCTACCGAAAGGGATTCAAATTCTGTTTGCCCAGTGGCTTCTGAAAGAATCTGGACAATTTTATTAGCGACATCTACTTGAGACTGCAGGTTGCCCCCATTGTCCTTTACATTATCAAGGCCTTTTTCGATGATTTCCATAATGTAACGCGAAAGAATCTTCGAAGCCTCCGCTGCATCAATCGGAAGCCGCTCAATATAGTTCTCCGTATCGCTATCAAGTTCTTCGCCGAGTGCTTTACTTATGACTTGCTCGTATAGGCCGGGTGTTAACATGATATTCCTCCACTTGTATTGTATTTACTTATATGGATTCTTCCAACTGTTTTTCTAGGAGTCTTTCCGCTATTGGTTTATCCGCGGGAAGCAATTCATATTGCTCCAAATCCAGAACATTTACCCACTGATAATCATCATGAACGCTAAGACATAGTTCTCCAGAAATGATTTCGGTACGATATGCTAGAAGTCGAATAGTACCCGTTGCATATTCGAAAATACTCACTGCAAGCCGTTCGCCGATACTTGTTTCAATCCCCAGTTCTTCCATTAACTCTCGTTGCAGACAACTTTCCGGTGACTCGAACTCTTCGATTTTTCCGCCGGGAAACTCCCACCAGCCAGCATGCTTTTCGCCAGCAGCTCTGCGTGTTATTAATACTTTTTCGCCGCTAAAAATCACGGCCGCAGTTACGTCTTGCATGACAGGCCCCCATTTATCAACACTACAATTTTGCTTTTCTTTTGCTTACAAATGCACATTTATCTTCAGCCCCTCTAAAAATCCATTTGGATAATGGGTGGAATTATTTTTTTGAATAATCATTTGTTCTTCAATTCCAAGCACAATTTCCCCAATGCTTCTTACTACATCCGACAAATCAACAAAGAACACTCGGACAAGAACATTATCCTTGCTTCTATATTCGATTTGCTTTGTCACTTCGCTTACCTTGTCTGTCCACGGATAAATTAAAAATACAGACTTTGGCGAATATTTTTTACTGTACGCATACATCTGGTACATGTCGGCTTGAGAGATTCCATAATTGCTGTAACTGGAGGATAAGATCTTCCACTTGGTGTCCATAACAATGCATGATGAAGTGCTTTGAACAACTATGTCCGGGCGAAGCCGGAAGCGCCTGGGCTCATCAAATAGATGATGTCCTTGATCCTGTGTTCGAAGTTGATATTCTGTTCTATCTAAGGCGTGGTTCAATTGTTTGGCAATATAGCTTTCAAATATCTTCTCCATGGGGAACAGTAGTGCATAGGCAACTTCGCTGCCGGAAAATGCAGTAAAGCTCTTTTTCTGCAGGAAAATTTTGCACCAATTAAGAATCGTCTCGTAACCTACCATGCTGCGGTCAGTTGCGACTTTTGCAAAGTCCTGTTCATAATTTCCGGAATACTCTACTGCATCAAAATATGTCTTCAGGACGCGAAGGTCCTTCATGTTTTTTTCACTGGAAGTAGCTTTCATCAAAAAAGCAAGAGTTGACTTAATTAGTCTGTTTTCAGCACGATTAAGGCAGAAAATATCATAAGCAATATAGAATCTCTCCTTGTGGACAACGTTGGTTTTGATGTGCTGCGCGAAGTTGATTTTACCTTTATAAAAATGTTCGTTGTCCTGATGTTCTATGTAAGCCGATTTCAAGCCGCGCTTGACTAGAAGAAAAGTTTCTTTGATAAACATACGTATAAAAATTTCAAAAAGATTGTTCTTCTCTGTCTGTAAATTCGAAATATGGAATGCCTTATAAGGGATCTCCCTTACGGATCGAAGCATTTCCAAAAATATTTTTTTGATCTCGCTGTCATTCGAAAAACGCCCGTCCTTAGAATAGAGCTTCGGAAGAATTTCGATGACCGTGCCGTCGCACATCGTAATAAGTCCAACATAATTTTGCGCGCTGATTATCTTACCAACTCCGCGTCTACTGGAAATACTCATCAACTCAAGAGCGTCTGTCTCAGTCTTCTGCTTGTTGTCCAGTATGAATTTTTCAAGATGATTAAAGGTTTTAACAGGCAACGAGAAAAATCGGTCATCTTGCACTGACACATTCTGAGTAAAAGAATCGAATTCTCGTATAGTATATGTTCTTGCCATCATTGCCACCTGTTAGCTATATATTTTGCGGTAGGCATCACTGTTTTCGAAGGCTGAAGAATTAATCTCATAGACCTTTTTATCTTCGAAATCCAGATCACTCTGATTGCCGAAAAGACTAATAATATCAATTTGCTTCGTTTGGATAAATTGCAGCTTCTCCTCTTTGGTGTTATCTCCAAGAACCAGTTGGATTTTCTGATAATCTTCAAAGAAATATTCCTGCAGCAAGGGAATAATTGCGTTCTTGAAAATACAGGAAAGCATCTCCATGCTCGGATCATCCTTCAAATCGATAAAGTATGCATGTCCGATTGTATGTTCTCTGTCATACAGGACCTCTATACGCTGATTCATTTTCGCAAGCAAATCCGAAATACTAATACCCTCAACATCAATGGTCTTGAGCACGTCTGGATCCGGCATCATTTCCTCAAAATGGAACCTACGACGTAGCGCTGTGTCGATCATAGAAATAGATCTATCGGCTGTGTTCATCGTGCCTAGAATATACACATTACTGGGTACGCCAAACTCAACCTGGGAATATGGAAGCTTCGCCCACATTTCCTCTTTGCCACCAATTCTCTTAGATGTCTCAATCAGGGTAATCAATTCACCAAAAATCTTAGAGATGTTGCCGCGGTTGATCTCGTCAATGATGAAAACATAGTTTTTTGTGTTTTCCTGAATTCCTGCAAGTATGGATGGAGCCGATTTTTTTACCATATCCAGGACTACGTCAAGCGTAATTCTATTCAACTTATAAACAGAACCCAACGTCATGACCTTATTATCATTAAGTTTATAAATATCTTCGCGTATATCTTTTGCCAACCAATGAACTTTTCTGGATCTTTTGTATCTCTCCGCATCTGCAATCCAATCGCATTCTCCATCAACGACTCCAATTGCATCAATCGTCTTCTCATCATACAGGGAAAGAACCACATCCCCCACCGTCATTCCATACACGAAGCGCTCAATAATACTCCCACCTCGAATTTCTGACAAATTCGCATCTTCCGGTATGTGTTCCATATCATCACCCCAACCAATTCTGATTCGATTATGGTTGAAGCAATCTCGCTTTATAACATTTTCTCGAGCACCTCCAAGTGATAATTTCCATATTGTGGGATCAGTTCCAATACCCATTGGATTACTTTCCAGTACAATAGGCTTTTGTGCTGTTTCGCAAAATGCTTTAAATGACCCTGCCTTCAATTCATAAGACAGGTGATTTTCACCTTCATCCTCTGTGGATTCCCCGTCCATGACAGGTTTAATTCCCTCAATGAATTCTTCATATCCGTAAGACTGATGAAATGTCGTGAAGGCTATTTGTCCGTCGGTTTTATATTTTCTGTACCGATCCAGAACAACTCCATATCCGGCGGATTCGATTTCGCTCTGGATTTCTTCTGGAGACGTATCCTCGATAATTGCAACTGCATATGCAACCGTGTTGTACGTCTTTCCAGTCCCGGGAGGCCCATATAAAATAATGTTCTTATCCATTGCCTTATACTCCTTCAATGATATGTCTGTGTCTATAATTGGATCCACTTTTTCGTCTAACCAAGCTTTGTATGAAAGTTCCGGGAAGCTGTGGACTGGATAGTCTTTCTTGGAAAAATTGTTTTGCATTGTATTAATTAAGTCAATATATGTCGAACCGGTCGGTGGCTTACTATAGCCGAAAGCAATATGCAGTGGATTTTGTAGATATTCTCTCGTATTTCCATCCAATGGAATGAATGCCCATGCGCGTATCCAATAAAGACCACAAGTTATATTCCATTTCACACAATACTGTTGAGCTACTTTGTTGTATATTTCTTG
>Ga0209100_1001268_pt1 | contig 17812 bp, 20 predicted proteins | sample lystaG_FD_185480 | JGI IMG/M metagenome (GOLD analysis project Ga0209100, IMG submission 185480) | Glacier valley bacterial and archeal communities from Borup Fiord, Nunavut, Canada, to study Microbial Dark Matter (Phase II) -... | ecosystem: Environmental > Aquatic > Freshwater > Ice > Glacier ...
TCAGTATTCCGGGACATGACTTCTCCTGATGTGGGGGCGCCTGCCGCGCCGGCAGCACCACGCTAACTTTGGTCCCCTGGCGAAACCACGCCCGTGCGGGTGCTCTTCGGTGAGGGTCTCTCCCCCCTCAGGGCGAGGTGTCTCTCAGGGTGATCCCTGACCTGCCCGGGGGCGATCTCCCGGATTCGGTGAGGGGTTAGCCTTGTGGCACTGCGACACCTCACCGTTCGACGCCGTGATACGCGTCGCGGAGGTGGCCTTCCGCAGGTAGTCGACCCTGAGTGATCGCAGCAAGGTGCCCGACGGCCTATGTCGCGTGTGCTGGGCGACGGTGCGCGAGGCCGGGGGAGACCTGGTGGAGGACGCGCGAGTGTTCGACGTCTACGGGGGCGCCCAGGTCGAGGCCGGTCACAAGTCGATGGCTGTGAATGTGCGCATGCGCGCGGCGGACCACACGCTGAGTGCCGACGACGTGCTGGGTGTGCGTGAGGCCGTGATCGCTGCGGCGACTGGTCAGTTGGGCGCGGTTCTGCGGTAGTTGGCGGTCGTCCGTTGCGCATTCAGCGGGCTGGGTTCGTGGCGAACGTGGGTGCCGCTAGTCAGTGAATTCTTCACTCGTCCAGTGGTCCCCATGCCGCTCCCAGGTGACCACACGTGGCTCATCACCGCGCGACAGGCTTACCCGGTAGCCCAGGTCGCCGACGCGTGAGAGCGACTCACTCACCGCGGTACAAACGAGGGCGATCACGGCGCGCTCTGCCGGGCCTTGTCCGGGGTTTTCGGGCTCGGGACCTTGTTGTTCGAATCGTCCTAAGAGCGGCTCCAGCCCTGCGAGAGTGAACTGACTACGCACGATGTCTCCCAATTGGAAGCCCACGTGGTTGTCCCAAGGTGCACCAAACGCATCGCTGTGGTCGAGTGAGTCCGAGCACCCCGCCACGACGAATGCGGCGTCGGTATTGAAAACGAACTCGTTGAGCCAGAGGTAGATGGTGTCAGGTACCCGCCCCTCGTGGCCTGAGCCGACGATGAACTCCCCTCCCGCCGACGCCTTCCGTGCCGTCTCCCGCAAATAGTCGACCATGTCGTCCACATTGGATACCCGAGCTTCCAGCGAAGGCGCATGCATGCTGCCGTGCTCGCGCAGCTTGCGAAGTTCCCCCTCCGCAACCTCCGGCCAGTTGATGCCGTTGTTTGCCATGCCCTTAGCCTACGACGACCCAGGGTTCGCGCGCGGTGATTGGGAAGGGGCGAGCCCGCCCTCAAGTAGAGGGCTCGTTTGCCCTACGGTCCGATGAGCCAGTACTCGTATCCGAGTTTTTCGCACGACCTCGGAACGTCGTACTCAGCCCCCGAAGGCAGTCCGCCCATGCCGCCAAGGCCATAGCCATCGTTCTTGGCGTAGGCCTTGATGTTCACGGGGGTGTGGGGGAACAGCGGGACGTACCGCTCGCCATCGGATTCAAAAACCAGGCAGTTCTTCTCGATGACGAAGTCGCCCTCAAGCAGCGCTGAACTGAACATGCCGCTCTTGTCGGTGTTCACCCAGGTCGCGACATCGAGGTTGACCGTGGCCGCATCTGGATCGGTGCCGCCACCCGTATCGGCACCGCAACCGGTGGTCAACGCCACCAGGGCTATCGCCGCAACAACCGCACGTCTCATGCCGTCCCCCTCGTCACGTTCTGCCCATGCCGGGCGGGGCCACCGCTATTGCCGTTCGGTCCCGTTGGGATGCCGCCGATGATCATCGCGTCCCAATTGATTGAACCGTGGCACATCCCATGAGGCCTCGCGAGAGATGGCGCCGATGCGGATCACGTGCCTCTCTTGCCGCGGCCGAGGCCGTGAACCAACAGGTGGTGGCCAAGGAGGACTTCGCGTTCATGGTCCCCGCGTCGGTGACCGCTGGTGCGCTGGTGGCTGTGGTGCGCGAGGCTGGGGGAGACCTGGTGGAGGACGCGCGTGTGTTCGACGTCTACGAGGGCGCCCAGGTCGAGGCGGGCCACAAGTCGATGGCGGTCAACGTGTGCACGCGCGCGGCGGACCACACGCTGAGCGCCGACGAGGTGCTGGGTGTGCGGGAGGCCGTTATCGGTGCGGCGACTGGTCAGTTGGGCGCGATCCTTCGCTGAGCGGACTTCAGAGACGACCTGCTACCGAGTAGATCTCCTCCGAGGTAGCCCAGCACCTAACCGGTGTGGCACGCTTCCGCGCACCACTTGCAGCCGTTGGCAGGCGTATACCCGGCGGCTTTTGCGGCGGAGACAGCTCCGCTGCAAGTGCTGTGGTAGCCAAGAGGAACACGGTTTGCCAGCGCGGGGAGACACCATTTGTTCGCGTCCAGGTCGTGGACCTCGTGGTCACCGTTTGCCTGGGCGTTTGAATTGACGCAGTAGTTAGGCATGTTGGAGTTCCTTTCGGACGGCGACGTTACCGTCCTGACCAAGGTAGCCCGACGGTCTGACATGGTGAGTCTTCAACCGGCAGATGCCAACAGCGGCCTCGTGGGCGTGGGACAGGATGAGCAACCCGCTCGGCGTCCTTGCGGATCGCCTCCCAGAAGCCGCGGCGGCCCTCGACGTCCATCCCGGTGGTCGGCTCGTCGAGGATCAGCAGCGCGGGGTCGAAGAGCAGTGCCATCGCGAAGCGGAGCCGCTGCTGCTCGCCGCCTGAGCACTTGCCCACCTTGCGGTCGGTGATCGAGGCCACGCCGGCGGTGGCGAGCACCTCGTCCATGGGGGCCGCGTCGTCGAACAGGCTCGCGGTGTGGCGCAGCGTGTCGCGCACGGTCAGGTCCTTGAGCAGGCCGCCGGTCTGCATCACGGCGGAGACCAGGCCGCGAGCGATCGCGTGGCGCGGCTCGTGGCCGAGTACCTTGACGGTTTCCGATGTTGGCCGGGTCAGGCCGAGCACCATGTCGATGGTGGTGGTCTTGCCTGCTCCGTTGGGGCCGAGGAAAGCGACGATCTCGCCCTGGCCGATGTGTAGGTCGACGCCGCGCACGGCGTGCACCGACCCGAAGTCCTTGGTCACCGCAGTCAGGTCGACCGCGGGGGCGCGCCGTGTGCGTTTGTGCCCAGGGTGTGGGGCGCTGTGATGGTTGTGGTCATGACTGCAATTTTGGTTCCGGCGGTGGCGGGGGCTCTGGTTTGGTCGTCACGATGTGGTGGTGACATCTGTTGCGTCTTTCGAGTGGTCACGGCGCGTTCCAGGTATTGCTACACCCGATCATCGAATTCACGCCGGGCTCCCTAGTGGCGACCGAGGCTGTGAGCCAGAAGGTGCTGGCCAAGCGGGACTCCGCGTTCGTGGTTCCTGTTTCGGTGATTGCTGGTGCGCTGGTGCGCTGGTGCGCTGGTCGCGTGCGTGCGTGTGGCCGGCGGAAACCACGTGGAGTACGCGCGAGTGGTCTAAGTCTGCGAGGGCGACCAGGTCGAGACGGGTCGCAAGTCCATGGCCATGAACGTATGTATGTGCTCGGCAGGCCACACTTTAAGCGCCGATGAGGTGCTGGGGGCAGGAGGCCGTCATCGGGGAAGCGGGGGTCATAGCGCAGGGCTTCGATTGATGAAGCTCAACGACCCCCTGACCGCCCGGACAGTTCACGCAAGAGGAACTTTGGCTCATCAAGGTAAGGCTCATCGCTAACTGCACGCTCGAGAAGATCAGTGGCCCTTTGTATTAACTTTGTCCGCGCATTGCGCGGCAATGAGTCGATCATCTCGACGGCGGCACGGCCAAAGGCAATTGCGTGTTGACCTTTGCGAGAGTCGCGATTGAACGCCTTCTCGAGTAGATCCAAGGCCTCGTCGCAGTAGCGGAGCGCTTGCGGGTCCTTTGTTGCATCGGGCAGGTTCGCACTAAAGAGAATCTTTGCGAATGAGTGTTCGATTGTCCAGTTGACGCCCCTTCCAGATCTTCCAGCTGCAAGGGACCGAGCTAGCTCTATCTGATTCAGCGCCTGCACATGATCACCGATCTCCACCAGGTAAAGTGCCCGCTGCTGTGCGACGAAAGCATTGGGTTCGCGTGTAATTGCCCGAGTGTAAAACTCAAGTCCGTCATCCGCGTTCGGGAATGCCCTCTTTACGATCTGTGCGTCGTACGCTCGTCGGGCAAACACACGGAAATTCGGCACACGTAGAGGAGACACTGACTCGTGGAATCGGTTAAGTACGGTTCGGAGAAGCTCTGGTGAGCAATGCAGGAGAATCTCGCGAGATGCTAGTGCCGATCTCAGTGCAAAGTGATCCTGGGACTCTTCGCTGTGGTAGCGGTCAAGCAGAAGCTTTCCTACGCTGTCGATCATTTCGTAGATTTGTTGATAGTTGACGTCGGTGCCTCGGAAGTACGCCAATGCGATGTCCATGGTCGCTTCCGACCGCGCATAGGACAGGTACGCGGCTGCCACTATGAGTTCCGCAAGTGCCGGGTCTTCGTCGTCAATATCATCCACGTAGGCTGATATGGCGAATCCGAGCGATGGTACTTTTATGTTCTGTCGAACAAACTCGTAGATGCTTGGACTGGATCCCCAATGCCCAGACGGAATCCGCATGCGAGGGTTGCGGATTTCAGGCGGTATCGACGACCAGATTCGCGAACGGCTTTGCTCGTCTATTTCCGTAATTCCGGTTATATTGATCCCTAACTTGCGTACCCGATCACCTACTGAGTTTACTGAGAAGTCTCGATCGGCGGCGACGATTTGCAGGTTCTTACACGGGGCGAGTACCTCCACTGAGCGAATGTCGCTTGCGACATTGTCAAGAAACAAGACTCCTCTCGAGTCGCCTATCTGTCGTGCAAGTAGACCAGCTTCTTCGGAGCGGAGGTCTGTTCTCCAGTATTTCGGCTTCCCGAAGTCGCCTGCGGTGGCGACTTGCATGAGTAGAGTTGTTTTGCCGCATCCGGGGACTCCGGTCACGACGATGCTCTTCCCTGAATGGGCGATTTCGAGAATGCGTGCGAACTGAGTAGTTTTTGGTACCAAAGGTGAGTATGCATCGCTCCAAGTCGGGGCGTCTCCGCGGTAGAAGTCCGCAATTGGCCGAGCCCTGACTTCTTTGGGGCCGGGCACTCCGCTGTCAGCGGCATTTGAGTTGCTTGTGGGGCGCGTCGAGCTCTGGTCGGCGACTTGCTGCATCCACTCCAAGAAATCGAGTGTGGTGCCGACCATATATTGAAGCCCGTGCGCGTTTGCCAGTGCCCGGGATGTCTCGGAGTCTTCATCCGGGTGCAGCAGGATCCAAGCAGGCTTGGGCTCGCGGAGCCGGGTGCGGTCTGTGCGTAGCGCTGCTAGGGGACTCGCATCGCGCAGAGCGTAACCGATGTAGAAAGTCGGGCGTTTGCGAATTGTGTCTCTCAACACATGATGGACGTCGGGGTCGGTGGCCGACACACTGGCTAGGTCGATGGCGGAGAACACCAGTGGAAGGTTGCTCTCACGCACTGAGCCATGGAGGTGGACGAGGTCTATGGCCTCGCGCCCCCCGACGACAGCCCCTTCTTCTCGTTGATCAACAAGGTAGTGGGACTTGCTCCCGGAAAACACACACTCGAACAAGTCGTCGACGTTGGTAGTGAGGATTGACCTTGGGGGGCATGCCAGAAGCGCGTCGTACTCGGCTTCAAAGTCCTTCACAGTGAACGCAGTGTCCGCGAGAGATCGGAGCTCGTCGGGATGTCGCGACTCGAATATTTGTGACGCCTGCGGCAGTTCAATACTCTCGAAGAGCTTCGCGTTGCCGCCAAGGCGTCGGTATTGCTCTGTGAGCTCGTCCTTGAACTCAGCGCCGCGTGGCAAATTGCTTCCCGTTGCATTCTTGGCGGATCCGCTGAATCCCGCGCCGGCGAAAAGGTTGTAGTCCCCGGCCAGTGCTGCGCGAGCCGTGGCGTCGTTTTCTATCGTGATCATGGATCCCCCGCTTGCAAAATGGATGATTGCGCGTATTGCGACGATACCGCCCGGCGTGCTTCGGCGGTCAAGTGGAGCAAGCACGGGCATCGCGGGTGAGCTGCCATATTGCCGGTGGGTCATACCGGCGCGCTGGAGTGTCGAAGGGTTACCGTCAGTCAAAGCCTTGACGCCGAAGAGCTGACCCAAGATGAGGCGCTCTCGCTTCAGGCGAATGCGATCACCCGCGTCCGACTCGCGCATGTCGAGGACAGGCATCGGTGCAGTGCCGAAACAGCTCCAGATCGACCACATCTGTGACAGTCCCCTCCCTCTTCCACACGCTGTGAATACGTTCGCCCCATGACCACCTCGCCCCTTCGTGCCCTCCGCGCCGACATCACCACGCTCGCGGTCGATGCCATCGTGAATGCCGCGAACTCGTCGCTGCTGGGCGGCGGGGGGAGTTGATTGCGCGATCCGCCGCGCGGCGGGTCCCGACCTGTTGCACGAGTGTCGGCTCCTCGCGGGCTGCAAGACGGGCGACGCCAAACTCACCAAGGGGTACCGGCTCCTGGCCGGGCACATCATCCACACCGTGGGCCCCGTATGGCGCGGCGGCGACGCAGGGGAGCCGGAGCAACTCGCGTCCTGCTATCGCCGCAGTATGGAGATCGCCCACGCGCAGGGCTTCGCGTCGATCGCGTTCCCCAGCATCAGTACAGGCATCTTCGGCTTTCCGATGGAGCAGGCCACGGAGGTCGCCGTCGCGACGGTGCGCGAGGCGTTGGCGGCAGGCTCCTCCGTGACCGAGGTGACGTTGGCGTGCTTCAGCGAGGCCGATCTTGCGGTGTACCAGGCCGTACTGGGCGCCTGACCCAGCCCGAGCGTCGGCCGTCCCTACGTCCCCTTGCTCCCCGGCTTGCCGAGCGTTGTGTCAGGGTCCCGGACTACGTTGGATCCAGGCAGTCCACTGAGGGAGAGCTACGCATGACCGCATCATCTGCAAGCGCAAACTGGCACAAGGACCCGATGGGTCGCCATGAATACCGGTACTGGGACGGCGCCACCTGGACCGAGCACGTGGCGGATGGAGGAGTGAGGTCGATCGACCCGCTCGCGGCACCGGCTGAGGAGGGCGACGCCTCAGCCAGCGAGGAGGCGACGGCGCCTTCGTCGGTAGCCGAAGCTCCGGCCGTGTCAACGCCTGCCACTGCGCCAGAGCCTGCGAGTAAGAGGGCCGTGCCGCTCTTTGGTGCGCGCAAGCATGCTGAGAAGTTGCAGGACGAGAACGCGATGCTGCAGCGGTTGGTGGACGAGCACGGACTTCGTGGCATCGCCGAGCTGGAGGCGGAAAAGGAAGCGCTGGCCGAGCACGTCGCCGCCATGCGCGCCCAACTGGACGCTGAGAACGCCAAGGTGGCCGTGGCGCAACGCGAGCGCGAAGCCGCTGCGCAAGATGTGGTGAACCTACGTACCGCTGCCTCCATGCAGGAATTTGGGCTCTTTGACTACGAGCACCCCGCCGAGAACTCGGTCAAGCTCTCGGGTGACCTGGAGGCGTTACGCACGCAGATCAAGCAGGCGGTGACGCAGGGCCAGGCGACCACGGCGGCCGCGAACTTCACATTCAATAACTCGACCACCAAGGGTGCCAAGTTCGTCAAGGACATGTCCAAGCTCATGCTTCGCTCGTACAACGCGGAGGCTGAAAACTGCGTGAAGACCGTGAAGGCAGGCAACCTCGCGCCTGCGCAGAAGCGGCTCTCCACCGCCGTTGACCAAATCGCGCGCCTGGGCACCATGATCAATTTGCAGATCACGCCCTATTACCACCGCCTCCGGCTGGCCGAACTTGAGTTGGCCTCGCGGCACATGCAGGCGCTCCAGGCCGAGAAGGAAGCCGAGCGCGCCCAGCGCGAGGAACTCCGTGAACAGCGCAAGGCGGAACAGGAGTTGCGAGCCGAACGAGAACGCCTCGACAAGGAGCGCCAGCACTACGCGAACGCCCTCGCTGCCCTGGAGGCAAAGGGAGATACCGAGGGTGCGGAACGCATGCGCCAGCAGATCGCGGACGCCGACAAGGCCATCGCGGACGTCGATTACCGCGCGGCGAACGTTCGTGCGGGCTACGTCTACGTGATCTCGAATGTCGGCTCATTCGGGCCTGAGGTGGTCAAGATCGGTATGACTCGCCGGTTGGTGCCGCAGGATCGTGTCGATGAGCTGGGCGATGCCTCGGTGCCGTTCCGCTTCGACGTTCACGCGCTGTTCTTTGCTGCCGACGCGGTGGCGCTTGAGACTGCACTTCACCAGCACTTTGCGGATCGCCGCATCAACAGGGTGAACCTCCGCCGTGAGTATTTCCGAGCAACGCCTGCGGAGGTGCTGGAGGCCCTGCGTGAGCGTCACGTAGAGGTGCTTGAGTATGCGGTGGAGCCAGCCGCGGAGGAGTATCGGGCAAGCATCGTGGCCGCGGGCGCTTAGCCTTCTGCCATTGCAGCCGGACCCGGCCCTCGCGTCGGCCGGCTGTGTCGCTCCGCCGGGCCGCCAGAGCTGGCGCTAGTGGAGGCATCGGGCTGGCTTGCGTGGCCGCCGCGCCTGCGGGAGCAGCCCATGTTCGTGGTCGGTGATGAACGAGTGGTAGGCCACCAAGATCGCGCGCGAGCCGCTTCGTCTCGCTCCGGGGAAGTCGGCGCTCGAGGAATGGTGGCGACACTCGGAACGTTTGAAGGATGAGCGATCCGGATCCCCGGCGCCCCGATGATTGGAATCACCGTGTCTCGAACCCGCCGCGCGTTCGCACTTGCCGTTGCCCTCGTCGCCGCGACCACGGCCCTGGCGGCGTGCGCGTCGCCAGCCGCAACGCCCGCCTCGTCGCCCGCCGCTACGTCCGCCGCGGATAGTCACAACGATGTCGACGTCGAGTTTGCGACCCAGATGGTTCCGCATCACCAGCAGGCTCTCGACATGGTCGCTATGACCGAGGGGCGCGATCTGAGCCCGGAGTTCGCGGAACTGACGCAAGCGATGAAGGCGGCCCAAACTGACGAGATTGGGCTCATGACGTCGTGGCTCGACAGGTGGGGCGTTGACCCCGCGGCGGCCGAGTCCGACCACATGGCGATGATGCATGACGACTCAATGGGCATGATGACCGACGACGATCTCGCAGCACTCCGCGACTCTGCCGCTATTAACTTCGAGACGATGTGGTTGACCATGATGATCCAGCATCACGAAGGCGCAATCACGATGGCGCAGGATGAGCTCGCGAACGGGATGGACGCCGATGTGCGCGCACTTGCGACTGGCATCGTCTCCGCCCAGCAGGACGAGATCGCGCAGATGAAGGCGATGATCGCAGCCGGCTAGTCGAGGTCGGTGGTGACGTTCGCGTGGGCCGCGCGTATCTACCCAGGTAGAAGCGTCGCGCGAAGGTGCCCACGTCGATTGGGGCGTGTCGGGGGTCAGGTGTATCTTCGCGACTTGTGACCACCATCGCCTCCGCCCCATGGACATTGCTCGCCTACGGCCCCGAGCCCGACCAGGTGGCGGAGGTCACCGTCCCGCCCGGCGCCAAGGGGCCACTGCCCCTGGTGCTGTTGCTGCACGGCGGCGTGTGGCGTGAGCCTTACGACCGGGTGCACATCCGCCCCCTCGCGGCGGCGCTCGCCGCCACCGGCGTCATCGTCGCGAACGTCGAGTATCGGCGGGTGGACGGCGCGGGCGGGTGGCCGAACACCTTCGACGATGTCGCCGCGGCGACCGACGCCTTGCCCCACCTCATCGACGAGGCGCACCTAGCCCAGGTCGACCGCTCCGCCGTCGTGCTCGTCGGCCACTCGGCGGGCGGGCACCTGGCCCTGTGGGCGACTCTGCGCCACCTGACCTCACCGGGCGCGCCTGGCCACCGGGCCACCCCTCTGCCAGTGGCGGGCGTGGTGCCGCTCGCCGGAGTGGTCGCGCTGACGTCCTTCCACCGCACCAGCCCCGACGCGGACACCGTCACCCGGCTCATGGGAGGCGACCCGGACGCGGTGCCCGACCGATACCTGGCCGCCGACCCGACGTTGCTGGGGGCGCCCGAGTGTCGGGTGGTCCTGGTGCACGGCGCCGAGGACGAGGCGGTGCCCATCCAGACGGCGCGTGACTATGCGACCGCGCACGACGGCGTCGCGCTCGTCGAGTTGGCAGGCACGGGGCACTTCGAGGTCATCGACCCGGGCTCGACGGCCTGGCCGGCGGTGCTGGCCGCGGTGCGGGAGGCGCTGGGCCGATCGTGAGGCTCCGCGCCATCCGCGCCGACATCACCACGCTCGCGGTCGATGCCGTAGCGAATGCCGCGAACTCGTCGCTGCTGGGCGGCGGGGGAGTCGGAGCAACTCGTGTCCTGCTATCGCCGCAGTATGGAGATCGCCCACGCGTCGGCCGTAACGAAATGGTGAGCGACTACCCCAGCAGAATGCGCAGCGCGGCCTGACCGTCGCGAGCGGCATCGGCATCCAGGGTCACCCAGGCGGGGTGGCTGGGGTCGCCCAGGTGCTTGTGCAGGTGTGCCAGTCGCTTACGGTCGCTTCCCGACGTGAGTCGCTGGCGTTCGGCAAAAGGGTCCGCCGTGCAGGCGAGCAACACGGCAGCATCAGATAGGTGGCGTGCGGGGTCCCGTGAGTCGGCCAGATGCGCGGCCGACTTCAAGATCACTGCACCCAACGCATCGGGCACGCTCAATTCGATTCGTTCGCCGTTGAGTTCCAGGCGGGCGTTGACCGTGCGCTGCAACGCCTGCGTGCCGCCATCGATCGCCACCATCGGGAATCTGCCTAGCCTTTCGCGCACGCGGGGAGCGGGGTGGTCGGCGATCATCACATCGACAATGTCGGGGGAGCCTGCCAACGCCGCGTCGCCCGCGTTGACGGGGCGCGCGAAGCGATGCGCGTGACCCTTGCGGGCGTCGGAGGGTTCCATGAGCGTGTAGCCCAGCTCGCCGAGCACCGTGCGGATGCGTGCCACCCTGCCGCGCGCGGTCTCCACATGGATCACCATGTCAACGTCCACCGTGGTGCGAGGCAGGCGGATGCCATGTGCGGCTGCGTGGAGCGCAACCATGAGCCCGCCCACGAGCGTCCAATCCTCGGGGCCGATACGTGCTGCGATCTGTCCCACATTGGGCCACGGGTAGAGCCATCCCTCGGGAGGCGCTGGGACTTCGAGGATAGGGCGGGGCGTCATCGTGCGAACCGTGCCAGCGCCTCGGCCAAGAGTCGCAGGCCCTCGGTGCGCTCGCGAGGGTCGACGGACTCGGCCAGGTCTGCGCCACGTAGTGCGGCGCCCGACGTGGCAATGGCGTTGACGTGCGCGTAGGCAGTAGCGCGCAAGACGACATTAGGGGTGCCGACTGCAGGGGCGAGGGCAAAGTCCACTATCAGGCGCGCCACATCGGCTGTGGTTAGGTACCCGTCAACGCCTGGGGCGCTCCGCGGGGCGAGAGTTCCCGCGTCGTCCCCTTTGCCTGGCACTGTCACCTCGGGCGCCAAGCGGGCGAGTGCCGAGGGATGGGCCTCGTATCGGTGGGCGGAGGCCCTCATCCTTAGCGAGGACGCCAGGGATTCGGGTGTCGCGTCGCGCAGCCTGGCGCGCAGTCGCGACAGTTGTGCCTGGCCGATGCCTCGCGCAAGATCGTCCCGGCCAGCCAGCAGGGCGAGCGCGGCCCACGCCGTCCGCTCGGACCATGCGCGGGTGAGGTGCGAGCGCTCGGGGCGCGATGCCATGGCGGTGACTACCGATTGTGAAGTGACGGCGGTACCGGCCGCTCGCGTGAGAACTCCCGCCGCGGCCAGGCGCTGCGCGTGCCGAGGAGAGACGCCGAGTTGCTTGGCGGCGTCCGCGAGGGTCATCACGTCCATACAGATAGTGTCGCGAGTGCGACATCATCTGTCAATGGTGGCGATGGGTGAGTGTCCCGTTGAGGCTGATGTTCCGCACGATGTGGAACAGGCACTGAGCGGAACAGCGACCCAGTTGCGCGTCATGCAGGCGCAATTGCGGCCGGTGACGTGCCCGCTAAGCCATCACTGCGGCAAGTTCCCGAAGGTCGGTGACCACGGCGTCGGGCGCCGGTAGGTAGTCGGGATAGACCGCGCCCTGGCGGTTGACCCACACGCCACACATCCCCACGCGTTGCGCCCCATGAACGTCCCATGGGTGCACGGCCACCAACGCCATCCGGTCCAGCGGCAATCCGCACGCATCTGCCGCGTGTTGGTACGAGGCGGGCGCGGGCTTCCAGGTCGCGACGTCCTCAACCGACAGCCTGCTCTCCAACAGTTCCAGTACCCCTGCGCGCGCGAACATCGGCTCCGACATCGCGGCCGCACCGTTGGTTAACGTGATGAGGCGGTATCCCGCGTCGCGCAGCAGGCGCAGGCCCTCCGGCACGTCAGGGTGAGCCTCGAGGTCGCGGAATCCCGCAAGAACGTGATCGATCTGCTCGGCGCTCAGGGTGCCGCGAAGGTTGCCCGCGGCGATCTGTCCAAAGGTGCGAAAGTCTCCCGCCGCAGCTAGCCCAAAGCCGTCCCGCAGCACCCCGGCAAACCACGTGTCCAGCATCTCCGGCGGCTGCCCCGCCTCGGCAAACCGCGACGCAAGCGCCGTCATGTCCGACAGGGTCTCGTTCACATCAAAGACGACGGCTTCAATAGTCATCTATTGAGTGAACCATGCGGTGCGCGGAGCGGGCGGAGCGGGCGGAGCGGGCGGAGCAGGTGGAGCGGGTGGAGCGGGGGCGACGGAGGGAACCGGGGCCGCAGTGTGCGAGGTCGGCTGGCCAAATCTACCCAGAATCCAGGCAGGCTCACCCGTTTGCACCGCACCGGTAGACTCAAACCAGAGACTCTGCCGCACTGCCGGCCATCTGTGAGAGCCGCAACACGGGAGACAAATTGACTGACGTACAGCCGCGCTCGGGTTCGACGGCGACGGACTCCACGGCGACAGGGGACTCGACCGTCGCCCATGAGGCCATGCGTCGCCGCAGCATCGCCGTCATCTCTCACCCCGACGCGGGTAAGTCGACCATCACCGAGGCGCTCGCCCTGCACGCGCACGCCATCGACCGCGCGGGCGCCACGCACGGCAAGAGCGGGCGTGCGGGCACCGTTTCCGACTGGTCCGAGATCGAACGCAGTCGTGGCATCTCGATTACCTCCGCCGCTCTCCAGTTCGAGTACGACGGTCACATGATCAACCTGCTGGACACCCCCGGCCACGCCGACTTCTCCGAGGACACGTACCGCGTGCTCACCGCCGTGGACGCCGCGATCATGCTGCTGGATGCGTCCAAGGGCCTCGAGCCGCAGACCCTCAAACTGTTCGACGTGTGCCGCAGGCGCGGCGTGCCCGTCATCACCTTTGTGAACAAGTGGGACCGCCCGGGCAAGGGCGTGCTGGAGCTGTGCGACGAGCTCGAGCAGCGCATCGGACTGCGCCCCACCCCGCTCAGCTGGCCCATCGGCGAGGCAGGCCACTTCGTCGGCCTGCTGGACCGCGCCGACGGCACCGCGCGCACGTATCGCAAGGCTCCCGGCGGGGCGTTCCTGGCCGAGGAAACCCACTACGACGCCGACGACGCCGCGCGTGAGTTGGGTGCGGAATACGAGACCGCGTTCGACGAGGCCCACCTGCTGGAGCCGTTCGATCGCGAATCCTTCCTGGCGGGCAAGACCACGCCGATGCTCTTTGGCGCCGCGCTCGCGAACATCGGCGTCAAGCAACTGCTGGACACCGTGATCGAGCTTGCGCCGTCGCCACACGCGCGACCTATCGATGACGCCAAGGCCGACGCCGAGACGCAGCGGGCGCGTGACGTCGACGATCCCTTCAGCGGCTTCGTGTTCAAGATCCAGGCGGGCATGGACAAGAACCACCGCGACCACCTCGCGTATGTGCGCGTGTGCTCGGGGCGGTTCGAGCGCGGCATGGTGGTCACGCACGAGCGCACCGGCCGCCCCTTCGCCACCAAATACGCGCAGTCCGTCTTTGGCCGCGACAGGGAGACCATCGAGGAGGCCTTCCCAGGCGACGTCGTCGGCCTGGTGAACGCGAGCAACCTCACCGTGGGCGACACCCTGTTCGATCCCGAGGGCGCACACGTGCGCTTTCCGCCGATGCCCGCGTTCGCTCCCGAGCACTTCGCGGTGGCCTCGGTGCGCGACCCCGGCCGGTCCAAGCAGTTCCGCAAGGCGATCGAGCAGCTCGAGCAGGAGGGTGTGGTGCAGGTGCTGATCTCGGAGTCCCGAGGCGACGCCAATCCGATCCTCGCCGCCGTGGGCCCGCTGCAGTTTGAGGTCGCCCAGTTCCGCATGGAACACGAGTTCTCCGCGACCATGCGCATGGACATCATGGGGCTTTCGGTCGCGCGGACGGTGCGGCCGGAGGACCTGGTTGCTGTGGTGTCGTCGTCGGGCATCGAGATCGTGCGCCGGCGCAACGGTGAGGTGCTCGCGCTGTTCCGCGACATCTGGCACGTGCGCGGCTTTGAGCGCACCCACCCCACCGTGCAGCTAATCGCCCTCGACGCGAGCGACGACTAAGTCGCGGGAGTAGCTTCTGTCTTTCTTGCCGACGCGCCCGGCCCCGCTGTCTCCACAGGGGTTCTACGGGTGGCACATGGTGGGTTTCTCCGCGATCGCGCTCGCCGCGACCGGCCCGGGCTAGACCGTCGGAATCTCGCTCTTCATCGATCCCCTGATCGACGAGCTGGGCGTCTCACGGTCCGCCATCTCCACCGCGTACCTGCTGGGGACGCTCGCGGGCGCGATCGCGCTGCCGTGGATCGGGCGCGCCCTCGACCGTTACGGTGTGCGCCGCACGATGGCGGTCATCGGGTTCGTATTTGGCGCGGTCCTCATCGCGCTGTCGCTCGTGAGCTCGATCATGGGGCTGACGGCGGGTTTCGTGGGCGTGCGCATGGCGGGTCAGGGTGCCTTGGGGCTCACCGCGACCACCGCGATCGCGCTGTGGTTTGAGCGCAGGCGAGGCATGGCCATCGGCCTCGTGTCCGCGATCGGCTCGGTAGGGATCTCGGCCACCCCGCTCCTGATCGAGGGCGTGATCGGCCAGCACGGTTGGCGCACAGCGTGGGCGATCGAGGGCATTGCGGTCTGGCTCATCGTGATCCCCCTGGCGATCTTCGCGATGCGGGACAAGCCCTCCGTGTTGGGCCAGCGCCCCGACGGCATCCCCCTCCCTCCCGAGGGCACGCCCCACCCGGTCGAGCAGGGGCTCACCCGTGGTGAGGTGGTCAAGCATCCCTACTTCTGGCTGCTGGCAAGCGCCGTCGCGGTGTCCGGGATGCTGAGCACCGCCGTCGCGTTCCACCAGATCAGTCTGCTCACCGCTCGCGGCCTCACCGTGACGCAGGCGGCCGCGAACTTCATCCCGCAGACTCTCGCGGGGCTGGTCGCGACTCTGGCCACCGGGTATCTGATCGACAGGTTCGCGCCCCGGTGGATGACCGCAGGGTCGATGTTCGTGCTCGCGGCCGCGCCGCTGTGGGGGCCCATCGTGCAGCCCGGCCTGTCGGCGGTGTTCTTCGGCGTGCTGCTCGGCGTCTCGGGCAACATGATTCGTACCGTGGAAGCTGCCTCGCTCCCGCACTACTTTGGCACCCGGCATCTGGGGTCGATTCGCGGTGTGGTGTCCTCGATTAGCGTGGGCGGCACCGCGGCCGGTCCCCTTGCCTTTGCTGCCGTGTTCGACAGGGTGGGCAGCTATTCGCCGGTGATGGTCGCCAGCGCGGCCGTGCCCCTCGCGATTGCCGTGTGGGCGCTCGTGGCTCGCGAGCCGGTGCCGTTTGTGGGCGGGAGCCCCGAGCTGGGGGAGTTGCTCCCAGTGGTCGTGGGCGATCCGCTCCAGTAAAGCGGGCGTGCGTGGTGCGTGGGACATCGGGCGTGGGACATCGGTCCGTCGGACGCTGGTCTGGCGCGTCGCCGCCCGGCCTCCAGGTGGTTGCCCGCCGCGCGTGTGACTATCGGGAGATGAAGACTCAGGGAATGGTCATCCACGTGGTGTTGGCGTCATGGCGTGACGGAGCTCCGGTTGAAAGCATCGCGGAGATCGGCGATATCTGCAGACGGTTTTCGGCGGAGATTCCCGGCATCGTGGCCGTGTCCGAGGGGGCGAGCGTGAGCCCCGAGGGGCTCGAGGCCGGATTCGAGTGGGCGCTCGTGGTGACCTTCGAGAATGCGGCCGCGCGCGACGGCTATCTGGATCACCCGACGCATCTCCCGGTCGCGGCGCTAATCGGAAGGTGGGCCGAGCGCGTGGTCGTGTTCGACGTGGGCGCGTAGCCGGCGCGTGGGGCGGTCGTCGGCGAGGCATCGACTCCCACCTCCCCTCCCGGCTGCTGGTGGCTCGATGCGTACCGGTTTCGGGCGGGTACTGGCCGCTGATGGCTTGATCTGTACCGGTTCCGGGCGAGTGCTCGCGTCTTCTTGCGTCGTCCCCAGTCCGGGGTTTGGTGTGGTGTCCACAGAGCGTCATGCCTGGCAGGTATGTGTCGGGCCCTGGTGGTTGACTTGTTCTATGGCGGTCGATGCGGCGCGAATTGACAGGGCGAGTGCCCTGGTGAGTGAGCTTGTGCGCGATGACGTGTCGGGTCTGTCGCATGAGGCATTGATGGAGGTCTACGTCGCTGTGGCTCGGCTGGGGCGATTCCCGGGCACGTTGGGGGCTCGTGTCTCGGGGGAGGTTGCCCTTCGTTCAACACCCGACCTTCCCGGGGGTGGTCTTGCTAGGCGGCAGGGTTTTGGTAGCGCAGGGCAGATGGTCGCACGGGCCGCTGGTGGCACGATGGCGGGCGCGATGCGCTCGATCGAGGCGGGGCTGGCATTCACACCGGAACCGTCGCTGATGTCCGACGCGTCCGGTAGGGCCGACCCGACCCGACCCAGGCTGGCACTGTTGCCGCCGGCCCGTGTACCCCGCGTTACCCGTTTGTGGCGGAGGCTGCCCTGGCGGGTGAGTTATCGGTCGATGCGGCGGCGCTGATCACGTCGGGGTTGGAGACGCTCACGGACCGGGTTCCGTCCGAGCGTTTGCATGAGCTGGAGAAGCGTCTGGTGGGCAAGGCTGTGCACCTGGCGGCGCATGAGGTGCGGCGCCTGGTCGCCACTGCGGTGGCTCACGCTGACGTGGCGGGCCACGAGGAACGCGAGAAGCGTCAACACGCTGAAAGGTTTCTGGCGTGGAAAGAAGACCACCAAGGGATGGTGACCTTCACCGGGCGCCTCGACGCGGTGACACCGGCCCCGATTCGGGCCGTAATCGAACAGGTCGTGACACAAAACTTTCGGAACCGCCGCGACCAAGACCCCTCTGACCCAGACCAGCGAACCGTGGGCCAAATGCGGGCCGACGCCTTGGCCCTAGTGTGTCGCCACGCGTTGGGTTGCAGGGAAACTGAGATTTCGGGGATTCGCACCACCATCGTGGTCCGCATCAACAAACGCGACCTCGACACCGGACACGGACTGGGCCGCATCGACGGCACCGACCAACCCGTGTCCGTCGGTCAGCTACGCAGACTCGCAGGCGATGCGGGGATCATCCCCGAAGTCCTCGGCGGTGAGAGCGAAGTCCTCGACCTGGGACGCACCAAACGCATCTTCACCCGCGCCCAACGCATCGCCCTGGTCGAGAGGGACGGAGGTTGCACAAAATGTCACGCCCCACCCGAACACTGCGAAGCCCACCACATCCGCTGGTGGGAACGGGGTGGCGGCACGGACCTCTCAAACGGCGTCATGCTCTGCACCAGATGCCACCACGACATCCACCGCCAAGGCTGGAACATCCGCATCCACGCGGGCAGGGTCGAGTTCATTCCGCCGCCCCAAATCGACCCATCGCGAC
>Ga0209100_1001269_pt1 | contig 17809 bp, 14 predicted proteins | sample lystaG_FD_185480 | JGI IMG/M metagenome (GOLD analysis project Ga0209100, IMG submission 185480) | Glacier valley bacterial and archeal communities from Borup Fiord, Nunavut, Canada, to study Microbial Dark Matter (Phase II) -... | ecosystem: Environmental > Aquatic > Freshwater > Ice > Glacier ...
ACGGTCGTCCACGCTGCGGGCAGCGCCCTGGCCACGATCGACGGCGCAAAGCCGCAGAAGATCGCGGCAACCGGCGCTGCGCCGATCGCGCCGAGGGGTGCCGCGCGCCCGGCGAAATAGCTGTCCCAATAGCGGGGGAGACCAATAGCGGCGAACGCATCGCGCACCTCCGGCGAGAAGTAGGCGACCGCGTGGATCGGTTCGAACAGGGTCCATAGCGCGCGGGTGAGATGCTGGCGGTCAGTCATGCGACAACGCTAGTCCGCTGGCTGTGCGGCAACGGTAACGGCAACAGCAACGGCAACGGCAACGGCAGTTGCTCACAGACCCGGCGCCGGCCGCACTCAGGGGGCAGGGTGGGTGACTGGCACGCGCTCGGAACACGAGCGGTGTCGCCGACCCGCGAGGCGTTTCCCTCGCCTTGAGGCAGTCCTGGGCATTGGAAGAGCCCTCGATCGTGCGGGGGGTGAGGTTGGTCCGGGCGGTCGTCTGCCCGTAGAACGACAGCCAGGTCGATCCGCTGGCCAGCAGATGGTCCTCGTTGAAGACGTGGCTGTCGCCGTTGATCAGGTGCACCGGACCGCCGAAGGCATTCGCCTGTTCGATGCGCGTCTTCACCAGGGGCAGGGTGAAGGTGTCGAAGTTGCTTCGAATTCCGGCGAAATACGCGTCGAAGCACAGCGACGATCCGTTCTTGATATCCCCCAGATGCCCGACGAACGAGAGTTTGCTGTGGGCATTGAGATCCTGGGGACACGACGGGAAAGCCGCGATCTCGGCCCTCCCGTAACCAGCACGGCCGCCGCCGCGGCACTCATCAGGCTTCTCTTTCTGCGCATGGGGTCCTCCGGGGTTGGTGAGTGCGTACCGGCGAGAAGGCCAGGAGCCTGACGTGACCTCAGCGGGTCGAAGAGGCTAATTCCCCATGACTACGCCTGCGCGCGGCGATTGCGAATCGCCATCCAGGCTCCCGTGCACCAGAGCGCCCAGACGACGAGCAGCGGCTGGAACAACAGTCGGATGCCGCGGGCCAGGTCGGTATTGAGCCCGAAGGAATCGGTGTGCGTGACCAACTGTGAGATGTTGCCGGGAAACACCAGCAGGAAGAACACGGCCACGACCAGGCCGACGATCACCCGTCGCCGTGCGAGCAGGACCAGGCAGAGGCCGAGCACGATCTCAACGATGCCGGAGGCGACCACCACGAGGTCGGTGTCGACAGGGAGCCAAGTCGGCACCTGTGCCCGAAACGCCACACGACTCACCGTGAGATGGCTGATTCCGGCCAGCAGGAGAAATCCTCCAAGAAGGAAGCGCCCGACGGCACGGGGCACAGAGCTGCGGGATACGGAGCCTTGGCGGTCAGCGGTTTCGTTCATGTTGCCACCCTAGGCACAGGCCGTGACCTCAGCCATGAGCCTTGACCGCAATGCCATCCCGATCGTACAGTTCCTTCAGGATGCGACCCGAACATCTGCCTCAATGAAGAGAGCTGGAGTAGAACAATGTCCACGTATCCACCGAGTGTTCGCCGGCCGGCCCGGGCGTTTGTCGCTGTTCTTGCCGCGGCAGCCCTCACCGTTTCCGGTATGGCGCTTGCATCGACGGCCAACGCCGATCCGGTTCCTTCGAGCGGGTCACCGGCGGTGGTCGACTTCGGCCCGAACGTGAAGATCTTCGACCCGAGCATGCCGCAGAGCCAGATCCAGGCCACCGTCGATGCGATCGCCGCCCAGCAGGTAGACAACGAAATGGGCACCGCCCGCTTCGCACTGCTGTTCAAGCCGGGCACCTACGGCACGGCGGCCAAGCCGCTGGTCTTCCAGGTGGGGTACTACACCGAAGTCGCAGGTCTCGGCGTCTCTCCGCGGGACGTCACCATCAACGGGCACGTGGACGTCTACAATCGCTGCTTCGCTGCGGACAACTGCATCGCACTCAACAACTTCTGGCGCTCGGTGTCGAATCTCACCATCAACGTGACCGGACTGGACGGCTGCCGTTCCTCGGGCAACTTCTGGGCCGTGTCCCAGGCGGCCCCGATGCGCCGGGTCAATATCACCGGCGGTAACCTCACCCTGATGGACTACTGCACCGCCCCTCCGCGGTATGCAAGCGGTGGCTTTATGGCCGACTCCAAGGCCGGGACGATCGTCAACGGGTCCCAGCAGCAGTTCCTGGTTCGTGACAGTTCCATCGGCTTGTGGACGAACGGGGTCTGGAACCAGGTGTTCTCGGGGGTCACCGGCGCGCCGGTCCAGTCCTTCCCGACGCCCACCTACACGACGCTTGGGACGACCCCGGTGAGCCGCGAGAAGCCGTACCTCCTCTTGGACGCGACCACGAACCGTTACAGCGTGTTCGTTCCGGACGTGCGCACCAACTCGTCCGGAACGACCTGGGAGCGCGGTGCGACCGCCGGTCACGCCATTCCCCTGTCTGATTTCTTCGTCGCGAAACCAGGCGACTCGGTGCGCACGATCAACGACCAGCTCGCGCGCGGAAAGAACCTGCTGTTCACGCCGGGTGTCTACGACATCGACCGCACCATCGCGGTTAAGCGGGCCGACACCGTCGTGCTCGGCCTCGGCGTTGCGACACTCACGGCGGTGAACGGGGCGGTTCCGCTGTCGGTCGCCGATGTGAAGGGCGTGGATGTCGCTGGCATCATGATCGACGCTGGCGCCACCAACTCGCCGGTGCTGCTGCAGGTCGGGTCCGACCGCCGCGGACGCTGGCGCGACAACGGTAACTTCAGCTCGCCGAGTGACCCGACGACCCTGCACGACGTGTACTTCCGCATCGGAGGTCCGCACGAGGGCAAGGCGACCGTCGCACTGCAGGTCAACAGCGACAACGTGCTGCTCGATGACATCTGGGCCTGGCGTGCTGACCACGGAACGGGGGTCGGCTGGACTGCCAACACCTCCGACACCGGCGTCGTCGTCAACGGCAGGAACGTGACCGCCACCGGCCTGTTTTCCGAGCACTTCCAGAAGTACAACGTGATCTGGAACGGCGAGGAGGGCAAGACGATCTTCTTCCAGAACGAACTGCCCTATGACGCCCCGAACCAGGCGGCGTGGCAGCATGACGGGGTGCTCGGATGGGCCGGCTACAAGGTGGCCGACTCGGTGAAGACCCACGAACTCTGGGGAGGCGGCAGCTACATCTTCACGAACATCGACTCGACCATCCATGCGACCCGCGGGTTCGAGGTCCCGGTCACTCCCGGAGTGAAGATGCACGATCTGCTCACTGTCCAGCTGGGTGCGGGGACTCTCGACCACGTGGTCAACGACACCGGGGCCGCGGTGACGTCGGCAGCGATCGGCGTTCCAAGTTTCGTGGTCAGTTTCTGATTCCCCGTGACTGCGGGCGTGGTCAACCGCCGCCTCGAGATCATCGAACAGGTGTTTCTGGTGGCGCAGGGAGCCGATCACGCCCGCCCCGTGGTGTCCTTCGCCTGCAACGCGGGGAGACGCAGGATCACGACGTCGATGCCGATGCCGATGCCGACGGGCACGACCAGGCCGACGGCCACGACCGGGTCGAATGACACCGTGCAGGTGGCCAGCGATCCGGGCAGCTTCGGATGGGATGCGCGGCGCGAGAGCCGTGGGCAGCGCGACTATCCCGGGGGATCCAAAACCCTCCGCAGGTGGGACAGCCGCAGCTGTGCCCCGATCGCGACCAAGGGGGTACAAATTGCCCCGTTCAGCGTATTCACAGGGTGCGTTCCCTAGTCGAACACGACCCTTCGTGGTTGCCTGTAGGGGTGACTGACTTTCCGATGTTCCCCCTGGGTTCCGTGCTCTTCCCGCATATGCCGTTGCCGCTGCGTGTATTCGAAGAGCGCTACCTCGTGATGCTGTCGCGTATCCTGTCCGACGAACCGTCGGAGTTCGGGGTCGTTCTCATCGAACGTGGCCAGGAGGTCGGCGGCGGGGAGCAGAGGTTCACTGTCGGCACAGTCGCCCAGATCCAGCAACTGGATGCGACGGAGGACTTCGTCGTGCTGGTCGCGCAGGGGGAGCGCCGGATCGAGATCCTCGAATGGCTCGAGGAGGATCCCCATCCGGTCGCGCGAGTTCGTGATCTTCCGGAGCTCGCGTGGAACGACGAGCTCCTCCCGTTACGAAAGCGGGCGGAGGAGGCCGTCCGCCGCACGCTACGGCTGGCGAGCGAGTCTGGCGACCAGCTGTGGTCAGCGGATGTCGAGATCTCCGACGACCCCGCGGCCGCGGCCTGGCAGCTGGCCGCGGTTGCTCCGATCGGCGCGCTCGACCAGATCGCCCTGCTGCGCTCAGAGACGATGGAATCCCTGCTCACCACTCTCATCGAGCTGATGGATTCGGCCGAAGAGTCGTTCCGCCCGCCCTGGCCAGAGGAATAGGGGAGTCCTCTGATTGCGCGCGTAGGCTGGAAACCATGGAATTCAGATACCTCGGAAACTCAGGCCTCAAGATCTCGGAGATCACCTACGGCAACTGGCTGACCCACGGATCGCAGGTGGAGAATGACACCGCGAAAGCCTGTGTGACCGCAGCCCTCGACGCCGGGATCACCACCTTCGACACCGCGGATGTCTACGCGAACACCCTGGCCGAGACCGTGCTCGGGCAGGCGCTGAAGGGCCAGCGCCGCCAGTCGATCGAGATCTTCACCAAGGTATTCGGCCCGACCGGGCCGAAGGGGCACAACGATGTCGGGCTATCGCGCAAGCACATTCTCGAGTCGATCGACGGGTCGCTCCAGCGACTGCAGACGGACTACGTCGACCTCTACCAGGCTCACCGCTTCGACTACGAGACCCCCTTGGAAGAGACCTTCCAGGCCTTCGCCGATGTCGTGCGGCAGGGCAAGGCGCTCTACATCGGCGTGAGTGAATGGACGGCCGCGCAGTTGCGCGACGGAGCCGTGCTGGCGAAGGAGTTCGGAGTGCAGCTCATCTCCAACCAGCCTCAGTACTCGGAACTCTGGAGGGTGATCGAGGCGGACGTCGTGCCGACGTCGAAAGAGCTCGGCATCTCTCAGATCGTCTGGTCGCCGATTGCGCAGGGCGTGCTCACCGGCAAGTACGCGCCGGGTGCTGCGCTGCCCGAGGGTAGTCGGGCTACCGATGAGAAGGGTGGCGCCAACATGATCAAGCGCTTCCTGAACGACGAGGTGCTCAGCCGCGTGCAGGCCCTTTCTCCGATCGCTGCGGAGCTCGACCTGTCGCTCGCGCAGCTCGCGGTCGCCTGGGTCCTGCAGAACGACAACGTGGCATCGGCCATCATCGGCGCATCGCGTCCGGAGCAGGTGCGGGAAAACGTGAAGGCAGCAGGAGTCTCGATTCCCGAAGAACTCCTCTTGCGCATCGACGACACTCTCGGCGACGTCGTCGAGCGGGACCCGGCCAAGACGCTGGAGAGCTCACCGAAGAGTCGGGAAGCGTAGACCGCGCGCCTCTCCCGCAACGCGTGGATGGGTCGGTGAGTTGGTAGGCTGCACTCACAACCGAAAATTAGGCCCATCAACGCGATGCGGGAGAGCCGGACGCCAGTCGACACAGCGTATTTCGCTGCGGAAGCCGCGTAGCCCGGCACCGAAGGAGCAAGCCTCCCCGCCAATCTCTCAGGTACGTGTACCGCATCGAACAGGCCACTCTGGAATGACAGTGCATGCGACGTATGTGCCGCAAACGCCCATAACAGAGGGGGAGTTCTAACAGCCAACCCACGCGCTTGGAGAACTCTTGACGGACAGCACCGACAGCACCGTACGATTTTCGCCCCTGCACCAGCAACACGTGGATGCGGGAGCCAGCTTCACCGATTTCGCCGGTTGGCAGATGCCGGTACGCTACTCGAGCGATCTCGCCGAGCACCACGCGGTGCGCACTGCCGCAGGTCTCTTCGACCTCTCGCACATGGGTGAAATCGTGGTGATCGGCCCGGAAAGTGCGGATGCCCTGGATTACGCCTTCGCCGGCAGGATCTCGGTCGTCGCAACCGGCCAGGCCAAGTACAGCCTGCTGCTCGGCCGGGACGGTGGCATCATCGACGACCTTGTCGTCTACCGCACGGGCGAGGACCGCTTCATCGTCGTCGCCAACGCGTCCAATCGCGAGGCGGTCGCGGCTGAGCTGCTCGAGCGAACCGCGCCGTTCGACTGTGAAGTGTTCGATGAGAGCGATGACATTGCGCTCATCGCGATCCAGGGGCCGAAGTCGTTCGAGATCCTGAGCCAGGTGCCCGGCATCGTCGTCGCGGGGCTCGCCGACCTCACGTACTACCGGTCAATCCCCGGCCAGTTCGAGGGCCACGAGATCCTGGTTGCCCGCACGGGCTATACCGGAGAAGACGGATTCGAACTCTACGTCGCCCCGGAAGCCGCGCCCGCCCTGTGGCGCGCGATCGCCGAGACCGGCGCGGGAAGCGGCCTGGTGCCCGCGGGCCTCGCCAGCCGCGACACCCTGCGCCTCGAAGCGGGGATGCCGCTCTACGGCCATGAGCTTTCGCTCACCACCTTCCCGGTGCAGGCCGGCCTCGGCCGGGTCGTGAACCTCAAGAAGGAGGGCGACTTCGTCGGCCGTGCCGCCGTCGAGACCGGTCCGGTCGAGGGTGCCCGCGTTCTTGTCGGCCTTCGCTCCGATGGCAAGCGTGCCGGTCGCGCCGACTATCTCGTGTTCGGCGCCGATGGCACGGAGGTGGGAGTAGTCACCAGCGGGGCGCTCAGCCCCACCCTCGGCTATCCGATCGCGATGGCCTACGTCGACCCCGCGGTGCGTGAACTCGGCACCGACCTGTTCCTGGATGTGCGCGGATCCCGCGTGCCAGCATCCGTCACCGCACTTCCCTTTTACAAGAGAGAGGCCAACTAGTCATGGCTCTGCAGAACACCCTGAAGTACACCTCCGAACACGAGTGGCTCTCCGTGCAGGGTGACATCGCCACGGTCGGGATCACCGCCTACGCGGCGGAGAAGCTCGGCGATGTGGTTTTCGTCGAACTCCCCGCCGTGGGAGCGTCCGTCGCCAGCGGCAAGGTCGTGGGCGAGATCGAGTCCACCAAGTCGGTTGGCGAGCTTTTCGCTCCGGTCGACGGCACCGTCACCGAGGTGAATGACGCCGTCGTCGCACACCCCGAGCTGGTGAACAGCGACCCCTTTGGCGAGGGCTGGCTGATCAAGGTGAGCTTCACCGAACTGCCGACCCTGTTGAGCTTCGACGAGTACACCGCGCTGGTGGGCGAGTAATGGCCGGGGTAGACCAGCTCACGAAAAACCTGCTCGCACAGGGTCTGCTTGCGCAGGGCGGGTTCGCCGAGCGCCACATCGGAACGGATGCCGCGGCCCAGGCCACGATGCTTGACGCCCTCGGCTACGAGACAGTCGATGCTCTCGTGCGCGCCGCGGTGCCGGAATCCATCCATGTCGATGGATTCCGTGCGGCCGCGGACTCGGTGCTGCCACCCGCAGCCACCGAGCGTGAGGCACTCGCCGAACTGCGCGTGCTCGCTCGCAAGAACACGGTCAACCGCTCGATGATCGGTCTCGGCTACTACGACACCATCACCCCTGCCGTGATCAAGCGCAACGTGCTCGAGAACCCGAGCTGGTACACGGCCTACACGCCTTACCAGCCCGAGATCTCCCAGGGCCGCCTCGAGGCGATCATCAACTTCCAGACGATGATCACCGACCTCACTGGCCTGAGCACCGCGAACGCCTCGATGCTGGATGAGGGCACCGCTGTGGTCGAAGGAATGATGCTCGCCCGGCGCGCGTCGAAGCTCGAGAGCAACAGCTTCATCGTGGACTCGGATTCCCTGCCCCAGACCCTCGCGCTGCTCGCGAACCGTGCGGCCGCCGTCGGCATCGAACTGGTGCAGCTCGATCTGGCTGAGCTCGCCGCGAACGCGGTGACCGAGCCCGTGGAGCTCCCCGAAGCATTCGGTATCTTCGTGCAGTACCCCTCCCGTTCGGGCCGGATCTGGGATCCGAGTCGGGTCATCGCCGCGGCGAAGGCCGCGGGCGCCCTTGCCGTGGTCGCGGCCGACCTTCTCGCCCTCACCCTCATCGCCTCTCCGGGGGAGCTGGGGGCGGATGTCGCGGTCGGCACCAGCCAGCGCTTCGGTGTTCCGATGGGCTTCGGCGGTCCGCATGCGGGCTATATGGCCGTGCGCAAGGGACTCGAACGCCAGCTGCCCGGACGCCTCGTCGGTGTCTCGCAGGATGCGGCCGGCCATCCCGCGTACCGGCTCTCGCTCCAGGTGCGCGAGCAGCACATCCGTCGCGACAAGGCGACCTCCAACATCTGCACCGCGCAGGTGCTGCTCGCCGTGATGGCGTCGATGTACGCCGTCTATCACGGTCCGCAGGGCCTCAAGCAGATTGCCACCCGAGTGACCAGACTCACGCGGGTACTCGCTCGCGCGGCCTCAGAGGCCGGCCATACCGTCGAGTCCGCGAACTTCTTCGACACGATCACGCTCCACACCAAGACGAAGGCCGCGCGGCTCGTCGAGCGGGCTCACTCTGCCGGCTACCTCATCCATCTCGTGGATGATGACCGCGTGCAGCTGTCGGCGGACGAGACCACCACCCTCGACGACGTGCGCGCCATTGCGCGCATTCTCGGCGAAGAGCTCACTGACGACTCGATACCGGACGACCTCGATTGGATTCCGGTCGACCTCGAGCGCACCAGCGTCTATCTCGCCCACCCGGTGTTCAACACCCACCGCTCCGAGACCTCGATGATGCGCTACCTCAAGCACCTCGCCGACTACGATTACGCGCTGGATCGCGGCATGATCCCGCTCGGATCGTGCACGATGAAGCTGAACGCGGCCACCGAGATGGAAGCTGTCACCTGGCCTGAATTCGCCGGGCTTCATCCCTTCGCTCCCGAATCGGATGTCGAGGGTTACCTCCAACTGATCGACCAGCTGCAGGGCTGGCTGGCGGATGTCACGGGCTACGACTCCGTGTCGCTGCAGCCGAACGCTGGCAGCCAGGGCGAACTCGCCGGGCTCCTCGCCATTCGCGGCTATCACCGCTTCCGTGGCGACAGCACGCGCACCGTCTGCCTGATCCCGCAGAGCGCACACGGCACGAATGCGGCCTCCGCGGTGCTCGCCGGCATGCGGGTCGTAGTGGTGGCCTGTGACGAGCTTGGCAACGTGGATGTCGCGGACCTCCGTGCCAAGATCGCCGAGCACGCCGAGTCCCTCGCCGCGCTGATGATCACCTACCCCTCCACGCACGGGGTTTACGAGCGCGAGGTCGGCACGATCTGCAAGGCCGTGCATGACGCGGGCGGCCAGGTCTATGTCGACGGGGCAAACCTCAACGCGGTGCTCGGATTCGCCCGCTACGGCGACTTCGGCGGCGACGTCTCGCATCTCAACCTGCACAAGACCTTCTGCATCCCCCACGGAGGCGGCGGACCCGGCGTCGGGCCGGTCGCCGCGAAGGCGCATCTCGCGCCCTTCCTACCGGGGCATCCGATGGCGCAGCGTGAGCTGCACAGCGGTCCACCCGTCTCGGCGGCCCCCTACGGCTCCCCGAGCATCCTGCCGATCAGTTGGGCCTACGTGCGCATGATGGGCGCCGACGGCCTCGTGGCTGCGACCGGTGCCGCGGTTCTTGCCGCCAACTACGTGGCCGTGCGACTGCGTGGGCACTTCCCGGTGCTTTATGCGGGGGAGAACGGGCTGGTCGCGCACGAATGCGTCCTCGACCTGCGTCCGCTTACCGAGACCACCGGTGTCACCGTCGACGATGTGGCCAAGCGACTCATCGACTTCGGATTCCATGCGCCGACGATGTCCTTCCCGGTCGCCGGAACCCTCATGGTCGAGCCGACCGAGAGTGAGGACCTCGCCGAGATCGATCGCTTCATCGACGCGATGATCGCGATCCGCCTCGAAGCGGATGCCGTGGCCGCGGGCACCTGGCCACTCGACGACAACCCGCTCCACAACGCCCCGCACACCGCGCAGTCCGTGATCGAGGGGGAGTGGGCGCACCCCTACACGCGCGAGCAGGCGGTCTACCCGGTGAGTAGCCTCATCCGCTCCAAGTATTGGCCGCCGGTGCGGCGCGTCGACAATGCCTACGGTGACCGCAACCTGGTCTGCTCCTGTCCGCCGCCGGAGGCCTTCGAGTAGACACGTGGCACCGTCGGTCGAGTAGCGAGCGCCAGGAAATCGACCCCATCCGTTGGTGCAGTTCTGAACCGATTTCGAACGAGCAGCGTCATACCAACCACCGGCTGGACCGGTCGCGAGCTTCGCAAATTACCCAGCGCGCCCCCGCTCGGCGGGGAATAGGAGGCGTGCGCGGATGCCGCGCCTGTCCGGGCGAAACCCTCGCGGCGGACTCGTGCTCTCGCGGCGGGAGTTACAACCCCCGCCACGAACACCCGACTGCGCCAGGGACCTGCGTGTCCCCCGCCGCGAAGAGTGGGCGTCGGAGAGGTGCGTGCACAGTCGTGCGCGGGTGATCTCCCGGTACCGCTACTTGACGACCCCGAAGAACCCGGGGAATGCGGATGCCGCCCACGGGTACCCCACGAAGATCGCGGTGTCGATCACGAAGTGAGCGATCACCAGCGGCAGGACGCGCCCGGAGCGGGAGTACAGCCATCCGAACAGCATGCCCATCGCGAAGTTGCCCATGAACGCTCCGAAGCCCTGGTAGAGGTGATAGCTGCCCCGCAGAAGAGCGGCTGTGAGGATGATCGGCCAGGTCCTCCACCCGAGGTCACGCAGCCGTGCGAACAGGTAGCCGATCACGATCACCTCCTCCTGGAGACCTGCGCGCAGCGCCGACAGTACGAGAATCGGGATCGTCCACCAGTAGGTGTCGATAGGCGACGCCGAGACTGTGACGCCGAGGCCGAGAGCCTTGCCACCGAGATAGACGAATATGCCGGGGATTCCGATCACCAGAGCGAGACCGAGTCCGAGCAGCGCGTCGCGGACGGGACGGTCGAACCCCAGCCCCAGACGCGCGAGGTGCGGTCGCGCGGTCTGCCAGAGCAGGAAGCAGACGAGGGCCACCGGCACCAGATCGAAGAAGATAGCGAGAGCTTGATAGATGAGGTCGAAGACCGCACGATTGTTCAGCGAGCCGTTGAGCGATTGCACCTGCCGAGAGAGCGGAGTGGCCCTCGTGAGGCTGTCGGCGAGGGAGACGACGGAGTACACGGCGGATGCCCCGAGCGAAAGTCCGAGTACGAGCAGCATCTCGGTCCTCAGCCTGCTTCGGGAAGGACGAGGGATCGAACCGGTTTCCAACATGTGAAGAATCGTACGGCAGCTGCTCCCGGGCACTTCCCAGCAAGATTGCGGCTGTGGTGCAGGATCAGGCGCGGGATTATTGCAAAACCAGCGAGTTTCGCGCAATATTTTATGCGATGGAACAACAAATAATCAGGAATATTAAGGAAATGTAAATTTGGCCGTTTCGATTTGGAGTTGTGTGTGGTGCTGTTTAGAGTTCCATATACCTATGCGGCCGCATGTTGCGCCGAAGGGGGTAGAGCAGCGATACGCCGGTGCAGAAGTTTGCGACCGATCCTTCCGGGGGACAGTCACCGCACCGCGTACCCGATCAAGATGAGGTCAAAGTAGATGTCTCTGCCCAGGGGAGAACTCGAGGTCGTCGGAGAGAGCGAAAAGCTGGCGAAGAAGACCACCACTGGAACATCTATCGTCGGACGGTCGCTCTGGTCGATCGCCTGGCGGCGACTGCGCAAAGACAAGGTCGCGATGGCGGCGGGCGTCGTCATCATCCTTCTGATCCTCGTCGCGATCTTCGCGGACCAGCTCTCGGCGCTCTACGGTCAGAACTATCTCGACCATCACTCCGTCGGGGCTGGATCGCTGCTCGATCCGGCCACAAACCTTCCGACGGGTGCGCTCGGCGGCATCAGTTCGAGCCATTGGCTCGGGGTCAGCCCGGTGCTCGGCCAGGACATCATGGCCCAGCTGATGCAGGGTGCCCGTGTGTCCCTGATCATCTCGGGTCTCGCCACAGCGCTCTCGCTGATCCTCGGCGTTAGTCTCGGATTGATAGCCGGGTTCTATCGTGGCTGGGTTGACACGCTCATCTCGCGCACCATGGACGTTCTGCTGTCCTTCCCGACACTTCTTCTCTCTCTTTCCCTCATTGAGGTCGTGTCCATTTTGAGCAGCGCTGCAGTGGTCCGATTCGCGATCATCATCTTCGTCCTCGGATTCTTCGGCTGGCCCTACATCGGACGAATCGTTCGCGGCCAGGTGCTGTCCATTCGCGAGAAAGAATTTGTGGATGCCGCGCGCAGCCTCGGCGCGGGTAACGGCTGGATCATGGCACGAGAGATCATGCCCAACCTGATCGGGCCGATTCTCGTCTACACGTCGCTCACCATTCCGACCAACATGCTCGGTGAAGCCGGGCTCTCGTACCTCGGTGTCGGTGTTCCACCGCCCATTCCGTCCTGGGGGCAGATGCTCTCGGACGCAGGGAACTATTTCCAGGTAGATCCGCTGTATCTGATCTTCCCGGGAATGGTGATCTTCATTTCTGTTCTCGCCTTCAACCTGTTCGGTGACGGTCTGCGCGATGCGCTGGACCCCAAGTCGACCCGATGAAGCCTGCACAGGTGAACACAGTGACGTCCGCAACGAACCGAGTCGCACCGAGCTCGGTCCGAAGCGACGGGGCCCCCGGGCCCACCCCATGCAGCTGAAAACTGCACTACCACCGCAAACAAAGGAGATCTTCCGATGAAGATCAAAAGAAGAGGTATCGCACTGGTCGGCCTTCTGGCCGCCACGGCGATGGCACTGGTCGGCTGTTCCAGTTCGGCTACGCCGACCACTACCGGTGGAGCGTCGAGCTTCAACGCGGCTGTCGACGGCATCGTCAACCCGTCAACAGTGAAGGGCGGCACCGTGAAGCTGCTCTCCGCGACCGACTGTGACTCGTGGGACCCACAGAACACCTACTACGGCTGGTGCTGGAACATGCAGCGGCTGTACACCCGATCCCTCCTCGGTTATGAGAAGGTCAATGGCTCGAAGCCGGTTCTTGCTCCGGACCTCGCGACCGACATGGGAACCCACAACGCCGATTTCACCAAGTGGACCTATACCCTCCAGAAGGGGCTGAAGTATTCGGATGGTACCGACATCACCCCGAAGGACGTCAAGTACGGTATCGAGCGTCTCTTCGCGACCGACATCATCAATGGTGGCCCGGCCTCGTACTTCCTCGCAACGATCAGCCACCCGGCGGACTACCTCGGCCCGTACAAGAGCGGTGACCTCGCTTCGATCGTCACGACGGATTCCACGATCGAGTTCAACCTCTCGACCTCATATTCCGATTTCAACTACCTGATGGCAATGGCTGCTTCTGCTCCGGTGCCGTACAAGGTCGAGGGTGGCACCGGATTCGTCGGGGCGGACTACGGCAAGCAGCCCGTCTCCTCCGGTCCGTTCGTATTTACGAAGTACGTGCCGACCCAGTCGGTCACCTTCGTGCGCAACAAATTCTGGAAGCAGTCGACGGACAAGATTCGCAAGCCCGTGGCCAATGAGATCGACCTGACGATCGACTCGGACGAGAACGATATCGACAGCAAGCTCGCCGCCGGTACCGCCGATGCCCGAGCCGACCTCGACGTCGGAACGACCCTCAAGTCCAAGATCCTGACGAACCCGAAGTTCAAGGTCAACGCCGATAATCCCACGACAGCGTTCACCCGCTACATGGCAGTCATGCCGTCCGTCATCCCAAACGTATACTGCCGCCAGGCGATCTTCTACGCGACCAACAAGGCCGAGCTCGTGCAGGCTTTCGGTGGAACAACCGCCGGTGTGGCAGCGGGATCGATGACCCCACCGACCATTGCCGGTCACAGCGCCACCGCCAACATGTACAACAGTGGAAAAGACAACACCGGTGATGTCGCCAAGGCGAAGGCAGCGCTTGTCAAGTGTGGCCAGCCCGACGGTTTCGCCACCAAGGTGGCGTACTCAACACCGAGCCAGATCGCCCCGAAGGTGTTCGCCTCGCTGCAGACCGCACTCGCTCGGGTGGGCATCAAGGTCACCGAGACGACGTCGGCATCCTCGAGCTACTACTCGACGTTCATCGGCTCGCCGACGAACATCGTGAACCAGGGCATCGGAATCGCATTGGCGGCCTGGGGAGCTGACTTCCCCACCGGTTACGGATTCTGGAATTCGATCGCCAACGGCGCAGATATCGTCCCAACGGGAAACACGAACTATCCCAGCCTGAACGACCCGATCGTCAACAAGATCCTCGATGCCGCACCGAATGGCAAGTCCACCGATGCCGACTTCCGGAAGCTCGACGACCAGGTCATGAAGGATGCGGTTTACCTTCCGATCCTGTTTGGAAAGTCGATCTACTACCGCAACCCGCGCCTGACCAATGTCACGTCCGATAACGCCTTGGCGTTCGGACTCTACGACTTCGTCAACGTCGGTACCGGCGGCAAGTAGTAAGCCAAAAAACCCCACGGTGGCCGGCCGGAGCCCCGCTCTGGCCGGCCACCCCTTCCTTTGTGGAAAAAGGCTATGATCCGATTTATCGTCGTCCGGCTGCTGGGCGCAATCGTTGTGGTGTGGATAGTGAGCGTTGTGACGTTCCTCATTTTCCAGATCGTCCCGACGCTCTCGCACACGTCTCCCGTCTACTACTACATCGGCAAAATACCCTTCCCTCCCGATTCCATCCAGATGAAGGCCCTGATCCACCGCTTCGGATTCGACCTTCCCCTCTACGCGCAGTACTGGCATTTCCTGTCGGGCATCCTCTTTGGCCAGACCATCACCGATGGGGTCAGCACCCCGATCCAGTGTTCGGCCCCGTGTTTCGGATACTCGTTCCGCCAACACCAGCTGGTCGGCACCATGATGGCGACAGCAGCACCCGTCACCATCAGCCTGTGTATCGGTGCGGCGATCCTCTGGCTCATCGGCGGTGTCACCGTCGGAACCTTCTCTGCGCTGAACCCGGGATCACTCGTGGATCGTGTCGGCATGACCGGCTCTCTTGCTGCCGTGTCGCTCCCCATCTTCTTCACCGGCCCGCTGCTGCTTCTCGTCTTCGAGTACACACTCGGCGTGCTTCCCGATGTCTCGTACCTGCCGATCACGCAGGACCCGGCCCAGTGGTTCCGAAGCATGATCCTGCCCTGGGTCAGCCTCGCCTTCCTCTTCGGGGCGTTGTACGCCCGACTCACCCGCTCCAACATGATCGAGACCATGGGAGAGGACTACATTCGAACGGCGAGGGCAAAGGGGCTCAGCCGTCCAACGGTGATTGTGCGGCACGGACTCCGTGCGGCGATCACTCCGATCGTCACGATCTTCGGTATCGACCTCGGAACACTCGTTGGTTCAACGGTCATCACAGAGACGGTCTTCAACCTGCGAGGGCTGGGCTATCTGTCGATCCAAGCGATCCAGCAACAGGATCTCCCCGTGATTCTCGGGGTGACCATCATCGCGGCCGTTGTGCTGGTGATCGCGAACTTCATCGTCGACATCCTGTACGCGTTCATCGACCCCCGCGTCACCGTCTACCAGTAAAAGGCCAGCAATGACTACTCCTCTTTCCGCTCCAACGCTTCGCGGCGGTGGAACCTCGCGCGCCTTCCTCGAGGTCAAGGATCTTCGGGTGCACTTTCCGACCGCTGACGGCCTCGTCAAGAGCGTCGACGGGCTTTCTTTCGAACTCGAGCGTGGTGAGATCCTCGGCATCGTCGGAGAGTCGGGTTCGGGGAAATCGGTCACAAGTCTCGCGATTCTCGGCCTGCATAAGGGTTCGAACGCAAGAGTGACCGGCGAGATCTGGCTTGACGGGCGCGAAATCGTCGGCGCGACGGAGGACGAGGTGCGTGATCTTCGCGGAAGCGAGATGGGGATGATCTTCCAGGACCCGCTCTCATCGCTCCATCCGTTCTACTCAGTCGGCGCGCAGATCAGCGAGGCGTATCTCGTTCACACCAAGGTGTCTAAGAAGGACGCCAAGGCCGAAGCCATCCGCATGCTCGAAAAGGTCGGAATCCCGAACGCCCCGAGCCGCTACAACGACTATCCCCACCAGTTCTCAGGCGGAATGCGCCAGCGCGCGATGATCGCAATGGCCCTGATCTGCCAGCCGCAGTTGCTGATCGCCGACGAGCCGACCACGGCTCTCGATGTCACCGTGCAGGCCCAGATTCTCGAACTGATCAAGGAACTTCACGATGAGCTGAACTCGGCCGTCATCCTGATCACGCACGACCTCGGGGTTGTCGCCGAGACCTGCGACAAGGTACTCGTGATGTACGGCGGACAGTGCGTCGAGATGGGCCCGGTCGACGAGCTCTTCTATGCGCCCGAGATGCCATACACCTGGGGCCTGCTCCGCTCGATGCCGCGGATGGACCGCGATCGCCAGACACGGCTCACCCCTATTCCCGGGTCACCACCGTCGCTCATCAACGTTCCGAGCGGATGCGTGTTCAACACACGCTGCCCGTTCACCGACCGGGTCGACGGTGACAGGTGCCGCACCGTGCATCCGAATCTCGAGCAGGGCCCGACGCCAGGACATGCGGTGCGGTGCCACATTCCCGCGGCGCAACGCCAAGAGATCTGGCGCACCGAGATTTCGCCAAGTCTTTAGTCCCGCCCGACACGCTGAGTTACGTTTCGCAAGAGAGAACCTTCGTTATGACTGATGAAACCACCGCAGTGTCCATCTCGTCTGGGTCGGTCCGGTCGGGTGAGCCGCTCCTGTCTGTCCGGGGCGTCTCGAAATACTTCCCGGGGGGCGGCTCCGGCCTCCTCGGCCGCCGCGGCAAGCCGATCAAGGCCGTCGATGGCGTGACTTTCTCGCTTGACCAGGGCCAGACTCTCGGTCTCGTCGGGGAATCCGGTTGTGGTAAATCGACCACCGGGCGTGTGATCAGCAAACTCCTCGAGCCGACCTCTGGTGAGATCCGCTTCGACGGGCGCGACATCGCAGGGCTCAAGCCTCGGGAGATGAAGTCGTACCGCAGCCAGATCCAGATGATCTTCCAGGATCCCTTCTCCTCGCTGAACCCGCGGCACACCATCGGAACGATCGTCGGCGCACCTTTCCGCATCCAGGGGGTGAAGACCGAACATGGCATCAAAGCTGAGGTGCAGGGGATGATGGAACGCGTCGGACTGAATCCCGAGCACTACAACCGCTATCCGCACGAATTCTCCGGCGGCCAGCGACAGCGCATCGGAATCGCCCGCGCCCTCGCACTTCGTCCGAAACTCATCGTCTGCGATGAGCCGGTGTCGGCGCTCGACGTGTCGGTGCAGGCGCAGGTTGTCAACCTTCTCGAAGACCTGCAGCAGGAGTTCGGAGTCGCCTTCGTCTTCATCGCGCATGACCTGTCTGTCGTCCGTCACATCGCCGATCGTGTTGCGGTGATGTACCTCGGCAAGATCATGGAAATCGCCGACCGTGACACGCTCTACTCCGAGCCGCTGCATCCGTACACTCACGCACTGATGTCAGCTGTTCCGGTGCCTGACCCGCGCAAGGAACGGCGTCGAGAGCGGATCCTGCTCACCGGTGACCTTCCGAGTCCGAGCAATCCGCCAACCGGATGCGTCTTCCATACCCGCTGCCAGAAGTTCCGCGAAGAGCTCACCGATGTGCAGCGGGACCGATGCCGCACCGAACTTCCTGTGCTCACCGAGAAGACTCCGGGGCACGAGGTCTACTGTCACTTCCCAGCGCCGCGCGCCGGCCTGACGGATCTGCTGAA
>Ga0209100_1001273_pt1 | contig 17746 bp, 15 predicted proteins | sample lystaG_FD_185480 | JGI IMG/M metagenome (GOLD analysis project Ga0209100, IMG submission 185480) | Glacier valley bacterial and archeal communities from Borup Fiord, Nunavut, Canada, to study Microbial Dark Matter (Phase II) -... | ecosystem: Environmental > Aquatic > Freshwater > Ice > Glacier ...
GCTCACGGTATCGACTTACCCTTCGACGATCCGGTCGCCGCGTTCGAGGCGGTCGCGCGCACGACGGCCGCGAATCGGTCCTCGATGCTCATCGATCTCACACGCGGCGGCCCAACCGAAATCGACTCGATCAACGGAGCGATCGTCGCACATGGCGCAAAGCTCGGCGTTCCGACACCACGAAATGCCGAAATCGTCGCGGCGATCCACAAGCTAGGCGGCCCGCGTGGCTGAACGTCGCATCACGGCGGCCGCGATCCGCAAGCGCAAGGGAACGCCGTTTCCCGTGATGACGGCGTACGATGCGGCCTTCGGACGAATCGCCGAGACCGCGGGGATCGACGTGATCCTCGTTGGCGATTCGCTCGGTATGGTCATGCTCGGTTATGCTTCGACGACTCGCGTGGAACTTGCGGACATGGAGCGCCACGGGAGTGCGGTCATGCGCGGGACGAGCCGCGCGCATGTCGTGGTCGACTTGCCGTTCGGTTCGTACGAAGCAAGCGATGAAGCGGCGGTATCCGCTGCAGTGCGCCTCATCAAATACGGCGGCGCATCGAGCGTCAAACTCGAAGGCGGCGTACGCGTCGCCGAGCGGATCGCTGCGATCGTGCGTGCCGGCATTCCGGTCATGGCGCATATCGGCGTGCTGCCGCAAACCGCCGGAATCGGTGAGGGTTTTCGACGTGACGTTCGACGTGAGGCTCTGCTCGCCGACGCGCGCGCCGTTGAAGCGGTGGGCGCGTACGCGGTCGTCTTCGAGATGGTCGATGCGCCGATCGCACGCGACCTCACCGAGACGCTCACCATTCCGACGATCGGGATCGGCTCGGGACCGCACTGCGACGGACAAGTGCTCGTGATGCACGATGCACTCGGACTCTATCCCGACCCACCACCGTTCGCGCGCGTGTTCGCCGATGTTGCGAAAACCGCCGAAGCCGGCTTTCGTGCCTATGCCGACGCCGTACGCACGCGGTCGTTCCCAGCGGAATAACGCGTGGAGATTGCGGGACTCTTTGCGGAGATCGAGTCCCTTCGTCGCGAGCGCGATACCCACGAAGAGCGCGCGCGACGTCTGAGCGCACTCCAAGCTGCCTTTACCGCGATCGTTGCGGAAACCGACGAAGAGCGGATTGCGGGCCACGCGCTTCGCGGTGCGTTTCTCGCGCTCGGTTTCTCCCGCGCGCTTTGGTTTGCACTCGATCGCGAAGGCTCTCCGAATGCCGCATTTACCTGCGATGGCGATCCCACCGTCGCGGCTTCCGACTACGGTGACGCGTTTCCACCCGCTAGCGTCATGATTCCACTCGCGCGTGGCGAACGCGATGCCGCCGCCGGATACGAGGGCGATCTCGATGCTCCGCTCTACGACGTGCGCGGATGGTACGCGCTCGCCGTTTTACGCGAGCGTGCCGGTCGTCCCGTGGCGATCCTGTATGCTGATGGCGCGCCGGAACGTACGATCGCAACGTGGTCGGTTGCCGCGCTCGGAAATCTTGCCGCGCATGCCGCGCTCGCGCTCGAAGCGATTCGCCTCGCGGGTGCGATGGAACGTCTTGCGATGAACGATCCGCTCACCGGACTGATCAACCGGCGCGCGCTGCTGGCGCGCGTTCGTACCCAGATCGCAAGTGCGAAGCGCAGTGGAGAACCGTTCGCCTACGCGCTCATCGACGTCGACAATTTCAAACGCGTCAACGACACGCTCGGCCACGCGGGTGGGGACACCCATCTCAAGCGTATCGCGCACGCCATGCGTCAAGCGACGCGAGCCGGCGATATCCCGGCACGGTTTGCGGGTGATGAATTCGCGATGATTCTCGTTGGAGCCGATCGCGCCGAGGCGACGGCGGTGCTCGATCGTCTCTATGAAGACTTTCGCGCCGACGCGCTCTCGTGCTCGACGGGCGTTGCCATCTACCCGCGTGACGGCTCGGATGAAGCTGCGCTCTTCAGCGCAGCCGATGCCGCGCTCTACCGCGCAAAAGAAGCGGGTAAAGACCGCTTCGCGTTTTCCGCAGCTTCGGCCGGTTCGAGCGGGTAGGCGATATAAAATCCCTGTCCGTACGCGATTCCAAGCGAGCGGCACGCGGCGAGTTGGTCGGCCGTCTCGATGCCTTCGGCGGTGACCGTCATGCCGAGCGTCGTTGCGAGCGTCACGATCGTGCGCACGATCTCGAATGCCTCGGGCCGGAACGTCATCTCGGCAACGAAGCTGCGGTCGATCTTGATCGATTCGATCGGAAAGCGTCGCAGATAGCTCAGCGATGAATAGCCCGTCCCGAAGTCGTCGATATGCGCTTGTACGCCGAGTTCGCGCAATTCGCGCAGCGCGCGCTCGGAGATCGCGACGTCTTCCATCAGCGCGCTCTCGGTGATCTCGACTTTGAAGGCGCGCGCATCCATGCCCGCCGCAATGAGGATCGCGGCGATGTCCGACGCGTAGTTATTCTGCATGAGCTGCCAAACCGAGACGTTCACCGCAATCGTGAGATCGTTTCTTCCCCAGGTGCAGAACTCGCGGACGGCTTCGCGCGCGACCCACGCACCGAGTCGGACGATCGAGCGATTTTGCTCGCTCATGGCGATGAAGTGGCTCGGCCCGAGCAAACCGCGCTCCGGATGTTGCCAGCGGATCAGCGCTTCAAACCCGGAGAGTCGGCCGTTCGCAAGTTCGACGATCGGTTGGTAGCGCAAGACGAATTCGCCGCGCTCGACGGCACCGCGCAAGTCGGTTTCTAAGCGCAATTGCGCGACCGTACGCGTGTGTAACGCGCGATCGAAGAGCACGAAGCGGTCCTTGCCCTGGCTCTTGGCCTCATACATCGCGATGTCCGAATCGCGCAACAAGTCGCTTGGCGATGCATAGTCGGTGGCGTTGGCGATGATGCCGATGCTCGCACCGGTATAGAGTTCGTTGCCGCGCACGTCGAACGGCTCGTTCATGCGCTCGACGATGCGCTGCGCGACGCTCCGTGCGTGATCGCTCAAGACGACCTGATGCAGGACGACGATGAATTCATCCCCGCCGATGCGCGCGACGATGTCGTTTGCGTGGAGCGTACTCTCGAGCCGACGCGCGACGGCGACCAGCAGTTCGTCTCCGACGGCATGCCCCAAGCTATCGTTGACGATCTTGAAGCGATCCAAGTCGATGTAGAGAACGGCGAATGGTGAATCCGTCGAGCGGGCCCGTTCCAGCGAACGCGTGAGGTGCTCGATGAGAAACGCACGATTCGGGAGATTCGTAAGCGTGTCGTAAAAGGCGAACCGCCGCAGCCGCTCTTCGGCGTGTTGACGTTCGGCGATCTCGTTTTCGAGTTCGCGTTTCTCACGTTCTAGGTACTGCGTTCGTCGGCCGCCGCGATGACGCCGCAGGTCGAGTAGGATCATGACACCACCGAGTCCCCAAATGATCGCGATCACGACGATGGCTGCGCCGCGCAGTCCGTTGGCTTGCGCGAAGAGCCCAGCGTCGCTTTGCACGAAGTGGAGCACGATATCGGAATCCGCGTGAAAGAGGAGCGCGCTGTTCTGCGCTCCGAGCCGTCGTTTGACGAACGGGCCGATCGCGCTCGGAGCGATCGAAAGAAGCGACTCGCTCGCTTTTACTCCGCTAAAGACGCGCAGGTCTCGATCGTCGGAGGTCGCGATGAGATGCCCATCATTTGTCGTGACGTAGGCAAAGATACCGCTTGGAAGCATATCGAGCCCGAGCGTTCGCGGGAAATCGCCGGCGAAGATGTCCGCAGAAGCAACGCCGATAGGTTTGTGCACGCGATCGACGATCGCGGTCACCGCGCCGATGAAAACATAGGAGCCTTCCGCGTACGGTGCGGTAAGCGTGACGTCGCGCGCGTACAGCCCTTGTCGATAGAACGCTCGATGAAGATAGTCGTAGCGCGGAGAACTGTACTCGTAGCGGACGCGCGTCGGTCGTTTGCCGATTGCGATCCGCGCGGCGTATGGTGCGAAGAGGCGCACGCGCGGATCGAACGCATACGGCTCCCACCAGGTTCCCACCCCATCGATCGACCTGCCGGGAGAAGCGTCGAGCAGTTGCTGTGTGAGACGTGAGATCGCCGGCTTCGTTTTCGTTACCAGCGGTACGATCGCGCCGAGGTTGGCCGCAATCTCACGTGCTTCATCGAGCACTTCACCGAGCGAATGCGCGATCATGGTCGAACGAGCGTGCTGCTCGTCGAGGGCCTCCCTGCGCAAGCTGTTCGTTGCGACGACGAGCGAAGCGACGATCGCAATCGTCAGTCCGATCAGCGCCGCAACGATCGTTCCCGTGTATCCGCCCAAGGAGCGTCGTTCGCCATGGAGTGTCGGGCGTTGCGTTCGGATGGCTTCCGCCAGCAATTCGGCGATGCGCTCGATGAGGGCGATGTCGGCCGCATCGTATGCGTGTTCGCGATTGGATTGAACCGAAAGGACGCCGATTGGTCGCTTACCGGTGAGAATCGGCACGAAGATCGCGGAGACCGAATCGTCTGCTGAGGGATCTTCGCCGCGTAGCGGGAAACGCGCATGACCGAGCCAATCGGCGCTCGTCGCGCGTGAAGTTGTAAGCCCGGTGCGCATGGTCGCCATCGTCGTCGAACTATCGGCAACGGTCAAACCCGGATAGCGGTGGATGCCATGATCGAGTGCATATTCGATCCGCGTCGTTCCGTCCGATCGCGCGAGCGCAACGAACACGACGGAAATTGAGAAGCGCGTCGAGAGTAGGTCGCACAACTGCTCGAACAGCACGCTGAGCGGGCGGCCGGAGGCGACGAGTTCGACGGTCTGGTCGATCAGCGATTGCTGCGGTTGGCTTTCCGGCATAGTCCCCGCTAGGGACCGGGCGTTTTCGCTATCGGCCGCCCCCCTCCCCGCGCACGATCGGTAGTCCGTGCTCGTCGCGCGCTGTTCCAACGAGGAAATTGACGAAGAGCGTATAGCTCACGACGCCGCTCTGTACTCGATTGGCCTTCAGATACTTGTCATAGGCCGACCACTGTACGTTGAAGACGATGCGATTGAGATAGCGCATGTAGCGGCGATACGACTCCGTCAAATCGGCGGTTACGAGCGGCGAGAGCGGGTATTTGTTCGTGACCTCACGGGGTAAATAGCCGTAAATCCAGACCAACCCGGAATACCGAATATACGGACTCGGCGAACGCTGCGTCGTTAGCGCCGCGATGTAGTTGGCGTCGGTTTCATCGGCAAAGGCTGCGGCGTGACCCCACTCGTGCGCGATTGCGAACGGTCGTTCGAAGTCGAGGAAATCGGCATTGACGATCGTTTCGTACGCGAAGGGATCGAAGAGTCCGCCGATTCCGGCGAAGGAGAGATAGCGATTGATCAGGGTCGATTTCGGTCGCGTGAGCGTGACGTTGGCCCGATCGCCGAGCGCGCGAACGACCGGTTCGAAATCTGCTTGTAGACGGGTTTCCATCGTTAGCTCGTCGAGTGCGTGGGCGTGCGCCTCGGGCGCCGTCGTATTCAGCGCAGCGACGATGGTCTTCGCATAGGCATCCACGGACTGCGGATTGACGCGCGCGGGGTCGAAGGCAACGCGACTTGCCATCGGGGGGCGCTGATAGTTGAAACCCCAGGCGCAAAAGAAGATCACCGTCAAGATCGAGGCGACCCCGATCGTGTGTGCGGCCATCATCGCTGCCGTGCGAAGGCGCGCTCGCGAACGGCGCAAGCGCACGATCCACCAGGCGATGAGCCCGCCGAAAACGAGCAGCGCCTCGAGGTCGGTCACGGCAAAGGGAACGCGATTGGTCAGTCCGGTGACGGTCGTTTGGACCGGCGGATACCAACCGTTTGCGAAATGTCGTTCCACCCATTCGGCATTTGGCTTTACAATCGCAAGGACCAGCGCGAGCGCGAGTGCGGCCGCGTCGACGATCGCTCCCCTCACGCGAACAAATACGTTGCGAAGGTAGCGACTTGGACGTACCCGAGTTGCTCGTAGAGCGCGATTGCCGGCCGATTGAAATCGTTGACGTAAAGCGAAAGCGTCGCACACTCATCGAGCAGCGCAGCGGAGATCGATCCGAGTGCCGCGCGAGCGAAGCCGTGTCCGCGTCGTGCCGGGGGCGTCCACACACCTTGAATTTGGGCCGTCCGACTCGTACGCGCGCCGATATTGCATTGAAATCGAAGTTCGCCCTCGGACATCCACACCCACCAGAGTCCCGCTTCGATCGCGCGCCGTACGTTGGCCGTAAATCCGCTGCGCTCGCGTGGGTCATAACCGAGCTCGCCGATCATCATCTCGGCGCTATTGCCTGCGATGGCTTCGGCTTCATTCGGAACGGCGCGTCGGATCGCCACGCGTTCGGGGGCGTTGAGCGCGGCGGGAAGGAGCGCGTAGAGCGGCTGTCGTCCGCGGATGATGCTCGGAGGGGGGTGCCACACCTGCACGCGCGCCCAAAAATGGGCGAGCCGATCGGCGGGACCGACGAAGCTGCGTAAGCCCGGATGCCGGCGTGCTTCGACGGCGAAGGCATCGACCGCCGTATCATCATCGGCGGCCACCACGGCATGCGCGCCGAAGTACACGACCCCGCTCACGGCTTGATTGTAGTCGCGCCAAACGAAGAGAGCGTCGGCCGTTCGCGGCGCTTCGATGACCGATTGGAGGAAGACGTTTTCGTACGGTCGTCGCTCCAAATACGCGATCGCTTCACGGCGCGTCGCCCGCCCCAACGGTTCGAGCGTCGGCTTAACGAAGCGGGCGAACGAAGGTCGGTGTGCTCGTCGGCACCTTGCTGCCGCCTTCGGGCTCGACGCTGACGGCGACCGCCGCAAGGTTCGCAGCGCTCTCGGGCAGTGCGACGACGACGGCACCGTCGCGCGTGGTGATAAACGTTTTGCTCGGGTCGACGGCTTTCGCGCCTCTGGCGAGCGTCCACGCTTGATACACTTTCCCTCTGGGAAGCGCCGGCAACGTCTTCATCGAAAGATACAAGCGCGTTGCGCGTTCGATGACTTCACCACCACTGACCGGAAAATGCTTCGCATCGGCGGCCACGAGATCCGCGATCATGGTGCGCTCCGTTTGTCGCGCACGCACGTCACTTGCCAATTGCTTCCGCAGCGTTGCGTTATCGTTCGTCCGCGCCGCAAGGTCCGAGCGCAGATTCTGATTCGAACCGGCAAGAAAGAGGGCGATCACGGCGGCGACGCCGGCGACGGCGGTCGACGTCCACGTCAAGAACGAGCGCGACCGGCGACGGTCGAGCGGCACCACCGTATCGCGTTCGAGATCGCGCGTTACGTTCGCCATCAGGCGTTCTTTCATCCGCGCACTGCGCGCCGAGTCGACCGGCTCTTCGGCGACCATGCCGACGGCGTCAGCCGCCGGGCGCAGCGCGTCGAATTCCGAGCGGCATTCCGCACACGTAAGAAGATGCGCGGTCACGAGGCGATGTTCCGATGCACCAAGCGCCCCGAGCGCGTAGACGGCGACGAGATCCAGCAGTGCGTCGTGATCCATCGAGCCGTTCATCGTGACACCGAGGTTGCCAGTTCGTCACGCAGGCGGCGTAAGCCGGAGCGAATGCGCGTCTTGATCGTACCGAGCGGAATCGCCATCGTGCGAGCGATCTCTTCGTGCGTGATGCCGCCGAAAAAGCCCAGTTCGATCGGCGCGCGCTGGTCTTCGGGAAGCGCGGCGAGCGCCGCCCGGACGCGCTGCGAGTCGAGTTTTGCGAACACGACGTCGTCGAGCGAACCATCGGCCGGCAGATCGTTCGGGAATTCATCTTCGGCGTGGGACGCGCGCGAGCGCAAAACATCGAGCGCGCGATTGCGTGTCACGCGGGAGAGCCATGCGCCGAAATTCCCGCTCGCAAACGACTCGGGTTTCGTCCAGAGTTTTATGAAGATGGCTTGTGTCAAATCTTCGGCCATGGTCGGTTCGGCGAGCATGCGTAGCGCGATACCGAAGACGAGGCGATGATAGCGGTCGTAGAGCGCTTCGAACGCGGATGCATCGCGCGCTCGCAATCGCTCCATAAGCTTTTCACCGTCGTCCACGCGGACGCACTTCGACTCAACATACCTATGCCCTCGCCTCAGCAACGGAGCACGGAGCGGGTCGGATGTCGTCGAAGAGTCCGGCTAGGTGCGTGTTCTGTGAAGAAACCCAAACGGAGAGATACGAGCTTCCTCACGATCGCGGCGTTCGCCGGTTTTGGCGGTCTGCTCGCGATCGGCGTGTCGATCGGCTTGCCGGTCCACCAAGCCATGACGGGCGGTCACCCGACGCCCGCCTTCTTTTTCTTTGGAATCTGGGGATTCGCGGCGTTGCTGGGGTGTGCCGGGTGCATCCACACCTATTTCATCTCCGGCGACCCGCCGGAGAAGCCGCCTACGGGTGGCGTGCCGGTCCGCGCGTTTACCGTCATCGAAGGAACGCGCAAGAAAGCCGAGGCGGAAGAATCGAAACGCCGGGCAGCATAAGCGAGCTACGTAAGCGGCTGCTGGCATCGTCGTCGGTCGTAGTGCTCACCGGCAGCGGCATCAGTAACGAGAGCGGGCTGCCGACGTTTCGCGGCGCCGGCGGGCTTTGGCGAACGCACAAGGTCGAAGAACTCGCCTCGCCGCAAGGCTTCGCTCGCGATCCGCGCCTGGTTTGGACGTGGTACAACGAGCGGCGCGCGGTTCACATGCAGAGCGCACCCGGAGCGGCCCACGTGGCGCTCGCCGAACTCGAGCGGCGCCTGCCCGACTTCACGCTCGCAACCCAAAACGTCGATTCGTTGCATCGGCGGGCGGGGTCGCACAATCTGCTCGAGTTGCACGGTCAACTGCGCGAGGCGCGTTGCACGGGATGTGCCGCGCGACGGACACTCGATACACCGCTTCCGCTCGATGAGATCGTGCACGATTGCGGCGGCTCGTGGCGGCCCGACATCGTGTGGTTCGGTGAAAAACTACCGGCTGACGTCTGGTCGGCCGCGGTCGCCGCGGCAAGGCGCGCGGAGTTCATGCTCGTCATCGGCACATCGGCGATGGTCAATCCCGCCGCGCAGCTTGCAACGCACTACGCGGAGCGCGCTTACGTCGTCGAGATCAACCCCGAAGAAACGGCGATTTCCTCACGCGTCGCGCGATCGATCCGCGCCCGCGCAAGCGATATCGTGCCGGCTCTCCTGAGGTAATCGCTACGGCGGGAGTTGCAGTGGCGGACCGTCGTCGTCTTCGTAAACCGCGCGCGGCGGCGGCGGTTCGGGCATCATCGGTGATTCGCTGTCGAACGCCCGAAAACGCGGAACGCGCAATTCGGGAAGGTCGATCGGCGCGCCGGGGTCGTTCCCGACGGGAGCAGCCGGCCGACGCCGCGGCCGCAGCGGCGTCGCGACGAAATAGTCGCGCTGCTCCGGCTCGTTCGGCGTCGTCGGCGCTTGCGATGCTCGCGCCGGTCGTGCGTTCACGGGCGCGGCGAATGGCGTGCGTGACGTCTCGCGCGCGGCCTTTTCTGCGAGCTGCTCCATCGTCGGCACGGGTTCGTCGGCAACGGCTCGTTCCGCCGGGATTGGAACGATCGGCTCATCGGGCGCGATCGTCGTCCGCTTGAACGCATTGGGATTGGGCAGCAGCAGTGGGTCGTCGCCGCGCGCGAGTCCGCGCACGATGAACGCCTCCGGCAACTTGCGCATGCCGCGAAGCGGAATACGTTGTGCGGCCAAGAGCGTGAAGAGATCTGCGACCGGCTCGCACGTTGCGGCAGATGCGAGAATGTAGGCGTTGATGTCGTTCGTTGCTTCTTGCATGCGCGCGGCGACGAGTACCTCGTTCCCGATCACCGTGTATTCGCGCCGCTCGGCGTAACCGACATCGCCCGCGATGACGTTACCGCTGTTGATTCCGATGCCCACACGGATGGCACGACGGCCTTGTGCGGCCCAGCGCGGTTCCATCGCCGACATGAGGCGCACGATGTCGATCGACGCGCGAATTGCATGCTCTTCCTTGCGCGGTTCGTCGATCGGCACGCCGAACACGCCGACGATACCGTCGGTGAGAAACGATTCGATCATGCCGCGGTGCTTTTGAATCGACTTGCCCGCGAGGGTATAAAACTCGTTGAGATAGCGTAACGTCTCTTCGGGCGTGAGATTCTCGCTCAATTGCGCGAAATTCCAAATCCGGCAGACGATGATCGTGGCATACGTCGAGCGGCCCTCGAAGATCCGGGGGTCCTTACGTTCGAGGATCTCATCGACGATGCCGCGCGCGACGTAGCGAGAAAAGATCGCGCGAATGCGATTCGTCTCGACCCGCTGCGCCGTGAGGCGGCGGATGACGATGACGAGCCCAACCACGGCGCTCAGGAGTGCGAGGCCGATCAGCGCGATCAACATACGATGGTTTTCGGCAACCGGTGGACGAAAGCTTCGCCACGATGGACGATCTGAACTATTTGCGGGAGCACCTCCCGGCCTACGCCGACTACGCGGATCAGGATGCGCGGCACCTCGTCGACAAGCAAGTGCGTGCCACGATGGGCGAGGCGCTGAGCGTCCTGCGGGTACGCCTCGCGACGCTCGATCGGGTGCTGGCCGAACGCCTCGACGATCGCATTTTCGCCTGTGAGTTCGGCGATCAGGAGGGCATCCGCGCGATCGACCACATCGCCTACCCGACCGGTATTCCGACCAGCATCCATGCGGCGGATCGAGCGATCGTGGCCCTGGCCGGGCAAGCCGCGACCATCACGGCTGCGGCCTTGCCCGGGTATCTCGATGCGATCGCCGCGGCGTTCGCCGCGCGCCGCCATGCCATCGATGCGCTGACCTCCAGCGCCTAGCACGAAGCTAGAACGGAAGGCGCTTGCGGAGTTCGTTGAGCGCTTGATTCTTGAGCTGGTCGATGCTCGTCGGTACGCCCAAATCGTTGAACTTATCGATCGCGGCCTGATTGATCTTGTCGATCTTCTGTTGAATGATACCGTTGACGAGGGTCGCGACGAGCGACTGTCCGCCGACCAATTTGATCGTCTTCCCGTTTTGATCGCCCGCGGTGAACGTGACCTCGACAGGCGCGTTCGAATCGCCGAGGTGGTAGACGTTGATGGAGAGCTCGTTGCCGTCGATCCCGATGTCGCCTTCCGTTCCGCGAACGGCGACTTGGGCGGTCGGCGTCGAGAACGTGTAGTTGGCTTTCTGCCCGGCGGGATGCTCGACGTTGAAGCGCGCCTTGCCTTGGTACACGACGAACTTCGCGTTCGCGATATCGGATTGATTGAAAAACGACATTTCAACGCGCGACGCGGACGCGATCGTCACGCGCGATGAATCGGGCAGCGTGATGCGGGCCGTCGATTGGTCGCCGGTGACCGTTACGTCGCCGTCGGCAAGGTTGATACTTGCAGCGGGAACGAGCGTTCGCGCACTGTTTCCGCTCTTTTCGTAACTGACTTTACCTTTGACGTTGGTGAGTTGTTTTTCACCATCGGCGCCCGCTGCAAGCGGAGCGAGTGCGACGATGAGCGTTACGAGCGCCGCGGCGATGACCGGTCGTACGCGCAACGTTTCCCAATTGCGGCGATTCATATCCCACCAAATAAACGCGCCGCAGACGAGCGCGAAGGCGAGCCACGCAAAACCGAGGATCGGCTCTTGGAGGACGAGCTTCCCGATCCCGAAGAGCGTGCCGTAGACCAGGCCGCAGCCCGCAAGCCAATCGAGCAGCCCGAGGCCGAGCGAGTCGTTGGCTTCGACCGAGACGACGTTTTTGGCGATCGGGCCCCAGCCGGCGGCATTGGGACGAACGCGTTCGAAAAAGCGAACAAGGGTCTCCTCCGATTCGGGCTTGGTGGCAAAGGTCACGACGACCCACGCGATCGTCGTAACGATCACGGTGATGAGAAGCTGCTTCGCGACGAGGTTCGGATCGTCTTCCGGGATGATTTTCGTCAAGTAAAGGGTGGTCGCCGTCACACCGGAGACGGCGAGGGCCGTAATTTCGCTCCACGCATTGATCCGCCACCAGTACCAACGCAGAATCATGACCAGACCCACGCCTGCGGTGAGCGTGAGCATGTATTTCCACGCGCCGCCGACCGAGGTCATGTAGAGCGAAACGACCGCACCGAAGATCAGGACGACGATCGTCATCACGCGCGACGTGCTCACATAGTGCGCCTCACTGCGACCTTTGACCATGAAGCGTTTGTAGAGATCGTTCGTAAGATACGACGCGCCGAGATTGAGATGCGTACCGATGGTCGACATGTAGGCGGCGAGGAAACCGGCCATCATCAAGCCGCGTAGCCACACCGGCAGATAGTCGATCATGGTTTGAATGTAGCCGAGTTCCGGGTCGATCTTCCCGTCGGCTCCGGCAACGCCATGCGGGTAGAGGACGAGCGCGCAGAGCGCGACGAGAATCCACGGCCACGGTCGGAGTGCGTAATGCGCGACGTTGAAAAAGAGCGTTGCGAGAATCGAATTCTTTTCGTCCTTCGACGATAAGATGCGCTGCGCGATGTAACTTCCACCGCCGGGCTCGGCGCCCGGATACGACGATGCCCACCACGAGACCCCGATGAAGACGAGGAACGTCGTGAGCGGCATCCAGCTTTGATCGCCGCCCGGCAGGAACGAGAGAATGGATCCGCTGCCGGTCGCGCGATGCGCGAGGTCGATCGGCCCGAGTTTCTCTTTGAGCGCCGCGATGCCGCCGACGGCAGCGACCGCCGCGACGGCAAGCACGATCGTCATCGACATCTTGACGACGAACTGCAAGAGATCGGTCACGAGCACCGACCAGAAGCCGCCGATCATGACGTAGAGCGCCGTCAGCGCCATGCAGATGCCGACCGCTTCGATCTGTGGTACGTGCAAGGTGAGATTGAGGATCTTGGCCATCGCAAGATTCACCCAGCCCATGATGATCGTATTGATGATGACGCCTTGGTAGACGGCACGCACGCCACGCAGGGCCGTCGCCGGTTTGCCGCCGTAGCGCAGTTCGATGAACTCGACATCGGTGAGCACGCCGCTGCGCCGCCAGAGTGCAGCGAAGAAGAAGACGGTGAGAATGCCGCTCATCACCATGTTCCACCACAGCCAGTTGCCTGCGATTCCGTTCTTGGCAACGAAGCCCGTTACGGCCAGCGGCGTATCGACGGCGAAGGTCGTCGCGACCATCGAGGTGCCTGCGAGCCACCACGGCACGTTTCGGCCGGAGAGAAAGTATTCCGAGAGACTCGTACCGCCGCGGCGCGAGAAATACAACCCGATTCCAAGGTTGATCGCGAAGAACGCGACGATTACGACGATGTCGATCACCGTGAGCTGCATGGCCGACCTTTGTCGCTCGTCGTGCTCTCAGCCTGCGCGGAGACCGAAGGCGAACGCTTCCCGCGTAAAAAGTACGGCGAGGGCATAGAAGACGATCGAGTACAACGGGCCAAAATACTCGTCGTTGAAACCCGAAAATGACAGCGTATCGATGATGGCGAGGATGATCATGAGCGCAACGCCGCTCGCGAGGACGCCCGCGAGGAGAACGACCGCCTCATCCAGCTTCGTACGGCGCATGGCGAAAATTACCAGACGGAAGGCGACGAGCAACAGGCTCGCGACGAGCGCGCTCGGCAGGACAGCGGCATAACCGTGTTCGACGAATTGCAAGATGCCGCGCTTGAGCGGATCGTCCCCACAAACGATCGTCTGACCGATCGGATTGACGTCGCGCGTGACGAACGCGTACTCCGCGATCACCTCCGGCGGGCTTTCCAGAATCATCCACGCGTCGATGCTGAATCCGGCAAGTTCGGCAAAGCGGCGTATGCCGAGCAACGCATGCCGGCCGATGAGCGCGGCTTGCCCGGTCAAGCGCGGGAGGTAGGACATCCGCTTCGGACCGCAGTCGATCGCGCCGCGGTCGCAGGCGCGATCGATGTCGCGTGCGAGTGCTACGTAGAATACGCGGGCGTTTGCTCCGGTGGTGTAATGGCCGGCGCGATTCACCGCGTCGCGAAATGCCCAAACGAACCAGCCGCCGGCGATATCGGCGCAACCGTAACCAGCCTGACATCCGGCAGCGAACCAGCCGCGCGCGGCTTCTGGGCCGTCGATGAACGCGGCGAGTTCACGCGCATGCGGACTAACGCGATAGGCGGCTTTGCGTGAATAGCTTGGCACGGGCACGGTTGGATCCGTATCCGGATGTGAGATGCGTTGCAGCGAACTATATGCGGAGAGAAACTCATCACTTTGAAGCTCCGTTGTGATCGGCCATCCATACACGGCTCCGTTGATCGCCTGGATCGTTGCGATGCTCAGCGCCCAGATCGCGCATGGGATGATGACGATCGCGGCATGTGATTCAGGCCGTGCGTTGCGCCAAGCGGAGAACACGGCGGCGCCGCCGATGATTGCAAGACACGGAACGATCCAGACACTCTCTTCACGTGTAAGCCAAAACGCCGCAAGGGAACACCCAAGACCAATCGACCAGCGCAGTCGGGTCCGCGGGGGTTGCGCTCGGCGAATGTAGAGGGCGATGAGACACGCGACCGCGAGCAGCGAGAGCGTCCCGGAAAGATGCGACCGATATGTCACCCACGAGACGGTGTCATACGTCATCGGATTAAACGCGAGCACGAGTCCGATGATGAGGAGCGCCTTCTCGTTCCGCACGAGCGGCACGACCGCGATGCATGCGATGCCGCAGGCGAGGAGATAGGTCATTTGGTGAGCGAGGTTGACGCTCACACCCAATTCTGAGAACGCGGCTAGGTAGAGCGGAAATGCCGGTCCTTTGATTAGCGTGAGCGGGCCGTAGTGACCGAACCAGGTGCCCGCCATGACAGCGTGCGCGTGCGTGACGAAATTGAGCGAGTCGTGCGGTCCATTCAACGGCACCGTACGAATGAAGCTGGTAAGCCAGAGTTTGAGTCCGACGATCGCTGCGACGAGACCGATGATGCGCTTCGAACGAGACGCCGCTCGAGCGTTCATGTTAGACTCGTACCGGGTTGGTGCGCACGAACGTCCATTCCGCGACCTTCCGATCCATCCCTTAGATACTCACGGAGGTTCCGAGCGCTTGGATCTGTCTACGAAGCTCCCAGTCGTTCTGTTCTTTGCAACCGGGACTTTTTTTTCCGTCAAGTTCATCGTTCGACGCGTGCGCCCAGACGTGCGACTCGTCGATCGCATTGCGCTGATCTCGTCGCTTGCCGTTGCCATCGTTTCCGCGCGCGCTTAGCGACCCGACTTTCTGGTTCGTCGCTTGAACCCGATGACCGACCTTCCGTTCCTCGCGCTCATCGGGCTCGTCACGTTTCTCGCCGTGCGTGCGCTCGCGCGACGATTCACGCGGGCGCCGAATCTCATCGGACTTGGCAGCGGTTTCGCCGTGGCGTTGGTCGCAACGCTGGTACATTTTCCTACCGACGCGAAAGTCGAGTCGGCATCGGTCGCGCGAATGCTCGCGGTTGCGACCGGACCGTCCTCGCTACGTGACGTTTCATCATTGTGCCGCGCGCCTACCAACACACCGCATACCGGCGCGAACGGAAACATCGACGTTGTGCACGTCGAGCGGCGCGCCACATCGCTGCTCCGCGTAGAAGGGTGGGCGACGGATCGTAGCACCCATGCGCTCGTACGCGCCGTCTGCGTTGCCATCGATGGCCGAATCGACGCAGGAGCGAGCTCCTCGATTGGCGCGCCGCGGCCCGATGTGGCCCACAGCGTACACGATTTGAAAGCCGGGAATTCGGGATTTATCATCACCGTCCCGATGGGCGCATACAACCCCGGCCAGCACCTGGCACAAGTATTCGTGCTTTCGCGCGATGGGACGTTCGCCGCGCTCGATTCCGTTCGCGCGTTCGATCTCTAAGCGCGAACGAGATTTTCGAGGCTCGCGACCGGGCCGAAGCGATCGATGATACGCGAAGCCGTTTGCGTAGCGGCTATGAATATCGCAAAAAACGTAATCGCGTAGAGGCTGTCGAGATATTCGTTTACGAACGCGGGAAACGAAAGTGCATCGATGATCGCCAGCAGCGAGAGAAGAAACACACCGCTCGCCAAGACAGAGCCGGCGACGACCATCGCATCGGGAAGGGCCGTTTTCGTCGCAATCGAGCGTGCTAGCGCTACGATAAAACCGAGCACCAGAAGTGCGAGTGCCGGCGGAAAGAAGAATCGGTACGTTGTGAGAATCGTCGAAAGAAGTCCGAACTTCAATCCCTCGTCGTAGGCGTGCAGCGGGGTATCGACCGGCGCGACATCGCGAAGAATGTCGGCGTATCGTTCTGCAATGCCGGTCGGCGGTGCGGGAAACGCCGGGCGTGCCAGCCTCGTGTCTTGCAATCCGAAAAAGACGGCGAGCCCGGCCACGAGACTCTTCATGATGCGTGCGGAATTCGGGGGAATTTGGGGCGCGAGCGTACGAGGTTCGATCGTGCAGTGCAGGTCGCCCCGATCGCAAGCCGCATCGATATCGTGCGCGAGAGCCCGGTAAAATGCGCGTGCGTGCGCTCCCGAATCGGACAAGCCGGCATCGTCGACGGCCATGCGCAACGACCAAAGAAACGGACCCCCTTGTATCTCGGGGCATCCGGCGTTCGAACAAGCGGAGGCGTGTCGGGATTTTGGCCCGTCGAGGTACGGCTCGATGAGACGCGCCACGCGGCTGGCACGGTAGGCTGCTACGCGCGCTTCCCGCGGAATTGGAATCGTCGGGTCGACGTGGGCGTGTACGATTCGCTCGAGCGAAGCATACGCAGCGATGAATTCATCGCTCTGCGTTTCCGTGACGATCGCCCATCCGTACGACGAGAAATTCGCTGCCTCGACGAGGAAAATCGATCCGGCCCAAATCGTGCATGGGAGAAGGAGCAGCGCCCATTGCGCTCGTTGCGGTGGGCGCCGCCACGCGCTCGCGATGCTGGCCGTGCCGATGCCGATAAGGCACGGTACGATCCAGATGCCGTCCTCGCGTGTCAACCAAAAGGCGGCGAGGGAACATCCGAGTCCGATGGACCAACCGATCCGATGTCTGACCGAGTCGAACCGTCGGAGAAAGAGCCCTGCGGCGCATGCCACGGTGAGCAACGTGAGCGATCCGATGATTTGCGAGCGATTCGCAAGCCACGCCGTCGAGTCGAACGTCAGCGGGTTGAAATAGAGCAGAACTCCCGCGACGTAAATCAGCGGTCCACTGCGAACGATCGGTTTGATGGCAAGACATGCAACCGTGCAGGCAAGTAGGTAGGAAAGTTGATGACCGGTATTGAGGTTGAGTCCAAATTCGCTTAGCGAGGCTAAATAGATGGGGAAGCCGGGTCCTTTGATGAGCGTAAACGAGGTGTAGGGTCCGAACCAGGAGCCCGCGAGAATCGTACCGGCGTGGTCCAAAAAATTCGTTTCATCGTGAGGCGAATACAAGGGAATGACGCGAATAAACGACGTCAGCCACAATTTCGTCACGAGCGCGAGTGCGGCCACGGTAAAAGCCAGAAGCATGTGTCGAAACGGCGCACCGATCGCCGCGTCTTCACGGCTAGTCACGTTCCGTCCGTTTCGTATACGGCTGACCGCCATCTTTTCCGATCTGCAGCACGCTGATGAAGAAACTCCCGAACACGAGCTGAAGACCCGCGGCAAGCGCGACAGCGGCGGTGAGCGTGATGCGCGTGATACGCGAAAAATCGAGCGGCCCAAATGCGGATTCACGCCAGACGTTGAGGGCGAAAGCCGTATCA
>Ga0209100_1001278_pt1 | contig 17713 bp, 23 predicted proteins | sample lystaG_FD_185480 | JGI IMG/M metagenome (GOLD analysis project Ga0209100, IMG submission 185480) | Glacier valley bacterial and archeal communities from Borup Fiord, Nunavut, Canada, to study Microbial Dark Matter (Phase II) -... | ecosystem: Environmental > Aquatic > Freshwater > Ice > Glacier ...
CGACGATTCACATCGTCGACAACCCGAACGTGTACCGCGGGGTGCACCGCGGGCCGGATGCTGCACAGCGCTACGCGGCCGATGTCATCACGCTGCTCGACTCGGCGAACGGCCCGGCCTTCGACCTTGCTGCCTTCATCTGCGAGCCCATCTTCGGCAACGCAGGCGGGGTGACCCCACCACCTGGCTACCTCGCGGAAGTGTACGCCGCGGTGCGGGAACGGGGAGGCGTGTGCATCGCCGATGAGGTGCAGGTCGGTTACGGTCGGCTCGGCACTCACTTCTGGGGAAGCCAGCAGCAGGGTGTCCTGCCCGACATCGTGACCATGGCAAAGGCGATGGGAAACGGATACCCGATCGGGGCGGTGCTGACCAGACGGGATATCGCCGAGTCGCTCGCGCTCGAGGGTAATTTCTTCTCGTCGTCGGGTGGCAGTCCGGTGAGCTGTGTCGCCGGACTGGCGGTGCTCGACGCGATCCACGACGAGCACCTTCAGGCGAACGCGCTCACGGTGGGCATGCATCTGATGAGCCGTTTGCACGAGCTCGCTCTGCGGCATCCGCTGATCGGTACGATCCACGGCAGCGGGCTATACCTCGGCGTGGAACTTGTTCGCGACCGCGAGACGAGGAAGCCCGCTACCGAGGAAGCCGAGGCGATCTGCGAGAGACTGCTGCTGCTCGGCGTCATCACCCAACCCGCCTCCGAGCGCCAGAACGTGCTCAAGATCAAGCCGCCGCTGTGCCTCACCCTCCGCGACGCCGACTTCTTCATCGATCAACTCGACGAAGTTCTCACATCGGGCTGGTGAGCGTCAGTGCCCGCGCATCACAGGGAACCCTGGTAGGACGAACCCCGGAATTGCACCATGCCGCCAATCATCGTCGCGACGATTGGCACTTCGGCGAGTTCATCCGGGCCGACCGCAAGAGGGTTCTTTCCCATCACCGTGAAGTCAGCGACGGCCCCGACCGCGATAAGAGGTCGGCAATAGCCTCTGCGCGTTCGAGCATGGAGACGGGCTCCCCGATGAAGTCCATGGCATGCCCACCGGTGAGTCCGGTCGCCGACATTGCGCTGAGATTCGCGAGAAGCCGCATGGCGAACTCCTCCTCCGAGGGCACGGGGAGGTGGCGCTGCACGAGTTCCAGTGCGCCGAATTCCCTCAGGAGCCCGGTGGGTGTACCGTCCCGGTCGACATCGACAGCGGATGCCTCGTCGAAGAGTTCGCGGCCCGTGATGCCACACCGCGCAATCGCAGCCGGATTCGCGATGCCAGAGTGGCCATCGAACATTCGGATGAGCAACGGCATCCCGCGGGTGACCTCGTCGAACAGGTCCCCTCGCGGTGGGCCAGAGGTGAAGACGTTGAAATCCGGGCCCCAGGCGAAGAGCCACCCGTCGGATGCGGTGGTGGCCGCGATCGCTAGCGATTGTCGGACGTCATCAATCGATGTGGCGCTGGACAGATCGACCCCGGCGGTCATATCCGTTCCCATGATGGGATGCGTGTGCGCGTCGGTCAGCCCCGGCATGATGACGGCGTCGCCCAGGTCGAGCGTGCGGGATGTGGTCCAGCCCACCGCCGAGCGTGAGTCTCCCGTCACCACGATCAGGCCGTCTCGCACGCCGATCGCGGTGACCGGTGCATCCTGATCCAGCATAGAGAGAACCTGGCCGGCGTGCACTACGAGGTCGAGATGGTGTCACTCAGTCATCCGTGGAGATCTCACTCTGTGAGATGGCGTGGGCGACCGGCATCTTTCCTTCGGCATCGGACATGCGGAATTCTGTCGCCAGGTCGAGTGAGGGGCAGAAGAACAGGTACAGCACCGCGGAGACCGGAAGTCCGATGAACAGAACGTTCTGAACCTTGCACTGGACTTCGCGCGGGCAACCCACACCAGCTGGGATCCGCGGGGAGGCAAAATGGAACGCTGCTATCGCAAGCTCTTCGCCGCCAACATTCCCTATTTCTTCGGGCTGAGTTCCGGTGAACCACAGTGGAGTCGATACGAGCTAAACGTGCAACAGGTTTCTCTGGACAAGGCGATCGCCCTCCTTCGAGCCGCCTCCCTGGTCAACTGAACGGCCTGAATTGGGTCCAATCTCTGTCTGCGGTCTCGATCGTCCCTCCGTCAGGTGAGAACGGAGAACCACTAGCGTGTCGGCATGGTCGATACGGAGACACAGGCGCAATATCGCCGTGACGCGAGCGTGCTTGCCGCGCTGGGGTCTCAGTTCGCAAGGATGACACTGCCCGATATAGAGGTGCGGGTGCCGAGGGCTTTGACGGACAAGGTCGTCGCGGCCTGAGAGCGAGAGGAAGAGGGATCGCTGGATCCCGAGGATTCGGAACAGCGTATCCAGTGTCATCAGGCCGCGTCGCTAGCGCTCATCGGGCTCAGCATCGTCAACGGCGGCCTGTTGGACGGTGACGAGATCGTCGTTGGGCTGCAACCTGGACTCATCGGAGACCCGCTTAACGCGGCCGACGACCTGCCATAGCGCCGCTCGCCAGTTGGCCGCCCTGTCGACTGGACCTCACAATCCGTTCGTGGCCTGCGGGAGCCGCCATGCCAGACGCCGGCCCGTGAGCGGGACGGCAAGCGCGACACTTCTGAATCCAATTTGCCCAACCGCCGAATGATTCGACGCTATGTCAATGGATCTTGCGCCGCCGGTCTGCCTAGGCCGTAATCCGCTTCCTCGTTACGAGAAAAAGAGAGCGGAGAAGGGGAAGTAGATGCCCGCCGGCCGCGCCAGCAGCCATATACAAAAAGTAGATGTTGGCGTTTGCGGTGCAGAACACTGGCCTCACCGTCGCCTCGACTGCTTGTCGAAGTACACGGTGAGCGTTAGGTCGTCTTCACCGTCGGTGACCGACGATGCGAAGGTGATGTCCGCCACCTGGACATCTCCACGGTCATCAAGAGAGTCAGCCACGCGCCGTAGCAAGGCAGCAACGTCACCTTGACCGGCCCCCGAGGGGTTGGATTGCGAGAAGTGGTTGATCGTCCAGTCGTCGCCCGCAGCCATGCCCTCACCTTAGCGAGCGTGAGACTATTGCGACCGTTCTTCCGAAAGACGCGCAGCGAGGGCTATCCACTAGAGAGATGTCGAGCGCAGAGGATCGAGACGCGATGGGCGAACCGTATTGACCCAGGGCTGCCTTTTGACGCGTTAGACGAGAGCCGCCCGCAATCGGGACGATCACCGGGCGCGATTTCGTGCGCTCGCGGAAGCACTCCCAAGAGCACTTTTCGACCGATTCGACCGCCCGCAGGCCGAACCTCCTACGTACACTCCCTCGCGATGATTGGGCTCCGCATAGCGCTCGATCGGGAGGAGGTTAGCAAAGAACAATCATCGTTCGCCGCGCGCAAGCCTATTGGCGCAGGCGAATCGAGGTTCTGTCGCGCGACCTCGCGTGCATGAGAGATATCGAACCGCTCTCGCGATCGAGCCGGGCGGAGGGGAAGGGACTCCCTCTTGCGCATATTCACTATGGCCTCTAGTTTTACGATATTCGATAATAACGATTATCGTTAAATTCCGGGGAATCCACGATGACTTTCTGCTATCGCCCCGGCACGAAGAACGGTGCTTCATGATTTTCAACTGGTGGGGACTTGTTATCTTCGTGATCTTGATGGCAGTTGTGTCTGCGATCGCGATCAGAGGAGGAGCGCGGCGGCCAGCGCCTAGCGGCGTCCCGATCGCTCGGATCACACGGGTGGTGGCCGTCATTTATGTCGCTACTTCCGTCGTGGAGACACTGATAGTCGTCTTACAAACGTTGATCAATTCGAGGGTCAAAGTCTGGATGCCTGTCCGGGAGTTCTGGCCGAACCTCCCTTCGACGGTGCAGCTGCACGGTGTGTCTGGGCAGGTAGTGGGCGGCGGATTCTCAAATGCTGATGTAGAGGTCACGGGACTCGATAGTGCAGCTCGTATTTGGCTTGCGTCCGGTGCCTTGGTCCAAGGCCTAACCGCCGTCATGGTCGGATTAGTCGTGGCCAAGCTTTGCACTAGCATTCTTCGTCAGAACCCGTTCCGGGCCATGTTGAGTCGTGGGATCAACCTAGCCGCGTTCGGCATCTTGATCGGAGGCATCTTCTGGCAAATCTGGCTAGTGGTCGGCAATAACATGGCGTCGACGCAGGTGCTGGGAGTAAACGGATGGGACCTTGACGAAGACAACGTGCACTGGGACGACGTCCACAGCGTGATCGGTATCCCTGAAGCAGCTCAGGGATGGAATGTCGACTTCTGGCCGCTGGGGATTGGATTGTCTCTGCTCGCTGTCTCGGCCGTCTTTCGATATGGGCAACAGTTGCAGAATGAGACTGACGGACTCATCTAGTGGCTGCGGACTTACCTCGCGACGAATTCATCCATTGCCGGCTAGATGAGCTTCTGCAAGAACGGGAGATGACGCTGACTCGTCTCAGCGAACTGGTCGGGGTAAGTATTGTCAACCTTTCGGTTCTCAAGAACGATCACGCCAAGGCGATTCGCTTCTCCACGCTCCTCTCGATCTGCCGGGCGTTGCAGTGCGACGTCGGCGACCTCTTGGACACTTCTCGGGCGGACGAGAACTTCTGACAGAGGACGCAATCCTGCAACACCAGTGAACCCAGATCGGAAGCAAATGCTAGCCGTGAGCGTAATCGAGCTGATAAAAGTTCGACAGTAGCCTCGCCCCTCTGCGAGGGTCGCGCAGGCGTAGATGCAATCTGGTACAAAACCACTCCTTAGTCAACTTGGTAGACACACGTCACTCCGGAGGTCGAGGGACACAAGGCTGGCGCGAGCGCGAGCCGAAGCTACCGTGCCAGCGCTGGTTCACTTTGGAACGTCTACTGCGGCAGGTTTCAGCGATCGTCAGTTGTCTCGCCGTTCGCGGTGGCTTCGATCCAGTCCGTGGCTTCATCTGAGAGGTAGAAGCCGCTCTGGCCACTCTCGCCAACCCACGATGCATCAGAAGTGACGACCCCACCCGCGGCCGTGATCTGGTTCAGTACGTCTGCCGAGACGACGTCGCCATTGTTGGCGATCAACCACTCCTGCGCCGAGGATTCCAACTTCGGCCACCACTCATCAATGTTCATTGACCGAGCTTGTCACTCATCCGAGGCTCTCGCCAGCAACGCTTCAAGCACGTGCCCTCATGCCGAACGGCCAGCGCCAAAGATGTGGACCCTAAACCCTCAATGGTCCTGGACTAGCTCGCTTGGGGATTTCCTCCCCCGAAAAACAATGCGTTTGATCCGATCCCAATGTCTTGTTGCACCATGGCCGTTACCTCAAGCCCGACCGCGCGGGCCTCCAAGTGCGCGAGCCCTCCGATCTCTTCCGTCATCGTCGCGTGAAGCATTTTCCTCCGCCATTCCGACAGCTTCTTGCCGGTCGACGGACGAAGGTGTACTTGCTCAGCAGTAACGAGAGACTTCGCCCGAGGAGCCCAATCGAACAAATCAGTTCCTGCCTCAGCCGTTCGGACCAGGATTCGCGGATACCAACCGCCTGGAATCGGGTGTCGACCACCAGCGCCGAAGAAATTGTCACCCGCGCCAGCGGCACACCAGATCTCGGTGTTCGAGCCCAGCTCTCGCTGCACACGAGCGGAGAGAAGGGAGGCATCAATTCGATGCTGTAGTTCCACTTCGTCGCTCGGAAACTCGAACCCGGTTGCAGTGATCATGTCGAAGACTAAGTTCCAATTCTTCAGATCATTGCGAAGGCCCGGGGACAGGAAATGAACAACATCGCTATTGTCGTCATCCGTTCTCCCCAGTCGTTGCCAGAGAACATGGTCGTCTACCTTGTACTCAGCCATAAGAAGATATGCGCGAGGGGTCCAACTCATCATCACAACCTAGCGGTGGCCGAGAAATTTGGGCCCAGCTCGCCAGAGAGCATTGTGGCGGGGCTGACGGTTCGCAAGCCGAACGTATTACGGACATTCCTCCACGTGATCATCGACACCGTCGCGGTCGAGCACGACCTCGCGCCCTACATCGCGGAGACTCGTGATTGCGGAGATTCCCAGGAAGACAGCTTCAATCGACGGGGCATCGACCGGGATGCGGGCCGTTCGGTGCGAAGACGAAGACCCTACTTTTTCCAGGTAGCAATTAACGAGACAAATAGCGCTGCGATCATCACAGCGCCGACCGACAAAAGCTCCACTGGCACGTTCGACGATATATATCGGTGAAACCCGATTCGAGAAAAGCGCTTCGGGCGATCGAAGGTATTCGTTTCCGAAGGAGGAGGGTTAGCAAACCCGTCGTGACGTCCGACTGTGGTTCGCTGCTTCTTCCTCGTGACCTCGGCGACGCCCTTGCTCGCGAAGTACGGTAGCGATCCCAGTGCATACACAAAGAGTGCTCCCAGGACATACGGATTGTCCGAAAAAAGACCACCAGACCCCACGAAGATGACCGGAACAGCAAGAAGCCAAAGCGGTACAAAGAACCAATCCCAGAAGGACATTCTTTTCATGAACTTCACCACCCGACCTCCAGGCTGATCCGTCCCATCCCGACTGGACCGTCATCCACTGTGCCCCAGCCTAGTCCGCCATACCGGGTCCCTCTGTTGGGATGTTGCCGACACTGGTCCACGCAGCAAACATAGCGGGTGTGCGTAGCGCCCCACATGCCCGCGAGCCGGACGCTCAGCGCGACAGGTGTGGGCCCGTTCCGCCCTAGGGTCGAACGTGGGGATGCTGTGTCACTTAGGAACCTCGAACGGGGTGAATCTGCAGTCTCCCTGCTCGTGCGAGCAGGTGACGTCTTCGACACCATAGTCATTCATGGAGCGTAGGAGCCAGAAATCAGTACTTGTCTATACCGGGTACTAGGCCATATATTGAAGAAATGGGACATGATCCGCAGATGCTTAAGGGAGTTCTCTCCCTTCTTCTCTTGCGTCTCGTCGCGGACCATGACGACTACGGATATGCACTCGTGGTTCGGCTTCGCGAGGCTGGATTCACGGAACTGACAGAAGGCAGTGTGTACCCCGCGCTGACCCGTCTGGAATCAGCCGGGCTGCTTGATTCGCGCCTCGTTCCGTCAGCCTCCGGACCAGCACGCAAGTACTACATTCTCACTGCCGTCGGCCAGTCCGAAACAACCCGTGCACTCGACGCATGGACTGCCCTCACTGCCAACGTTGATCATGTCCTGAAGATAAGGAACCCTTCATGAATATCCTCGACCGTGCCCGCATTGTTGGCGCTACCGTGTCCTACGATTTGTGGCTCGAACTGGCTGGTGTCCCCGGCCGGCGACGACGCGATCTGAGACGCGAGCTCCGGGCCAACCTACGCGACGCGACCGCACTCGTCGGATCGCACACAGCTGTACGAAACTTGGGCAGCATACGCGAAATGGCCGCAGCAGCAAACTCCCCAGACCCCAGACACCCGCGTTGGACTGTCGGGTTCACCGCCGGTCTCAGCCTCCTCGCCCTTTCACTGTTCGCCGAAACCATCGCCGCCCTGAGCTGGTTCGACGGCGCAATGGCCGCAACTCCCCAAAGTCGAGTAACCGGGGAAATGACCTTCTTCCCGGGATCCAGTCTCGTATACAGCCCAAACGCTAGTGGGTTGGATAGCGGCTTCAGCATCTCGATCAACCTCGGCTGGGTCTGCCTACTCATCGGCTTCATCGCCTTCGTACTTGCCGCACAGCCGTGGCGAATCCTCCTCGACCGCCACACTAGGACGCCGTCCCGGTAGCCGAACGGCGAACGGGCACCCTCTTTAAAGGGTCGTCGGGTGAGAGCGCGCCATGCGTTGGGTGACCGGCGCGATCGCACTTTCGGTATTGTCTGAGCAGGCGCGGGATCGCGCGGACCGAAATGGGCAGATTTGATGTTGCGGGCTGAAGACATACGAAAATCATTTCGCGTTCACAAGAGGACGCCTGGCGTTGAAGTGCTCAATGGCATCAGTCTGTCGATTGGCGGTGGGGTTACCGCGATCGTCGGTCCGTCAGGTTCCGGCAAGTCCACCCTCCTGTACTGCCTCGCCGGCCTCGAACGCCCAACATCAGGACGATCCGTGCTGCTGGACCAGGACCTCACGACCCTTTCCGCCCGCCGACTCGCACTCATGTACCGAGAGCAAATCGGGTTCGTCTTTCAAAGCTTCAACTTGATTTCGTCGCTGACTGCATGGGAGAACGTCGCACTACCCCAGAGGTTGGGTGGAAAACGCGTCGATAAGAAATCAGTCGATGACGCACTGGATCAGGTCGGCTTGCTCTCACATGCGCACGACCGTCCGGGAACGCTCTCCGGCGGAGAGCAACAGCGCGTCGCCATCGCTCGGGCCTTGGCGAACGCGCCCGACATCCTCTTCGCGGACGAACCCACCGGTTCTCTCGATAGTCGCTCCGCAGCGACCGTGAATGGCTATATGCGAACCGTATCCGAACGCGGTGGGGCCGTTATTTTTGTCACACACGACATCCCCGCCGCCTGCACGGCCGACCGAGTCATCGTTATTCGGGACGGTCGCCTCCTCGTCACGCTCGATCACCCCGAACCTGCTGACATCTTGACCGTCCTTGCTGGCGAGAACGTCCCCGCCACACCATGATTCGGCTGCTCCTCTCCGACATGCGAACCGATGCACGAAGTTTCATTGGTCCCTTCTGCGCGACGGTCGTGTGTTCGTTCTGGGTGGCTTTGGCTGCGTTCTTCTGGTTCTCCGCTCAGACGCCCGCCGGGATCCAGGCACTGGCATCCGCGCCGGACGGAGCCGACAACACAATCACCCAATTTGCTGTTTTCCTTTTGCTGATGGGAATCGCGTTGCCGAGCACAATCGTCCTGTCCTCGGTGGGCGCCACCAAAGTTGCGCAGGGCCGTTCACGGTTCGCCCGGTGGCGACTTGCCGGAGCAACGCCTGCCCAGGTCTTCGGCGGCGTCTTGGCACAGTTCATTTTGTTGGCCTTTGCTGCCTCGACAGTGGGAATCCTTGTCGCCCTCCCGCTGATCCAAGTCGGTTCCGACTTCCTCATGTCCGTTACCGATCTCGGAATTCGTCTCCCCGCGCAGCCGACATGGTCAGCGATCGTCGCAACATACGGGTTAGTAGTTGGTACGTCGCTGTTTGGCGCCGGCATACCGTCCTGGCGGGCATCGAGGGTCACAGCTATCGAAGCCTTGCAAGACAAATCTGGCGGGAACGAACCACGACTTCGGCCGCGGTCCATCCTTGGAGCCGGCATCGTGTCAGCCGGCGGGATCTTCTTCGCGGTCGGCGCCGTCATCTCAGAGAACGCCTCGTCGCTTGTGATTTTCTTCGGATGCACCGTCTTGGTCGTCTTCGCAATCTTGGCGTCGGCAGTCTTCCCGGTGTTCGTTCGGGCGTGGACAGCCATCGTCCCCGCCCGTCTCTCCACCGCCTGGTATGTGGCTCGCCACGGTGCGCTCGCCCGGCTGACGGCCACAACTTCGACGATCACGCCCTTCATGATCGGCGCAGGGCTGTTGAGCATCTATTTCAGCGCTGCAACCACGTCGGCCGTGACATCGCGAAACGACGCCTATGCGCCCCAAGTTGTCTTAGGCCAAGGGCTCGTCCTCTTCACGCCGGGCGCCGTCAACGCCATTGCCGGAAGCGTGGCGATAGTCTTCATGGTTGGTCAGACCCGCGACAGAGAAACAGCATTGCTCCGTGCCACGGGCGCAACACCCCGAACCTTGGCTCTGATGCCGGTACTGGAAGCGCTCATCTACGCGGCCACAGCCTTCTTTCTGAGCGCCATCGTCGCGCTCCTGTCCGTCCTCCTATACTCTCTCTCATTGGTCAATCAAGGGTACGAGTGGTCGCCGCAAGTCGACCTCAGAGCCGGAGCCGCTGTCACCCTTGTTGGTTTTCTCGGCATAGTGCTCGCCATCGGCATCCTGTCTCGAATCGCAAACAAGAAAACGGTTCGGGAAGCCCTGGCAGCAGACCAATAGGAGCACAATTCGCGGCTAGTGACATGGCCCAACATTGCAACGACCGGCTGAACCCGCCCTTTGCGGAACGGCCCCGATCACTCACTCAAGACGTGCGAGTAAACCCTCTGGAGCGACGGGCTATTTCTTCTTCTCTCGCGAATCCAGCGGGCCGAAAAAGATTCCAGCACCCGAGGCGAGGGCCACACCCACGATGATTGCAATGTCGATGATCTTCTCTGCCCTATCTATCTCGATCCCGCGGGACAAGAATTACACTGAGTGTAACGCCACGTTCCGAGGCGCTCGATCTGCGCAGCGGGCCATCGCGGCCTCAGATGCTGACCCACACCGACCCGATAGAGGTCCGTTCGCCGCCGACCCGCAAAGGGAACTCAAAAGGTAGATTGCCAGATCGAAGATGTTGGTGGAGCCAGCTGCCAGACTGGCCGCATGACAACGCAGACGAATACCCGAAAACGACGCGCAATTCCCCCGGCGATGATGGGATTCGTCGGAATGATCCTCGTGCCGCTGGGTGTCATGCTCGCAACCAACTCCTGGACCGCGCCAGACGCAGCAGCCTACGTACGAATGGCGTTCGGCATCGCAATCGCATCCACCATGGCCGTCACTGCGGCATGGTGGCTGGCGGTCACCCACATGAAAGCTGGTGGGCGTGACCGCTACTTGTTCTGGGGCGTGGCTGGCATATTCGCCCTCTTCGCCATCGGCAGCATCAACGGAGCAGCCGAGAAGCTGACGAACCTGATCAATCTCTAGTCTGAGACTGAACCAGGACCCGGACTCGTGGGGCGGCGCCAGCGTTCGTCTATGCCACGATCGGACTATTCGTTCATGCCACCGCCCGCACAAACCAATCCGCTGATTCCACACCGACCTCGCCCGTGAGCCGGACAACCACCGGGCACGATTTGGTGCCCTCTCAAGAGCCTGCCCGAAATCACTTTTCGACCGATGCGGCCGCCCGTAGGGGAACCTCGACCGGGCACTTTCTCGTCCTGAATTCTGTCTTCTCACCAGAAAAAAGCGGCAAGAAATCAAACGGTTCAGACCGTTACCGAAACATCAGCAGATCGATAATGTTCCGCCGAAAGTTGCGGCGGGAAAAACGCATCGTGTAAACACTTCAGGCGACCACAGATGCGCCGGTCAGCAACCGACGCATCGCAATCAGACTCAATTGTGGGACGAACTCGCGTGGCCTCGTTAGCCACGACCACACCGGCCCGCGGCAGAGTCGTGTTGAGCCGACGGTAGAGGCTCACAACCCTGAGGTGATGATCCGGCCGGGCGACCTTTGCGTAGGCCGCCCAGCCACAAGAGCTACGAGAGGATCAGTTAGACGTTGTCGAATGCATGCCGTTATCCTCCCGCGGCCACACCGCGGGAGCGAGCTCGGGTTACTTCACTTTCCGGGTGAATGATAAAACGAGTTCTTCGGATGAGGCGCCAAGGCTGACCGTTCGGTCACCCGATCCAATTACCCACTTCTGATAGACAGTGTCCCAGGCGGATACCTGCTGCCGGTCGACGTGGAGGGTTTGCGTCTTCGACTGACCGGCGGCCAGTTGGATGTGATCGAACTGCACCAACTTCTGTGCGGACTGTTGGAACCCGCCAGTCACGATCCCATTGGCGTCATAAGTCGGCACGGCAAGATCTGGGGAAGCTCCGATGTACACCTGAGGTGAGTCTGCTCCGTCTTTCTTGCCCGTGTTCTTGACGTTGAACGTGACGTCAAGCCCACCGTCCTCCGCGTTCTTCACGTGAAGACCCGAGTACCGAAACGTCGTGTACGAGAGCCCGAAACCGAACGGGTAAAGCGGCTTATAGCGATTTACGTTCGCCGTCGGGTCGGTGTACCAGCGGTAGCCCACATCGACTCCGTCTGTCCATTTGATTGACGGTGTGGTCTCCGTTCCGGTCTGCGTTCCGGTGGTGCGCTCGAGGTTGCTGGAAAAGGGCGTGGAGTCGTCGTTCTTGGGGAACGTCATCGGGAGTTTGCCCGATGGGTTGACCAGCCCGTAGAGCAGGTTGGATGTTGCCTCCCCGCCCCGTTCGCCCGGGTACCACATCTCGAGGACAGCATCGATGTTGTCGACCCAGGGCATCGCGACGGCGGTTCCGGAGTTGAGGACGACAACGACTTTGTGGCCGGCCGCATGGGCTGCGGCACTCACCTCGTTGATTAGGTTTACCTGCGTCGCGTTGAGGTTCCGAAGGGCGGCTGACGTAGACGAATTCGGTCCGGCACCCTGTGTGATCCCTGGGGCGGAATCGTCGACGAAGATGACAGTTTTATCGTTTGTCTTCGCCGCAGCGACAGCTTTGGCTGTGTTTTGTACCAGGGGGGCCCAAGCGAAGCGCACCGTTGGTGCCGTGGGTGTTGTGAGGGTCGGTTTGTAGGTGAAGCTGACCTTGTGTAGTCCGGCCGATAGTTGCAGGCTCACACCCAGGTTCTGCTTGCCGAGGTACTGGCCATTGGATGCTCGCTCCCCGCCCGGGAATGCGTTCTGCAGGATGTTCCCTCCGGGGTTCACGATCGTCTGCACAGCGTCGTCGACGCTGAGGCTGAGCGGCTCCGGCGGAGCATTGAACCTGGCCTCCTGCTGGATGCCGCCGTTGTACGCCGACTTGTTGCCCGTGTCGATCCCGTACGGCCGCTGAAGAAGCAGCCCGTAGGTGTCGGCTGTGGTGACGTTCAGGTAACCGGTCCAGGTGTACTGACCGCCCTTGGCAAGGGTCGTCTGCTGGCCGTCGATGGTGCTATCGACGGTCGTGGAGCCATCGGTGCTCGTACGGGTAAGGCCGGGCAGGCCATTCGCGTCCTTCGTCACTCTCAGGTTGGCGGTGGGGACGGTGTCCCCGATCCAGTCCACGCCCGGCGCGGAGGTGACGTTTGCCGAACCCACCTGCGCCGTGATGGCCTTGAGCGGGGTGTATTGGACCTGGTCGCCAAAGCCGCGAGCTCGTTCGCCGCCAGGGCTTGCGGGTAGGAGCGTCGAGGTGGGGCCGACGACCGCGACGCTTTCGTTCGTCGACAGCGGAAGAGCATCCTTGTCGTTCTTCAGGAGAACTCCGCTTGCCTCGGCCAGCGACAGGGCGACATCACTGCCGCTCTGCTTATCAACGCTCGTGCCGTTGTAGGTGGATGTGACGTCGCCGTGCTGTGACACTCCCGACTCGTGGGCAGTGGGAATCTTGCTGTTGTCAAGCAGGCCGAAGCGCTCGTACTCGTACAACATGCGCGCGACCGCATTAGCCGTCGCACGGGCATAAGGCTCACTATAAGTAGTCGTCGACTTCACGTCGATGAGTGGGACCAGCTTGGACGCCGACAGGAAGCTGGAGCGGAACTCATTGTCCATCCCAGCTAGGACGTCTGACGTTGCCTTGCTGGCGTTGTAGTCGGACGTGATGAAACCCTTGAGTTGGAACTGGTTCTTGACGATCTTGGTGAGGAGATTGGAGTTCGAGCAGGCGTACTGGGGCGTCTTTTGCTCGCCGACTATCTGGAAGATAGCGTAGGAGCACATCAGCGAGCTGACGCCGCCCTGCTGGATTGCGGACTGCGCTGGTGCGAGGTAGACCTCGTGGGCGGCCTGTGATCCGACCAGCGAGGGAGTGTCTCGATCTTGGCCGTTGTAGAACGACACGTGTTTGACCTGTGACAGGAGACCGGTGCTCTGAATGCCGTTGATCTCGGCAGCCGAGAACTGGGAGGAAACGTACGCGTCTTCGCCATTCGTCGTCAAATTCCTGGACCAGGAGGGGTAGCGCGCCATATCGACTTGGGGACCGTAAACGAGATCTACGCCCAATGCCCTCCCCTGTTTTCCGGTTTCTTCACCGAGGACGTTGTACGCATTGCGGTCGAATGAGGAGGCGAGCCCGAGTCGGGTGGGGAATGCTGTCCCGTCGGCGTTGACGTTGATGCCCAAGGCGTCAGCGTGTCGGATCGCGGGGATGCCCAGTCGGGGGACCCCGGCCAGGTAGCCAGCTTGGCCGTGGTTATCTGGATCGTTGCCGTGCTCGATAACGGTGACCTCTTCAACCGGGGTCATCTGGGAAAGAAGATATTTGACAGTCTTCGTGAATGGCGCGTCCGAGGCGGTGGCCGGTGAAACCCCGGGAGTGGTCGCCGGGGTTGGCTGCGTGGCGGCGGCCGCCAGTGTTCCCGAGGTCATGCTCAACACCAGCGCAATGCCGACACCCCCGGCGCACATCGACAGCGCGGTCTTTGCGACCCTCTTATCGCGTCGCCCTTGATTGCTGATCTGATTCACGGTTGTCCTCTCTGACACCACTGCAGGATTGATCGAGCTCTCCCGAGTCGTCTCTGACCCGGAAGCAAGCATCCTCGGCTTCTTTTTGCTGCTTAGCGCAGAAGAATCACGAAAACCAAGGTGAGCGCAAGTCAACCGCGAATCTTCTCCTCAGTCAATGCCTGAAACACCACATTTTTACCGTTTTTTCGGCCTATCATCGCAAAAAAGAATTTTTTTCATCGCCCTACTGCCTATGCTGATCAGGTGATCGATGTCAGAGCTGTCGCCCCGCGAGATAGGGCTCTCGAAGACCTCTACGACCGTATTCGGCTCGCCTCCGAGGGACTTTCTCGTTCAGAACTGGCCTCATCGGCGTCGATGTCCCCCAGCGGTGTCGCGTTCCTGGTGCGTCGGCTTTTACGGGAAGGCCGTGTGGTGGAGGTCGACCCTCTCGTGAAAGGCAAGGGATCGGGGAGCGGTCGACCAGCTCTACGTCTGCGCCCGACTCCAGTGTCGGGATGGGTAGCGGGTATCGATTTTGGCCATAAGCACATTTCCGTGGCACTGGGTGATGGTTCTGGCGCGGAGATTGCGAGCGCGAGGACGTTGCTGAACGTCGACTTAAACGCGCAGGAGGCAATGAATGCGGCCTGCGAACTTCTCGACCGGTTATGTAAAAAATACGAAGTCGGCGATCTTGGCACAATTGTGGCGGGTATCCCTGGCCCCGTGGACGCGCAACGCGGAGTGGTCCGATCCCCCACGATTTTGTCGGGATGGGTCGGGCTTGATCCGGCTGCGGAGCTGGAGCGGCGCTTGGGGCACAGCGTGCTGGTCGAAAATGATGCAGTCCTCGGTGTGATCGGAGAACATCGTCGCGGTGTGGCAGCCGGACATGACGACGTTCTTTACGTGAAAATTTCCGATGGCATCGGTGCGGCACTCATTCTGGGAGGCCGCATCTACAAAGGCTCAGCAGGATTAGCTGGTGAAATAGGACACAATCGTCTCGAAAACAACGTGGCGCTGTGTCGCTGCGGTGGCCGAGGGTGTCTTGAGGCAGTCGTTTCAGTCGACAGTGTCGTCGCGCAGCTAGCCCACAGTCATGAAGGCGTCACCATCGACCGAATCGACAGCCTCCCCTTCGCAGACGAAATCACTGACCGCATCTTCAGCGACACCGGTCGCACTGTTGGTCAAGCCGTGTCCTCGCTGTGTAACCTGCTCAACCCCAGTCTGTTAGTGGTCGGCGGCACACTCGGAACGGCCAATCCTGCGCTTCTCACCGGCATCAGACTGGGTATCGATCAGTATGCGCAACCTGCAGCAGCTCAAGGAATGACCGTTGCGGCGGCAGAACACGGAAGCCGGGCCGAGCTCGTTGGAGCGCTTTCTCTCGCCGCCCGCGCAACTTATTGACGACCGGAAAAGCCGACGCTGCACGTCGTCACCGCCTGACTCGGACCGAAAGGCAGACGAATTACGGCACGGACGATCGTCGAGAGCTCTCCCCGGTCAGGTCGGTCGCCTGTCTCTGATGGGTGATCGGAAATCACCTGTAGGTCCGCGCACTTTTGACGCCGGCCTCCAACGTCATGGGCGCCCTCGCTGAATTCCCTCGAACGGTCGCCTTGAGTGCCGAAGTCGCCGTTGAGGATCACGAAGTGCGTGATGCCGAACAGGGCCACCAACCGTGCGATGTCGACTTCGATCGCCGCGATTATCTCGGTCGAAATTCGTAGGGCGCCCCGACTGCCCAAGCATTGCCGACAAGGGCGATGAGTACGGCGGCGATCACAGGGCCTGCGTGGGCGGAGATGTTGCTCGTCGCCGGCAGTAACCCATTTGCGCTCTGCCGCTCGGCGACGGGAATTGCCTCCTGCACCAGTCCCGTGGATGCGGGCCGGAAGAAAGCACTCGCCGCACCGTTACCCGGCTGCAGCAGGACCATCGCCCAAAGCGCCGGGGAATGCTGCGTCAGGATCAGCGCAAACGCACCCTGAGTACACAACCGCACCAAATCGCTGGTAACCATGAGGCCCTTACGCGGCAATCGGTCAACCCAGGCACCGCCGAGCAGCGCAAAAACGACCAGCGGACCAGTTTGACCGGCGAGCACCAACCCAAGCGCGGTAGCGGAATGGGTTATCGCGAGGACAGCGAACGCGACAGCGATCGGCGCAATCTGGTCACCCAGGGTGCTTACCGACTGCGCAAGAAAGATCCGCCGAAACTGTGGCTCACGCAGAAGAGTAAGAGCAAACATTGCCTCGACCCGAAGGGGTCAGAGTCATCATGCAGAACAAATACCCCCGCCGACGCGAGCGAGGCCACCGCGGTCGCCTCTCGGTCAGAACTGAAGTCACCTGTTTTCGTGCCCTGGATCAGCGCACGACCGCAATCGACTGCACACCCCACCGTTGGCAGTTGCCTGAGCTCCCGATGCAGCCCATAAGCGGGATGCTGACCGTGACAGATCCAGGCAACAATCGCAGAGCTCGACGCTGTGCCACTTGGGAACGTTGAGCGGGACGGGTTCGTTCACCGTTAAATGAAAGCGTAGGTTTATTCGAGCTGCGAGTTCTGCCGTCTTACCGTTGAGCACGTTCAAGTTCACCTAATTACTCTGTATTGGCTCCTGCCCGATTTGCGTGAGATGCCAGCGGCGACACATCGAGGCTGCATCGAGTGCTCGATCGTAAACACCAATGAAAGTCTGCGATTCAGGACGTCCCTCCAGAAGTGCGGCCATGCAGATACTGGCAATGCCGTTGCCCCGTTCAGACCGTCGCACCGCCAACTCATGCACGATCAGCGCTTCTTCCTGACGGTGAAGCGCCCACGCCGCCTCTGCGGAGGCCCCTGAAAGCCGCGACAAGATCAACTGCCACGAAGAGTCGCCACACAGCGCGTTACCGAGCGCAAAGCCAGCGACCTGCTCTCCTAGTTTCACCACGACAAGTCGGCCACGCCCATGTCGAAGGTGTTCCGGACCCCACTCAAGAATTTTTGAAAGCTCAGTCGAATCCCCTGAATACGGAGCGCTGGAAAACGACTCGACGAAAAGTTCTTGGACACCCCGCCAGACATTCTCGGGCGCGGAGTGTGAAAACGTTGAACAGGAGACCGAACTCGACACGCGACCACCCTAAGGTCACCGACCCACCGAGATCGCCCGCAGGGGAACGACCATTGCGACAGATCTCAGGCTGATTACCTGACCTGCCGAGCTCGCTGACTTCGTTCCACAGGGAAACCATCACCGGGCACTTTCTCGGCCTGAATCTTGTCTTTTCACCAGGAAGAACGCGGCAGAAAATCCGGGGCGATTCACAGTCCTTGAGGGACTGAGCGTGCTGGTGCTGAGTTCTGTGGGAAGCCCGGTGGAACGGAGCTTGTGCGTGGGCTTTGTTCAGGTGTCGCGGGGCGTTTTACTTGTCGAAGCGAGCGCCCT